>Ga0307515_10011421_pt1 | contig 16853 bp, 13 predicted proteins | sample 17_EM_MG_FD_194513 | JGI IMG/M metagenome (GOLD analysis project Ga0307515, IMG submission 194513) | Populus trichocarpa ectomycorrhiza microbial communities from riparian zone in the Pacific Northwest, United States - 17_EM | ecosystem: Host-associated > Plants > Roots > Unclassified | place... | reverse complement strand
TTAATCTTTAAAATTTTAAGAAATGAGAATTTTCCAAGCAATTGAGTAAAAAATAAATAAAATCAGAACAAGCACACAAATAGAAAGAATCTATAAAGTAGAAGTACTTTTACATGTTATTATCTCAAAAAAAAAAAAAAACAAATATTAAAATAATATCAACTTAAATTCATTTGATGTAAATATTGTTTGGGAGCGCGGTTTGCGTCGTGTTCTCTAAAAATTTAAATTTTTATTTTTTTATTAAAAAATAATTTTTTATATATTTTAGATCGTTTTAATGCGCTAATCTCAAAAATAATTTTTAAAAAATAAAAAAAATATTATTTTAATGCATTTCAGCATGAAAAACATTTTAAAAAATAATCACAACCATACTTTTAACTAGACGCGTAAAGTTAATTATCATATATTTCGACAGAGAGGTATATAATTAATAAAGTTTTATGAATATAAGTACTTAAATTATAAAATAAAATATATTTGGCTTAAAAACATCAAATTTATTTTTTTTTAATATTTTTTAATGATTTTAATGTACTTATATTAAAAAAATTATTTTAATATATTTTTAAATAAAAATTATTTTCAAAAAACATAAAAAAATAAAAATAAAGTAAAAGCCTCCAACACATAACGTACAAAAAACACCTTGTAGCTCCTTCATCATTCACCAACCATCAGTATTCTCTTTCTCCCTCTCTCTATCTTCCCTGTCCACCGCCCCCACCTTTTTCTTTATAAATCAAAGTTATATTTTTCTTTCAATAAAATCATATCCTAATTTACTATTTTTAGAAAGATATGAGTTCATCATAATCTACTCCTTCTAGTTTAATCAATTAATTATTAATCCTCATTGTCTCAAAAATTATATTCCCAATCCCTATACTCTTAAATAATCCACTCATAACCCCATCATTTCATCAATTCCATTCCTTTTTTAATTTATTTTCAATCCCTATACTCTTAATCAACTCACAACTTAATCCTTTCATCATTTTCATTCCCTTTTTGAACTCTTATTACGCACATAAAATAGAAGTCAATTCTAAAAGCTACCAGATAATTGATATGGTCAACTCTTGGTCAAAGGACCTATTAATAGTCTTAACACTACAAGGACTAATCAACAACGTTTTACAAACTACATGTACTAAGTTGTAATTAACTAAATCTCTGACATAAATGATAACCGAAATAAAAAAAAGACTATTAATATAATAACTAAAAAAAAGCAGAAAAATTCCCTGCCTTCCTTCGCTTTCTTCCTCTCCGCTTTGCCTATCTGTCTCTCTCCCCTTCTCTCTCTCCGCCACTCTCTTCTCTTATAAGCAAACAACAAATCTCTCTATCTGTCTCTCTCCGAAGAATATAAACCTAACGAATTTCCAAACCCTTAAAAACACACGAATACAGGTATTTATTTATTTCTTTATATTTTTTTTTCTACATTTGTTGGCTGTTTCTGTAATTTCTCTCATGATCTGTGCCCTTTTTTTTGTTTATTTAATTTCGATGCTTCACTGTCAAAATTCTGTTTAGTTAATAATAAAATTAGGTGTTATTTCGCTGTTCTCTATTCATTTCCTTTTCACCCTCTCTACTTTCTTTTTTTTTCTACCCAAATTTTAGGGTTTGTTTTTTCTGTTGTTGATGGACAAGGATTATATTCATCGTAATTATGGGGTAGAGTTTGATTAATTAATTAATTAATTCAAGTTTGAGATAGAGATTTGTTGCAGTAAAATTTAAATACTGTCTTTAATTTGATTATTGGCGTTAATGGGTTTTTTCATCATAATGGTATAATTGATGTTTTAGTTATTATATTGTGTGTTAATTAACGTAAATTAATGGTAGAAAATGATTAATTTTGAATTTTTTTGGTTAATTTTTAAGGTGAATCTTGTTTCGTTCTCGAAATTTTTATCGTTTCTGGAGTTTTATTGTTTTTTCCCTTTTGATTTCTGTTATTGTTGTTGTTGTTGAATGTATAGGCACATGCGCCATCTCCTGGGCGCTTTGTGCGATTGGAGAGAACACAAGGTGGTGGTGGTGGTGAAGGGGGTGGAGACGAGTTATTTCCAAGGAAAAGAGACAAGATGCGTCGGTGGCTTTGTTGTACCTGTCAGGTAGAGGAGTCGTACCCACCATATGAGAGCGAGCGCTTAAGAAGCCCGAGAAACTACGGAGATGGTAAACTACTCTGAACCATAGATTATCTTCAGTTTAACAGTTGCCGGTGATAAGGGAAGCGAAGGGGAGGGAAAAAAGAATTTGCATTCACGTTGATTTTGATAATTATGATGGGATTCTAAAGAAAGTTGAGGGTTTGGTCTATTTAAGGTTTCTTATTTCTTATTGTCAGGGAGTGCAGTGGTTGGATTAACATTTTTGAATGGTTAAGTTCAATGATATAGACGGAAACTATATTATTGCATGGAAAATTTTGTGTTGTTTGCCAATCTGGTCTTTGTAGTTTTGTGCAGACTATGTGTTCACATCTTTGGTAACAGCATGTAAATTTGATTCTTAGAATTGAGAGACTTAAAGATGATGGTTTTGATCCTACAACTTAGATTCTGTCTCTTTCAGAATACAATTTGGTTATGCTCTCTCTAGATAGCAGCTTTCTCTAAAATGTTAATGGGGGCACATAGCACATAGAGATTATCACTTTTATTATTGATTTCAGTTTTCATATTGAATGCTGTACTTAATTGTGCTATTTTTTTTATAATTTCATTAGAGCAAGTTTTTATCTGCTTGATTTTTTTTGTTCTCTAAGGCTCTGACATATGCTATCTTTGAGCAATCATGAATTTTGAATTTGGTGCCAATTACATGTTACACATGCATCTACAAGAAGTTTTATTCATTACGTCTGCTTCCAAGTCCTGCTCAGTCATTTCTGGGGTTTATTTGATTGTGCATGGTTGCTCTTTTTGAACTTTCTATTTTGCTTTCCTTTTGCGGAACTTTAGGGTATCCTAAAGGCTCAAAAGTAGCAGCTCCTGTCAAAGCTGAATTACAGAAGGAAGCACCACCTATTGAAGTGCCTGCATTGTCTTTGGAAGAACTGAAAGAGAAGACTGACAATTTCGGGTCGAAAGCATTGATTGGTGAAGGTTCCTATGGAAGAGTTTATTATGCAAGCTTAGAAAATGGAAAAGCTGTGGCTGTAAAAAAACTTGATGTTGCAAGCGAACCGGAGACAAATTTTGAATTTTTGACTCAGGTGTGCTGCATTTTAAAGGGAAAGGAAAGACTTGTATCCAATTATCTGTTTCTTATATGATTCTATTCTGTTCTGCACCCTGCAATTTGTTCCTTTTGGTCTCTTAAGACATCTGAAATTTTTTACCCAGGTTTCCATGGTCTCAAGGTTGAAGAATGAAAATGTTGTGGAGTTGCTCGGGTACTGTGTAGAAGGAAATCTCCGAGTGCTTGCATATGAGTTTGCAACAATGGGATCCCTACATGACATATTGCATGGTATGAGCTCATCTTGTCTATTCATCATTTACATTCTAATATAATCGATTTAACTTTCTATATCCTCGCAATGGCAGGTAGAAAGGGAGTTCAAGGTGCACAGCCAGGACCAGTGCTTGACTGGATTCAGCGAGTGAAAATTGCAGTTGATGCAGCAAGGGGATTGGAATACTTGCATGAGAAGCTACAACCAGCTATAATACACAGAGATATCAGATCAAGCAATGTGCTCCTCTTTGAAGACTTCAAAGCGAAGATTGCAGATTTTAACCTTTCAAATCAGGCTCCTGACATGGCTGCTCGCCTTCATTCAACTCGAGTTTTAGGAACCTTTGGTTATCATGCTCCTGAGTAAGGGTTCTGTAACTCTCCTTTTATGTTGCATGTTTATTCCACTTGTAGCTATTTCTGTGCATGCTTCATTGCAAACTGCTACAAGTGTTTTCATAAAGTACAGTTTATAAGCACAATTTGATGTTGAGTGATCCCAATATGTGCCAGCCAAATCATTCCATGCTTGGAGAATTTTAACTATATGGATAAGGTTCAGTAACATCATCGTGTTTATCAAGATAGGTTAGATTTAATGTTTTTGAATGATCAGAGAAGTTGGACAAGTTATGTTACTTCTCTATTGTATTGCCTGGTGGATGTTGGAAGTTATTTTTCCTTCTGAACTTCTGACTTTACCTTTTGACATTACAAATTTTATGGATAATAGCTGAGATGTGATATTTGACGTTATCTGCAGTGATGGTTTATGAACGCAATGTGGACCTTCTACCGCACTGTAGCATAAGATGTTTTCTTTTGATGGGTGCTGTTTACTGGATGTCTAAAACTTTTCTCTAAAATATGCATCTGCATATTCTGAAATTTCCATTTCATTGTATCTTCATCTCATATAATATCTGTAAATAACTGTAATTGCTTATAGGATGCAACTGATTTTTGGCTTGATAACTATTTTGCAGGTATGCAATGACTGGACAATTGACACAGAAGAGCGATGTTTACAGTTTTGGAGTAGTTCTCCTAGAGCTTCTTACTGGGAGGAAACCTGTTGATCACACCATGCCACGTGGGCAACAGAGTCTTGTTACTTGGGTGAGTTTTCTGCCTCAATTGTGGAAGTAATATCTATTCTTTTTCCATTTAGCACCTTTCTATTTTAATCATTTTTCGTCCGGATTCGAATAGTTTGACATTTAACTTGGTTTTTGTAGGCTACTCCAAGACTGAGTGAAGACAAAGTTAAACAATGTGTAGATCCAAAGCTGAAGGGGGAATACCCCCCTAAAGGAGTTGCCAAGGTATCATTATTTTTGTCCCAAACATGTGAACAGGCGTGGCCATGTGCATGCAGTTTGTTAGCTTCTCATGTTATGGTTGTTTTCCCTTTTGCAGATGGCAGCCGTGGCAGCATTATGTGTGCAGTATGAATCTGAGTTCCGGCCAAATATGAGCATTGTTGTCAAGGCTCTCCAACCTCTTTTGAAGTCAGTTGCTCCTGCTGCTCCAGAGACCTAAACCAAAGAAGTCAGTTTCTCGTGTTGGAATTTCTGCAACTTGCACAGTTTGGTTTCATTTGCATGTGGATTTCTGCGGACAATTCTATATATATATTTTTTTAATTTTTAATATATGAGATCTGGTGTGTAGGTTTGGGTTGTCCTCTTTAGGGGCATTGATTTTCTGTCTATTTCTTGCTGGTATTTCAGGCTGCTGATTTTTTTTTTCCAGTCATAAATTGACCCTAAAGAGGCCTTGAGTCTTATGTAGGGATTGTTGTTTGCTTTCAAACGATCCTTTTGTGATCATTAACAAATGTTGTTCATAATTTACTGAAACTTTATGTCAATATTGTTCTGCTGGAATCCGGCCCTTTTCATTTCTTTCATATTTGCTTGGCGCCACCTAAATTATACATGCTCTATTTCTTCTTTATTTGAGCCGAATTTGCTGTGCGGATGACAGTTTTTGTTTTTGCGTTCATTGTAACAAGCATTCAAGCAAGAGAGGACACTAAATGGGTGCGTTCTAAAAGTTGTTTTTATTAAAAAAAATAAATTAAACTGATGGTTTGTCTAATGTATTTTTTATGATATTTATATGATGATTTTAAAAATAAAAAAATAAAAAAATTTATTTTAATATATATATCTTTTAAAAAACTTTTAAAAACATCCCAACTACAATACTAGACACACGAGAAGAATAATGGAGGACAAGAATGTGGTCGGAGCAACTAGCCTTGATGTCCTTTGTGCTTGCATTTTTTATTATGAAAGAATATTCATTATTACTAGCATGGTTGTCAGGTTGGTAAAGGGCCGGTCCTTGAGCTGTCAGGTTAATTCCTGGTTATAGCGTCAATTTATGTCAATTTTTTATTTTATTAAAATGATGTGGTTTTATTTAATTTTTTACATAATTTCTTGGTTTTGACTAGTTAGGTTAATATTTAATTAATTAAGTTTGGTTAGATTAATGTCAAATATAGTTTAGATTAAAACATGATTTCGGTGAGGTTTTAAATTGCAAGTTTATCACGTCAACTAATAGAACAGAGTCAGCTTTCAATTTGAACCTGAAAAGATATTAAGTGAAATTTAAGTTGATTTAATCAAGTTTTTAGTGATTTAATTAACATTACGCATCTTAGTTTAGACACAATTAAGTAAACAACAAAGGATTTATTTTTAAAACATAGAATAAAATGATGATGTTTTGATTAAAATGATTGACCTAATAACTTCCAGGTTGGCTCAATAATCTTGTGAGCTAAGCTTTTTTTGAATTAATTTTGATCTAACAAGTATGCTTTGAATTGCCATTAGCCATTTAACAATAAAGTGTCATACTGGAATTTCCCGAGATTCTAAGGTCTATGTGAACATATTTCAAACTATAGTATTCGAAATGGAACATTTGAGAATCTACAAGAACTAGAATATAGTTTGTAATTCTCCAAGATAGATTCCATGAATATGTGAACCCTCCATTTCCAGAAGGACCAAAACAAACAAAACAAAAACGAACAAAACGGTCCAAACCCCTAAACCCTCCATTTCCTATCCCCTCTGAAACACCACAAAATATCGGGAGACTGTAATGAGTGGAAGCATGGAGTGCAGAGGAGTCCTGGCTCTTATATCACCACCACCTTCAAAGGTATGCAAAAGCACACCTCTTTCTTGCTCTTTACATCATTCTTCACCCTCTACTGCCACTACTGAACTTAACAGCAACAATAATGATAGTAGGAGTGATGCCCCACAAAAGTTTAGCTATAGCAGAGCTTCACCATCAGTCAGATGGCCTCAACTTAAACTGAACGAAACTTACTACCCCTCCTCTCAAACCCAATCAACTGAAATGTCTAAAGATGGAAACTTGAACCATTCCTCACATAACCAATTGGCTGAAATGTCTAAAGATGGAATCTTGGGTGTGGGCTCTCTTGAATTGAATGATGATGTTGATGTTGATGATGATGGGAATGAAGAAGAAAAGTTGGGGTGGAGGCAAAGTAGGACTAGAGTTAAGAAAATGAATAAATTAGCACTTACGAAGGCTAAAGATTGGAGGGAGAGGGTGAAATATTTTACTGACAGGATATTAGCATTGAAACAAGACCAGTTTGTGGCTGATGTTCTCGATGATAGGAAAGTGCAGATGACACCAACTGATTTTTGCTTTGTGGTTAAGTCTGTGGGCCAGGAAAGTTGGCACCGGGCATTTGAGGTCTATGAGTGGTTGAATTTGCGCCATTGGTATTCCCCCAATGCGCGGATGCTATCCACTATTTTGGCTGTTTTGGGAAAGGCCAATCAAGAGCCATTGGCTGTGGAAGTATTTACTAGGGCAGAACCTTCAGTTGAGAATACTGTGCAAGTTTATAATGCCATGATGGGTGTATATGCACGGAGTGGTAAGTTTAATAAGGTCCAAGAACTGTTTGATTTGATGCGTGAAAGAGGGTGTGAGCCAGACCTTGTTAGTTTCAATACATTGATAAATGCTCGATTGAAAGCAGGTGAAATGACGCCTAATTTGGCTATTGAGCTATTAACTGAAGTGAGAAGATCGGGTCTTCGACCAGATATAATTACTTATAATACTCTTATCAGTGCTTGTTCACGGGCATCGAATTTGGAGGAGGCTGTTAATGTTTTTGATGATATGGTGGCACATCATTGCGAACCTGATCTGTGGACTTATAATGCCATGATTTCAGTTTATGGAAGATGCGGACTGTCTGGCAAAGCAGAGCAGCTTTTTAATGACCTGGAGTCGAGAGGGTTTTTTCCAGATGCCGTGAGTTATAATTCATTGCTGTACGCTTTCGCAAGAGAAGGGAATGTGGAGAAAGTGAAAGATATATGTGAGGAAATGGTGAAAATAGGGTTTGGCAAAGATGAGATGACGTACAACACTATGATCCACATGTATGGTAAGCAAGGTCAGAATGATCTAGCATTACAGCTTTACAGGGACATGAAGTCATCAGGCCGGAATCCTGATGTGATTACATATACTGTTTTAATTGATTCGCTTGGGAAGACAAACAAAATAGAGGAGGCTGCTGGTATGATGTCAGAGATGTTGAACACAGGAGTTAAACCTACCTTAAGGACGTATAGTGCTTTGATTTGTGGGTATGCCAAGGCCGGGAAACCAGTGGAGGCTGAAGAGACTTTTGATTGCATGCTCAGGTCTGGAACTAGACCTGACCAACTAGCATACTCGGTTATGCTGGACATCCATCTAAGATTTAATGAGCCGAAGAGGGCAATGACTTTTTACAAGGAAATGATTCATGATGGTATTATACCGGAACATTCCCTTTATGAGTTGATGCTCCGAACTCTTGGGAATGCAAACAAAGTGGAAGATATTGGAAGAGTTGTCAGAGATATGGAAGAAGTATGTGGCATGAACCCGCAAGCTATTTCTTATATTCTCGTCAAGGGTGATTGCTATGATGAAGCTGCAAAAATGCTGCGACGGGCAATCAGTGATCGCTATGAAATCGACCGTGAGAATTTGTTGTCTATTTTGAGTTCATATAGTTCATCTGGGAGGCACTCTGTGGCACTTGACTTGCTTGAATTATTGAAAGAACATACTCCCAGGTCCAGTCAAATGATTACTGAAGCTTTGGTTGTTATGCTTTGCAAGGCTCAGCAGTTAGATACTGCTTTAAAGGAATACAGTAATAGTAGAGAACTTGGTTTTACTGGGAGTTTTACCATGTTTGAAGCTTTGATTCAATGCTGTTTAGAAAATGAACTTTTTACTGAAGCTTCTCAGGTTTTTTCTGACATGAGGTTCTGCGGTATCAAAGCATCTGAATGTCTGTACCAAAGCATGATGCTTTTGTATTGTAAAATGGGGTTCCCGGAAACAGCCCATCATCTAATTGATCTCACAGAAACAGATGGCACAGTTTTGAATAATATATCTGTTTATGTCGATGTGATCGAGGCATATGGAAGATTGAAGCTATGGCAGAAAGCAGAGAGTGTAGCCGGGAATATGAGACAAAGTTGCATTACTGTGAACCGTAAAGTCTGGAATGCTTTAATAGAAGCTTATGCTGCAAGTGGCTGTTATGAGCGAGCCAGGGCTGTTTTTAATACGATGATGAAAGATGGCCCTTCTCCAACTGTAGATTCCATTAATGGTCTCTTGCAAGCTCTGATTGTTGATGGAAGATTGGAAGAACTTTATGTGGTAGTCCAGGAGTTGCAAGATATAGGTTTTAAAATAAGCAAAAGTTCTATTCTTTTGATGCTTGATGCATTTGCAAGGGCTGGGAACATATTTGAAGTGAAGAAAATATACCATGGAATGAAGGCTGCAGGTTATTTTCCCAGCATGCATCTTTACAGGGTAATGGCTCAGCTGTTATGCAGGGGAAAACAGGTAAGGGATGTTGAAGCCATGCTTTCTGAGATGGAAGAAGCAGGATTCAAGCCTGATCTTTCTATATGGAATTCTGTGCTCAAGATGTATGTAGCAATTGATGATTTTAGAAAGACAACTCAAATTTACCAGAGGATCAAGGAAGATGGGCTGGAGCCAGATGAAGACACTTACAATATATTAATTGTGATGTACTGCCGAGATCATAGACCAAAGGAAGGTTTGGTACTGATGGATGAAATGAGAACGGTGGGATTGGAGCCTAAATTGGATACCTACAAAAGCTTAGTTGCATCATTTGGCAAGCAGCAGTTGGTGGAGCAAGCAGAGGAACTTTTTGAGGAGTTACAGTCAACAGGATGTAAATTAGATCGCTCTTTTTATCATATAATGATGAAAATATATAGAAATTCTGGAAGTCATTCTAAAGCTCAAAGGCTATTTAGCATGATGAAAGATGCAGGAGTGGAACCCACTATTGCCACAATGCATTTGCTTATGGTTTCCTATGGCAGCTCTGGGCAGCCTCAGGAGGCTGAAAAGGTGCTCTCTAATTTGAAAGAAACAGATGCAAATCTCAGTACGCTACCATATAGTTCTGTTATTGATGCTTATCTCAGAAATGGAGATTACAATGCTGGAATTCAGAAACTGAAACAAGTGAAGGAAGAGGGCCTGGAACCAGATCACAGAATATGGACATGCTTTATTAGGGCTGCAAGTTTGTCCCAGCACACGAGTGAGGCCATTCTCCTCTTAAATGCTCTCCGAGATACTGGATTTGATCTTCCAATCAGGTAGTGATTAGCTACAACTGTTACTATGGCTACCATGTACAAGATTAATTTTATTCATACCATTTCTCTATTTTCTCATATCAGTAGCAGTGAGTGATTTTTCTTTTGCAGGCTTCTAACAGAAAAACCTGAACCATTAGTTTCAGCACTGGACCAGTGCCTTGAGATGCTAGAAACCTTGGGAGACAATGCAGCCTTTAACTTTGTCAATGCATTAGAGGATTTGTTGTGGGCATTTGAACTTCGAGCCACTGCTTCATGGGTTTTTCTGTTGGCCATCAAGAGGAAAATATATCGCCATGATGTATTCAGGTGAAAGCTAATGGATTTGAAATATTTTATCAACTTTAATGGCTTTATCTTGTCGAACTATACAGAAAGATCTTATAGCATTTTCTCTTAAAATTATTGTGCTGCACCTGAATAAATTTATATCTTGTGGTCTTTGTAATTCAGGGTTGCTGACAAGGACTGGGGAGCTGATTTTAGAAAGTTGTCAGGCGGTGCAGCTCTTGTTGGTCTTACTTTATGGCTTGACCACATGCAGGCAAGATCTCTCATTAAATTATGACTGATCATTTCATGTGAGTCATATGATTTTGATTGACCTTTTCTTACATGAGTCGAAGATGTGAATTGCCAGTCTGAAATTCCCTCTCCCATGCATACATGGGATAAACTAGCTGCCATCGATCTTTAGGCATACATAGTGACATGCACATGCAAATACATTAATATTTTTATGAGTACACATGCATGCTTGTATGTATCCCTCTAGTTTTTCAGGTAAAAAGTATTTGTGTGTATCTATGTGCTGGCATGCTAATAAATCTAACATATGGCAAGTATCCATGCCTCCTATATGAATGCTTAATGTCATGAACCACGAGGATGATAATGAAAAAGAAAAAGGACCTTTTGGTTTTACAATGTGAGTCTAAACATAATACTTTGGATGTGGCAGGATGCATCCTTGCAGGGATGTCCAGAATCTCCAAAATCAGTTGCTCTGATAACAGGGACAGCTGAATACAACATGGTGTCCCTTGACAGCACATTGAAAGCATGCCTTTGGGAGATGGGTTCCCCGTTTCTTCCTTGTAAAACTCGGAGTGGGCTCCTCATAGCCAAGGCCCACTCCCTCAAAATGTGGTTGAAGGACTCTCCTTTCTGCCTGGACCTTGAGTTAAAAAATGCGCCATCTCTCCCAGAATCAAACTCAATGCAACTAATAGAAGGATGCTTCATAAGGCGTGGTCTTGTTCCTGCATTTAAGGAGATAAATGAGAAGCTTGGATTTGTGAGACCGAAGAAATTTGCGAAGTTTGCTTTACTATCAGATGACAGAAGAGAAAAAGCCATTCAAGTGTTTATAGAGGGTGGGAAGGAAAAGAAGGAAAAGATGAAGAAGAGGGGCGCAGGAAAAGGAAAGTCAAGGTCATGCTCAGAAAGATAAAATTTACTCGGCAAGCCATGCTGTCAAACAGGGGGAGATTAGATTAGACCATAAAAAATGGAATAGAATCACCATATGGAAAGATGTTTTGGTTGTGTTGGAATTTAATAAGCTATGCACCTTTCAGAATTCTTGTGCTTTCAAGTCAAGATGAAGTAATATCGTGGTGTATTATACTTATTGGATGATTCCATAAATTAGCAAGAAAATCTGCAGGAGTTCCAACTCACAAGACACTGATAGATATATCCTGCATCATTCCTGGCTTATGAGCTCACATGTGGGTATCTCATTCTGTACAACTCATCACAAAACAATAACACCTAATGTAAGAATCTCTTCACAGTGATGCATTATCTTACACATAATATTTCTCTTTTTTATATATATATTTATTCTTCTTTTTCTTGATTGCTGTCACCTTCTTTTCCTCATTACATGCAAGATAAATCATAACACATTACAATGACGCAGTCCCTTGCATTTGTAGAATTTTTGTTAGTATACGAAGCATTACTTGTAGAACATACAAGACCCTTTGCCTTTTCATCCAATTTGGCTTTATATTACTTCAAGCAGTATTTTTATTCATTCCTGATCGTGTCATATTCTTTGTGGAAGCAAAGGACAGTTTTGCATCTTTTCATTGACCAAAGACGGGTGTTTCAAAGGCTGTCATCACATCTTAATTGCAAACAATATGGTTTATGGGCTATTTCTGATGCTCAACCTCATTTTGGCAAAGATCTCCATTGAAGAGGGATATCAAACAAGGCAGGCATTTTCTAAGAGGATACTAACAAGTTGAGCTGTAGCTCCAGTTCCTCCCAGTTTTACATGGAGAGTAATCCTTCTGTTCTCAATCTACCATATTAAGATGTTCTTAAATCTGTGACCGTACACTATTTTTGCCTCATAATGCTGAGATAATTGTTAATTTACGAGGATAAATATGTTGTATCAGAATCATTTCTTTTCCCTCTGAATGGGTTTTAAATGTTTCTTCTTAACTAATTCTAAATTATTGTTAGTGGTCATGGAGCGATCCATCTGATTTGTGGCTTGTATACCTGTTGTGCAGGTATGCAATCACTAGATGATCAGCATGAATGATGTTAACAGTTCTGGAGTGGCTCTCCTGTTGATCATACCAGACCATGTGGGCAGAATAGTCTTGTTACATGGATGAGTTCTCTGTCCTGGTTGTTGCAATATTATCATCTCTCTTCTGTTTAGCGTTTTTTTTTTAAATGATTGAGGAGATCAACATAAATTTTATTTTGCCAGGCTACCCTAAGACTGAGAGAAGACATAGTTAAATTATGTATAGATCCCAAGCTGAAGGGAGAATATCCACCTCAAGTTGACAAGGTATGGTGTGTTTTATTTTAAAATTTTTTTTATGGTGATATGTCGACAATCTAATAAGAACACTTAATTACACACGGAGACACCCTGAGCACATGCTCGGGAATTGGCATATGAATGTTGGAAGCTTTGCAGTGTTAAATGTGCAGTGCGAAGCTGAGTTCCAGTAAAAAATGTGCGATGTTGTAAGGCACTAAAATCACTTCTGAAGGTAGCATCTGCTGCTCTAGAGACCCAAAGCAAAGAACTTAGTTCTTGCATGGGAATTGCTGCAACTTGTCATTGCATGCAGATTTCCTGGTCACTCTATATATTCTTTAATTGTTCATATAATGAGTTCGGACATGTAGGTTTGGGTTGTACCATAACCTATTAGTGCCCCGGATGCTTTATTGACATTTTTGCTTGCTAGTAGTTGCACCAGACTGCTGATTTTTCGAAGTGATTAATTGACCATGGAATTGGTGGTGCAGTACATAACTGGATATATTGCTCTAGTTTTCTAAGGATCGTTTTTTGCTCATTAACAAGTGGTGTTTATTATTTACTAAAACCGTGTCAAAGGTATTTTTAGGCACTTGGACTAGACCTATTCATGCGCAGCAGGAGGATTGTTTTGAGCTGAATCAATTGCTTTCTGCATTCTTTCCTCCTAGTGTTGACGACATGAGAGTGGTCTGAGCTGAATGTATTGTTTTCTACGGTGGACAAGAAGCTTAGCTGTTTTCTCCTTTTCTTTTTAACCGTGGGAAAATAATATGTGAGCTTTATGAATTTGTTATATGCGAAACTGCTTGTAACTCACACACACAGTTGAACTTTCAGATAGAAACAGCCAATAGTTGTTAGCTTTATTGTGCAGCCTATGGGCATAGAATATCGTCTAAGGCTGTCTTCAAACAATTGTCTTTTACTGCCTTCTAAAACCTGATGAAGCTGCAGAAAAACTTCAAAGAATAGAGGGTTTTTTACAACTGACGATGGACTGATGAATAGAGAGCCTGAACTAGATGGGCCTGGGATATTTGCTAAACAAGTCCTCTGTGTGTGTGTTTGTAGGGGACCGCCCGATAAGTAAATTAAAGTAATGGAGGAGAAGATGAAAAAGAGGATACAGAGAGTAGTTTTTCTGTGGTAAAGAAGATGTTTTTGATTTGTAATTGTGGAGATTGTGTGTTTTCATATCTGGCTGATAAGGGAATTTATTTACCCTGTTCATTGTAAATTTAAGTTTATCTAATGATCTAGCAAAACCCGATTGTAATGTATTGATTATTTTTTTAATAAAAAATATGTTATTTTATTTTATAAAAAAATTAAAAATTAAAATAATCTAATGATTCAAGTCTTGAGCTGAATTAATCATACTTTAAAAATTATGAAGGATAACTTGTGAAGATATTTTTTGGTTGGAACTTTTATATTTGCATGCCAACAAGAGAAAAGATAAATATGTGATAGTTTTATAATGAATTTATATCATTTTAAAATATAAATGGTAGGGTATATGTTTTTTATATTTCAGACATCTCTATTTTTTATGAAACAAGAAGTAAATAATATCTAAAAAGTTAACTCTTATTTCATCATGGATGGTTTAAATACCATCCAACTATATAAAGAATCTCAATTTTACTATCAAATAATTTTTAAAATCAATTTTACACTTAGACTTGCAAAAATTTCAGATTAAGAACTTCCTTCCATTGCTGATGCATGCCATCCATATTTTCATCCAACTTATACTTTTATTTTGTAACAAAAGACACCATTTTATAGATAATTTAACAATTTTTGATAAATATTTATAAAAGTCATAATTACATCACTACATCACGCTTAATTAATTAATATTTCAGGATAGAAAAAACATATATAAAAAACCAAAAACATGTTTGGTTGAAGAGATATAAATAAAAAACATGTTTATATCTATACTGATTTTGAAGTGGATTTTTATACTTTAAAAATAAAAAATATAAAGAGACATGTTCTCTTTATCTCCACCGTCTTCATCTTTTCTATCTCGGAACATTAACCAAACATTATCTAAGAAATCAAAAGAGTTTGGGGGTAAAATTGATACAAAAGATATTTTGAATGTAAAATTGATACTATTGCAATAATTTGGGGTTATATCTTGACGTTTGACCGAAATAAAACAAAAAAAATAAACACAAAAAACCATCGACTCTCTCTACACTCTTCCTTCCAATCCGGATCATCAGTGCCACTCTCATATTCTGGTTTCAAGCCCTAGGTGAAACTAATTAATTAAATTACTCGATCTTAGTGCTTTATTAATTAACTAATGATTTATATTATATTTCAACTGTTTGAATCAATTCTGATCATAATTTGTTGATTGAAATTTACGGTTTTTTTTTTTTTTTGTTATAAACAGATGGAGAGTTCAATATCTGCAGTTACCTATAAAGGTTCAATACCTGAAGCAATTCTTGAATCCAAAAAACAGAAGAAACTTTTTGTTGTTTACATTTCAGGTAATCTCCCTTTTCTTTTAGTGCACTGTTTTTACGGAATTATGCTAATTTTACTGAAAATCTTTCCCCGAATAACCTCAACCGTTGGTTTTGTGAGACCAACTAATGGCTCATTGAATTGTTGATATTTGTTTTAAAAGATTTTTGTTTAAAAGTTTGCATTACTCGGAAGGGAAGGAAGTGATGATGTGATTGGATTGATTGGTGTTGAGTTCAAATTTTAGAACTAGAGTTTAGAATTGGGTGTGATCAGATAGTTTCCAAAGGTACCATATTGAACCGGGGATTGCGTATAGTATAGTGGTGTCATGTAATATATTTCTTGATTAATTGTTTTAATACGCAGTGGAGTGTTTGTTTTGATTTGCAGGTGAAAATGTGGAGTCCGCTGAATTGGAAAAATCCACTTGGGCTGATTCTAAAGTAGGGTTTTCTTTGTTTTTTCTAATCTGGGATTCGTTTTCTGAATGCTATATGATATAGCCTGTTATGGTTCTGACCTTGTTGTGCTGCATTTAGGTGGTGGAGTCGCTCTCAAAGCACTGCATTTTATTGCATATCAAAGAAGGAAGCACTGATGCCATGAATTTGTCTGCAATATGTATCCTTTTGTACAAACTTTTTACACGTTAAGCTTTCAGAAAAAGGTCACATTTTAAAAGGAAGATGGTATCCTTGCATCAACTTGAAATCAAAGACCCACAGAAATCTGCTCCTTGTATAACAGCCATTGGCTACAATGGGGTTCAACTTTGGCAGAGTGGTATGGTGTTTTATTTGAAATCTTTGGTTTTGGTGCGCATTTAATCTGATGTGTAATGATATTGTAGAAATATGACTAATTTATATTTCTGTGCCATTACACAGAAGGGTTTGTTAGTGCTGAAGTTTTGGCTTCTGGTTTAGAGAAGGCAAGGTCGAGCCTTCATATCCAGGTATGTAAATGCTGGTTTATCTTATTAGTTACGTGCATAAATCTCAAAACTCCTAGTGTTGCTATTTACTTCTGAGGCAACTAACATACTTGTGATTCCACTTTGAGCATTTGCTAATTGTTTGGACCTTGTTCTTACTAGTAGTAGATTATCACTTGAGATCACAAGAATGGGATATTCTTCGTGGTTACTGTTCTGTTTATTTTCTACTCCAGCTATTGAGGGACTTCATGCTCTAACCCTACTCTCATTTTGTGACTTGTGTCTTTCCTCCTTTCAACTTGAAATTTCTAATGATGAAGTGCAGGAAACAACAGCAACTGTCCTGACTGCAGCACTTGCTTTGAAGAGATCTGAACCACCT
>Ga0307515_10011420_pt1 | contig 16853 bp, 2 predicted proteins | sample 17_EM_MG_FD_194513 | JGI IMG/M metagenome (GOLD analysis project Ga0307515, IMG submission 194513) | Populus trichocarpa ectomycorrhiza microbial communities from riparian zone in the Pacific Northwest, United States - 17_EM | ecosystem: Host-associated > Plants > Roots > Unclassified | place... | reverse complement strand
ACCCATACGCCCTAGTGATATAAAAGGGTTCGTAGGTTATAGATAGTAGTAGGGTTATAGGCCTTAAAAATAGCTTCCGTAAAGTCCGTAAAGTCTTCCTAATATTACTCCTATAGGTTGTTATTTATAAGCTTAAAATATTTATATTTAAGAACTTTAAATTTAATATAGTTATTAATATCGGTTATAGACGTAAGGTTAACTCCCTACCTCCACTTTTCTTAACCTTTATTAACTTACTTACTGATGTTTGCTATACTATATGTATAGTGTAGTACGTAGTAGGTAAAAGAGGTCTTATAGTGGTCCGTAAAATTGGTTAATAGGTCCGTAGCGGTTTATAGAAGGGTAAGAGTGTCCGTAAGGGGTCTTAATAGGTCTATAGTAGTTCGCAGAGGGGTAGGAGGTCTCTATAACGGTTTGTAAAGGTAATTAACGAGTCCGTAACGGTTCGTAGAAGGGTAGAGGGTCTCTATAAGGGGTCTAAAAAGACGTTAGAGGTATTAAAAGAGGGTGTAGTAGGAATAGGGGTTTAAGATTTAAGAGTAGGGGGTTCTATATAGGTCTATATTCGCGTCTATTATACTTTTAGTAAACTATACTAAGACTTAAATAAGTATACGGAGTTAGAGATAAGTCCGTAATCCCTAACTTCTAACCTTTTAGTAGGTCGTACTAGGAGTCTAAATAGGTGGTCGCTATCGTATATCGCTTAGTAGGAGGTGTTAAGTAATTACTAATCTATGCGCGCTCACTAATTAGTATTTGTATTAACTTAATAATATAAGTGAGTTATATCCAGGGGCACGAAATACGTATAGTATCGTATGCTCTTTTGGATGGTGGTGACTGTCGATTCTATTGAGGTAGACTACGTGGTTTATATACTGACGCGCCTCCCCCCTAATTAGTTAGCACGTAGGTGGTTGGTGCACCGAACGCGTAAGTACGCGTTCGTACACTAGGTGCTGTAATTATATAATTAATTAAACTTCTTATAATTTTTAAAGTGAAACACTTTTAATTAATATAATTCTACTAAGGAAAAACACTCTATTAGGTATATATAATATTAAAAAATAGATAAAAAATGTATTATATTATATTTAACTAATTTACTAATATTTTCTTACTTAAAACTAAATTATTTAGTAATAAAGCTTAATTATTATTTTTTAATAGCTATATAAGCCACTATATAATTAAGTTTTTATTAAAATATATATAATATAGTAGTAGTAGATTCTTTAATTAACGTCTAATATGGATCCTATCTAGGCCTATATAGACTACTCCGTATAAGGGAAAAGTAATATTGACGGGAAAAAACCCTTGCTATTGGGGGGGAAGGAAAAACCCTATAAGCCACCTCAGTAGGATAAAAAACCCCGATTTGCCATGCCTGTACGTAGCAGCGGCCCTATAGGCCTACAGCTACGTCCTCCTCCTTAGATGTTTTGAACTCCTTAGGAACCACTGCTTCCTTCTCTAGCTTATTTAGAGCTAGGGTTCACTACGTCCTAGCTAGGCCTTGCCGATTAATTGCTGTATATAGTTATATCCCGTATCTTAACCACCCCCTATATGCTATCTCTTATTAACCATTACTATTGCTATATATGCCTTACCTCCCCCCCCCTAAGGCCTATTAAAGGCGTAAGGGGGATTTATCCGTTCTACTATCCTAATACTAAAAGACAAAAGCGGGATGTGTGTGTATATATATTTAGGTATCTTTTATGCCTAGGCCCCAGTCACTAGGCCCTCTCTAAGGGCACCACTCCATTAAGAGGAGATAAGGAAAACCGTATGGGGTTATCCAGCTGCCTTTTAGTAGTATTATGGTAGTACGGCGAGTGACCGCATGCTCCGCGGGCGATCGCCCTAGGGGTTAGGAGGGGCCGTATATTTACTCGTTCGTTTATTTATTTACGCTTATCTATTCATTAATATAAGGTCGTTAATGCTTTCTATTAGGGTTTTTAGGGATGTTATCGAAAACTACTTATCTATGTTGGATTGTATAGGTGCCCTAGATAGAATAGTATAGTAGTCGTCATATTATAGAGGGCCAACAGTAGTAGTTTTTAAGATCTCACCATCCGAAAATTTTTCACCACCGCCCTCAACGCCTATAACCACCATTAGGTCCTGTCCGCACGCTATGCGACGCCTCTGCGTTGGCTCTGGATCTAAACTTCGAAGACTAGGTTTGTAGCCGTCACCATATATAGGTGCAGAGTCCGATTTTGACGGCCTATAAAATATAATATATAACTTATTTTTCTACTACTTTATTTAATATAATAACCCTTAAATCTATTATATTTTTCCTTTATAAAATTTAAATATTAGGACTAAATTATAGAGCTTACATTTCTTAATAATATAACTTAAATTAAAGGGTAATATATTACTAAGTATAACTATAAAGCTGTAATGGCTTATACAAATGCCTCTGAACCAAAGCTTATAGAATGCTATATTACAAAGATACTAAGCTAAGGAGCAGAAGAAGGTCAAGGAAAGGATAACGTCTATATATATAGCGCCAAAATACCCCTAACTAGGGCCCCTATCTAGGTTGCATATAACAATGCCATAATATCTTACAGGGGCAGTGCCCCAGCACCGTCACATCACCCCCTCCTTTAAAAAAGCCTGCCTTTAGGCTTTATATAAGCCCCTTATTAGAAGAGAAAGAAGAGAAAGAAAAAAATCTAGCATCTAGCGCTTAATCGCGATGCTAGTTAACCTAGGACTTATAACAGTCCTACAGCTCCTACTACTATAGGGGTATATTACTATACCTAGTTAACTTAGGGCAGGCAGCCGTCCTGCAGCTCCTGCTGCTGCGAGAGGTATATCACTAGGAGCCCTTCGTTAGTCATCATTCCTCCTTTTAAAACTTCCTAGAACTTTAGTACCTCCTAGCTCTCTACCCCCTCCTTTAATATAGCGCGCCCTAAGCTATAAAAAAAAGAAAGCCCCCCTACTCCCCCTTCTATAAAAAGGTAGGTAAAAAGGTTTAAATAAGGGTGGGAGGGTTAGGGAAATGTAGCTCGCATATATATTGGCACGAGATCTTATCTATTCCGCAGGCCTATTGGCGCGGTAACTTATCTAATATAGCAGTACGGTACTAGTAATAGGTTATATTCTAAGGAGCAGAGCTACCTTATATATAGTTACTATTATAGGCGAAGCAGTATAAGTTAGTTATGGTGCTATAGGTAGAGTAGCAGAGGTCTAGTAGTAGTACGGTACCAGCGATAGGGTCGTTAGGGTAGCAGTATAATGCTAGCAACGGGGTTATAGTTCCACAGGCATATCGGCGCGGAGCTTATTAATTTAAGTAGCAGTATGGTGTAAGCGGCAGGGTCGTATAAGGGGCAAAGCTTTCCCTTATATATAGTTATTACTACAGGCGGAGTAGTAGAAGTTAGTAGTAGTACTGCAGGCAGAGTAGTAATAGTTAAATTAGGATTAGCTACAGGCAGAGCAGCAATAATCTATTTATTTAGCTACAGGCGGAGCAGCAGATGTTAGTTAGCTATAGTTAAGTAGTAAAGTAGGTCGGCTATAGGCAGAGTAGCGGAGGTCTATTATAATAGCAGGCGTATTAGCGCTATTATTGTCTAGTTTATGGTTCGGCTCGTAGGCGTATCGGCGTAAGTACTTATCAGCTTTAGGTAGTAGTACGGTATAAGCATTAGGCCGTATTCTAGGGAGCAAAGCTCTACCTTATATACAGTTATTACTATAGGCAAAGTAGTAAAAGTTAGTAGTAGTGCTATAGGTAAAGCAGTAAGAGTTAAATCGGGATTAGCTGTAGGCAGGACAGTAAGAGTTAATTAGCTGCAGCAAGGCAGTAAGGTGTTAGTTTAGCTGCAGGCAAAGCAACAGAGGTTAAGTAGCAGTGCGGTGCTAGCGTTAGATGGTAAATAGTAGGCGTATTAGCGCTATCGGTAGTTAATTAATCGCAGGCGTATTAGCACAATAGTAATTAAAATTGCTCGCGGGCATATTAGCGCGAGAGGTTATTAGGTTCGCTTGTAGATATATAGATATAAGAGCTTATTAGTTAGGTAGCAGAACGGTGCTATTTATAGGGTTATATACTAGGGAGCAAAGCTCTATCTTATATATAGTTATTACTATAGGCAAAGCAGTAGAGGTTATAGAGATAAATAGGCTTATCTACAGGGCTATTAGAGAGTGCTATAAATCGGAATAATTCTCCTAATCTATTCTTAGATATATTCGGCCGTAAAATTAAGGGACTATCTAAGTTAATAGTAAGGTTTGGGTTAATCGGGTATAGTAGTTATTAATAAGAACTTAACGGGTGTCTATAAAGCGTTTATAGACAAGTTAGAGAGTTATATTGCAGGCATATCAACGCGATAGGTTATCGGGTTTGCTTTTAAATTATATTCAGGCCGTATATAAATCACATTTAGATCACAGGCGTAACGGCGCAATTGTTTAGTCAGTCAGACTATAGGTATATCGGCACAATCAGTAATTAGGTTTAGGGGTTTAGGGTAGCAGTATAGTATAAGCGTTAGGTCCTTCTTAATCGATTTCATCTCTCCTTATACAGCTTAGTATTAGTTAGGGTCGTCGCAGCTTATAGTATCTAAGTCTCCTTTTAACTTCGTTTATTATAGCATTACGGCTAAGTCTTAATTAATGTTATATCTCCTAGTACTAGTCGGTCTTAACTAAAGTCGTCTCTATAGCCTATACAACTCCATATTAGTTAAAAAGGTCAAAGGGGTAAGATATTCTAAGCCTTCCTAGGTACGTGTCCTTAGCCATCAAAGTTAGTATTTAATTATAACCGCAGGAGACCTTCTAGCTGCTTAAATACCAGCTCCTAGTATTAATAGTAGCGACTTAACGCGTTAACAACGCGCAGCTAGGGGTGTTTAACGTAAGTTCTCCGCGAGAACCTATAAAATAGGGGTAGGATATTATCTAGGCCTTTATAGGCAAGGGAAAGAGAAAGCTCCAAACAAATAAAGTCCCCCCTAGGTAGGTAAGCTTAGTATAATATAACGGCTCGTATAAATGCCTCTAAACTAAAGCTTATAGAATACTATATTACAAAAATACTAAGCTAAGGAGTAGAAGAAGGTCGAGGAAAGGACAACGTCTATATATATAGCGCCAAGATACCCCTAACTAGGGCCCCTATCTAGGTTACATATAACAGTGCCATAATATCTTATAGGGGCGATGCCCCAGCACCGTCATATTACCCCCTCCTTTAAGAAAGCCTGCCTATTACGGACGCTTTAAGTATAATACTATAACTACTTAAGGAAGAGTCGGAGGAAGCTAGTTAGTTAATAAAAGCACGGTCTAGGATAAAGCCGGTAGAACTATATAACGAGGAATAGTAGTACAAGTTACATAATATAATCTGTATAATCTATATAATCCGCGAGATCTGTAATAGAGTAGATAGAGTACGCGTATATTACGTACAAGGAGGTTTCCTAGGAGTACGGTTGTGTATTTAAAGGACCACAGTCCCTACTCTAGATAGTTCTTTCCTTGTAGTAATTCTCAGAATATAATTAGAGTTAATCTATTAGGTAACCACTCTACTAGTTATTATTACATTATTAACTTTAATTTACATTACCTATACACCTAGCCTAATAATAAGCTTATTATAGTACTTGCTACAAGGTTCCGTTATATAATCACTACCTAGTTACGGTATTAAATATAAAAAGTCAAATAACATGCCACCAAAAGTAGCCACTATAACGCTATTAACGGCGGCAACTACTTTAAGGTTAGAAGGCGACACTAGTATAGCAGATACTAACTTATAATAACCTATAACGGTTAAATAATTATAAGAGATAGTTAACCAGTTAATAGAAAACAATACAACGCTTAAATAAAGGATTAATAGGATAGGGGTAGTAAAGGTTAAGTTACCATTAATTAAGAGATTCTTAGGAGAAAGATTAAAGCTTAAAGGATTCCTTATATAAATGCATTTTAAAGTTGCATAGAAAGGAGCAAAGTTGGCAACACCTATAGATTAAATAGCTTATGTAGGACTATTCCTGTTAAAAAGGGCACTTAAATAGTTTAAGCCTTACCTTACGGAAATACAGATAAATAGAATAACAACTACTAACTAAGAGGTGCGGTTTATATTCTTAAGTTAGGAAGGATTTATAAAGCGACTTACACAAATATTTAGAGATCTGGAGGCAGTAACTATAGTGGAAAGAAAGCTCTAAGATATTATGTAATAAACCTTAGCAATTAAGTATATAATACAGTTCTAAACGCTAGCTATATAAGTTAAGTGGAATAATAGGGCGCTTATGGCACAGTATAAACAGGGATTTAAGGCTAAAGTCTAGAATATAATTATTCTAATGGAAAATACGGACACCCTAAGGGAATTAATAGATTAAGCAATTAAGATTAACAACAGGATCTTCTAAAGGGAATAGGCTAAAAGAGGCTAGGATAGAGTTTTATAGTTATATAAGACGTAAAGTACGTAACAACTAAAGCTAAGTTAGAAACTATAGTATAGCGTAGAGCTAATAGACCTAAGTAGTACCAAAGAAGCCTATAAGAGATGGAGTAAGAAACTATAGAAACCTAGAGGTTAAGGATTTAGTAATTATAGGACTAAGAAGTAAAAGCTAAACTAGGGATCTTAGTAATAGAAGACGTTTAGGCGGACTCTATAATAAAGTCAATAGTTTAGAGAGGGAGCTTATATAAATTGCGGGAAATAGGGTCATTTCGCGAGGGATTGTAAAGATAGTTAGAGTTATTATATAATAAAGGGAACCTAACTAGTAGAAGGTATATATATATAAAGGAATAATAGTATACTATAAGGAACAAAAGAATGTTTAATTAAAAGTTTTACGTTTTATTATAACAACGCATACCAAATTTATAAAGACGCTAAGTATAGCGCAAGCTATTGGCCATAAGAGCTAAAGTTAAAAGGACTTAGAGGAACTAAAGAGTTAGATAAAGAATAAGATTAACTCTATAAGCTGGATTAAGATATTATAGTAATATATAGACAGAGATTAGCAATAATAATAATAGAGTTAGAGTACTTATTAATTAATAGCGATAAGAGTGAAAAAGGAACTAACTAGGGGTATCTAAACCTTAATAACGTAACAGAAGCAGAGACTAAGACCGCTATAAAGTAAGGTTTAGTAACGGGCATTATAACACCGTTAGATACGGCATCTATTACTTTATAAGATAGAAGAAGTAATATCTAGAGACGATTAAGTAAGCAAACGACTGCTAGTGCTAGCTTACTACTTAATAAAGGTAAAAGGCTAAAGGCTTAAGATTTTTAAGACGAGATAAGAGAGATCTAAGACTCTAAAGACAGGATAAGGACAGCTTAAGAACCTATAATAGACAAAAACCGATAGAGTAAAGCAACAGCTTAATTTAAAGACATATAAATAAGTAAGGGATAAGAGTTCCTAACGGTATAAGACTCTTAAGACGAGATAAGTAAAATTTAAGACTCTTAAGATAAGATAAGAACACTGCGGACGCCTAGTTAGACTAAGGTAGGAGCTAAACTTAAGTTAGAAGTAAGCTTAGGATTAAAAATCTTATAAAACTAAGATTTTAATATATAAATAAGGACCACTAATAAGATTAGAGAATCCGTAATATAAATAGCAGTTAAATTAAGAGACAGATATATAGACCTAGAGGACTTACTAAGGGAACGTAGTGTTTAACCTAAAGATTAAAAAGTTAATACTAAGATTAAGAAGCAAGAAAACTTTAAAGATCCACTTATAAGACACAAAAGAAAAGAAACTATAAAGGAATTTAGAGTAAGAATTACCTTATAGCAAGAATAGAAATTAGATAAAAGATCTAGTATATTAGGATATATAAGGGACAGAGCACTTATATAAAGAATTACTAATAGACCTAAGACAGGCACACTAAGAGCTAAGTAGCTTACTAAACTAGAAGAAGAAGAGGATTTAGGGATTCTAACTAGGTTTAAAGAATAATATATAAAGGGCTATTATAATATAGTAATAAGAAAATACTTCTTTACGGACAAGCCGTATACACTTAAAGGGCTATACTAAAAGTGGTATAGATAAAGACATAACGATAAGTGGGAAGATTTCTATATATAGTTAGACGAAAAAGTTATCTAAGACCACCTAATTATAGAAAAGGCTATAACACATATTAAAGGAGCCTTAATTATAACGTTAAAAGATCTAGAGGAGTAATTAGAGAACTAGAGAAGTGAAAGGCGAATCTTAGTACCTGCGAACAAAGTTATAACACTTAAATTAATATAAGAAAGGTTTAAACTTAAGGATAAAGATAAGCTAAGAGTTAACCTAAAACACTAAGTATATTATATACTATTATAGATAGCATACGTGGATAATACGTGTAATATATATAGAGCACCTAAAGATAAAAACCGGAAGTATCTAATAAGGATATATTAGATAACGGATAAGGCGAAATATTAAAACGCTAAGTATATATATAGTTAGTACCTAGTAGAAGTTTAAGAACAAGGGGATTTAATACTTTAACTAGGAAGATTCCTTATAGAAAAATGCCTAGATAAACGGCAATAGTGGAAATGTCTAGAAAACACCTATTTATAGTACATTAAAGATAAAAAGCGAACTAAATATTGGCCTAAGTTGGACTAAGTATAAATAGGATTAAGCAGCTAGTAGTTAGGAAAAGTAGAGGCCTATAGGACTAGAGGAAACTAGTAATAGAGCCTTAGACCCTTAAAGGAATTTAAGGATAGCACCTAAATTTACAAGTTAAGTGGCAAAATCAATAGTTTAAGGCATTAGTAGATAGTAGAGTAATAAGGAACTATATCTTACTAGTAGCAGTTAAAAAAATAGGGTTACTATATAAAAAAAAGGAGTACCCTTACCTATTAGTGATAATTTTAGGAGATCCGATAGCCTACAGAGGAAGTATTATTAATCTTAAAACAGGACCTATTTAGTTAACTATTAAAGGGAGATAAATCGAGATGTCTTTTAATATATTACCATTAGGGAATAATAAGGCAATATTAGAAATGCCTTAGTTATAGGAATACAATCTAAAGATTAATTAGGTTATAGGTTAGGTTAATATTAGAAATACTTAACGCCGTAAGATACGATAATAAGCTAAATTAGTATAGTACTAAGTAGAAGCGACCTACAAAGAAACAGAAAAAGGATTAGACTATATACTAAAGAAATACTATAAGTATAGCAAAAAACTATAGTTACTAAAAAGTGAAAAGCTATTAAAATATATAGCATAGGACTATAAGATAGAATTAGAACTAGGAATAAGTCTAAAGTTCTTTCCAATCTATAAGCTTACCGAAGAAGAAGGTAAAGCATTAAAAGAGTTTATCTAAGAAAACTTATAAAAGGGATACATTAGGCTATTATAGTTATTAGCGGGTTATCCAGTACTATTTATACTAAAGAAGAATAGCAAACTAAGGCTGTATATTAACTATAGATAGTTAAACAGCATTACTAGAAAGGATAGGTATTCTTTACCCTTAATTAGCAAAATCTAAAATAGGATAGGTAATGCGTAAATCTTTACAAAGATAGATCTAAGATAGGTGTACTATTAGATTAGAATTAAAGAAGGCGATAAATAAAAGGCAGCCTTTAGGTTAAAGGAAGGACTATATAAACCATTAGTTATACAATTTAGGCTTATAAACGCGTTAGTAATATTCTAAAAGCGTATTAATAATATATTAGGAGAGCACTTAGATAAATTTATTATAGTATACCTTAATAATATTATTATCTACTTAATAACTAAGGAAGAATATAGAGAATACGTTAAATAGGTCTTAAGGAGACTATAGGAAGAATAGATGCTAGTAGCAATTAAGAAATATAAGTTCTTTACTAGGAAGACTAATTTTGTTAGATTTATTATTAAACTAGGCTAACTTAGTATAGATCTAAAAAAGATTAAGGCTATAGTAAATTAGTAAAAACTAGAGAACGTTATATAGTTAAAATTGTTTTTAGGGTTTTATAATTACTGCAGAAGGTTTATAGCGCAATGGTTAAAGGATATTAAGCTATTTACGTAATTAATAAAGAAAGAAGAATTATAGGCATAGGGAAAGGAATACTAAGAACTATTTAAGAAAGTTAAGAGGTTGTTTATCTAAGAGCTAGTTTTTAAAATCTATTAACTAGGGCTAGAGACGGTTATAAAAACAAATATATTAGACTTTATACTAGGGGCATACTTTATATAAAGATATTTAGATAAATGGCACCTAGTAGTATACTATAGTTAAAAGATAATACTACTAGAGTTAAACTATAACATCTATAACAAGGAGTTATTAGGTATAGTTATAGCATTAAAGGAATAAAGAGCGTTTTTATAAGGTATAGAAAAACCATTTATAGTTAAGATAGATTATAAGAACCTAATAGGATTTCTAATAATAAAGGAACTTAACTAAAGATAGGTTAGATGGGTAGAGATACTTATAAAATACTATTTTAAGATTTAGTATACTAAGGGCATAGATAACACGCGAGCTAATGCGTTAAGTTAAAAAGCTAAACTATAAAATAACAAGAAGCTATTAGGGGCTTTACTACAAAAGGATATAGATAGATTAATTAGGTATAATTATCTAAAGATTATAGCAACTTAAGAAGATAAATTAGAGAAAATCTATAAGTTACTAGAAAGCTTTTAGGTATAAAGAATTCTAAAAGCATAGCTAGAAGATCTATAGATAGATATATACGAAAATTAAGAAGTAAAGTATATTCTAAGAAGTATAGCAGAATACTTTATAAAGGACTTTTATAAGGGACTAATATAAGGACACAATGGAGCCATAGGCTTAGTGTTAAGACTCTAGGAGGAGTATATTATTAACGGAATCTAGGGTATAGTACGAAAAGTTATAAAAGAATATTTAGATTGCTAAAAAAAATAAACTAATAAGGTATAAGCTATATAGAGGGCTACAACCTATTAAAATACTAGAAAGACTATAGGAGGTTATATTATAGGACTTTATTACTAAGTTATTAAAGTTAAGAGACCCTATTACCAGATAAGATTATAATGCAATCTTAGTAATAGTAAACAAGCTTATAAAGTAAGGATACTTTATAGCCTATATAGAAGAAATCTTAGCAAAAAATGTCGCTAAAATCTATATTAAGGAAGTATTTATAAGACATAGAGCATTAAGTAAAATTATATTGGATAGAGATCTAAGATTCATAGCAGTATTTTAAGAAGTATTCTTAGCGGAATAAGGGGTTTAAGTAGCAACCTTTACCGCATATTATCCGCAGACAGATAGTTAAATAGAAAGATTAAATTAGATACTAGAACAGTATCTAAAATACTATATTAATTACGCATAGAATAATTAGGTATTATTATTACTAGTTACGCAGTTTACATATAATATAACACCATAAAAAGGAATGGGTACTTTATTATTTAAGGCGAATTATAGATATAAGCTAAGAACATTATTATCGCTATATTAAGTAAAGAAGACTAATAGCATAGCTAAGTAAAGAATAGAGACTTTAATAGAACTTTATAAAAACCTTATAGAAACAGCTAAGGTAGTATAGCAAAGAATAAAAAAATATTATAATGCTAAGAGATCTAAGGGACTAGATCTTAAGGAGGGGGATAAAGTATAGCTACTATATAAAAATTTTAAAAGTTAACGACTAAGTAAAAAGTTAAACTATGTTAGACTAGGACCTTTCAAAATTATATAAAGGATTTTACTAGTTACGTTTAAGTTAAACCTACTAGCTAAAATAAAAATTTACCTAGTACAGCATATCGCGATGCTAGAGCTAGTATATAGGAATATTAAGCCACTAGTTTATAAAGCGGACACATATAGGGGATAAGAAGAAGACGAATAGTAAGTTTTAAAAATTATTAGTTATAAGGACGTTAAGGATAAAATATAGTACGAGGTAAAGTAAATAGGCTATAGCGAGACTACCTAGAAGCTACTAGAGAACCTAAAAAACGCTATAGAAAAGGTATAGGAGTATCGGAAGAAAATAGGTTAGGTAATATTAATAAGGAAGGATCGCTAAAGAATAAGTCACCTAAGGGGGACCTAGGAAGAGCGACTGCCAAACTACTTAGAGTTGTTCCCTTTATAAGAAGAGAGTTAGTTCTCTTATTACTAAGTTCTTATAGACCTTATTCTATAAGTTTCTACTCCTTAAAACAAACCTTTTCGCGAACTTTTTTAAGACAAATTAGTTAAGTAGACGCAGTAAGACGGGAGTTAAGGGTACGCTGTTAAGTAGTAGCAGCCTCCTCCTTAGCATTATAAGAACAATGGAGTTCCGCTAGAGCTACTAAGAGCTTATTATTAAGCTTCGCAGCGGTAGATTAAATATAAGACCTTATAACAAATTACTTAGGGAACTTAACAATTATTAAGAGTTATAGGACGTATATACTTAGCGTTAGAGATAAAGTAAACGTTATAGGACGAATAAATATTTGCTTTAGTGCATTCTAAATAAAAAGAAGGTTGCTAGAAGGAAGAACTTACTAACGTAATATAAACTAACCCCTCTTTCGTATAATAAGAATACGGAGATAGTATTATCTTACCTAGCGATAATATAACAGCGACGGTGTGAGACTAACAAGCTATAGAAGAAGAAGGAGTTGCTTTAGGTATAATAAGCAATAATATTAACCAAATTAATAAGACGGATATTATACCTCTAGTAAACGACCTAAAGATGCTTAAGATCTTTAAGGATAAAGATAGAGAGGAGGGAGATAGTATTACGGACGCTTTAAGTATAATACTACAACTACTTAGGGAAGAGTTAGAGGAAGCTAGTTAGTTAATAAAAGTACGGTCTAAGATAGAGCCGGTAGAACTATATAATAAGGAATAGTAGTACAAGTTATATAATATAATCTATATAATCTATATAATCCGCGAGATCTATAATAAAGTAGATAGAGTACACGTATATTACGTATAAGGAGGTTTTCTAGGAGTACGGTTGTGTATTTAAAGGACCACAGTCCCTACTCTAGATAGTTCTTTCCTTGTAGTAATTCTTAGAATATAATTAGAGTTAATCTGTTAGGTAACTACTCCACCAGTTATTATTACGTTGTTAACTTTAATTTGTATTACCTACATACCTAGCCTAATAATGAGCCCATTGTAGTACTTGCTACAAGGTTCCGTTACACTGCCCTTAGGCTTTATATAAGCCCCTTATTAAAAGAGAAAGAAGAGAAAGAAAAAAATCTAGCATCTAGCGCTTAATCGCGATGCTAGTTAACCTAGGACTTATAGCAGTCCTATAGCTCCTACTACTATAGGGGTATATTACTATACCTAGTTAACTTAGGGCAGGTAGCCGTCCTACAGCTCCTACTACTACAAGAGGTATATCGCTAGGAGCCCTCTATTAGTCGTCGTTCCTCCTCCTAGGACTTCTTAGAACTTTAGTACCTCCTAGCTCTCTACCCCCTCCTTTAATATAGCGCGCCCTAAGCCATAAAAAAAAGAAAGCCCCCCTACTCCCCCTCCTATAAAAAGGTAGGTAAAAAGGTTTAAATAAGGGTAGGAGGGTTAGGGAAACGTAGCTCGCATATATATTAGTATAAGATCTTATCTATTCCGCAGGCCTATTAGCGCAGTAACTTATCTAGTATAGCAGTATGGTGCTAGCGATAGGTTGTATTCTAAGGAGCAGAGCTACCTTATATACAGTTACTACTATAGGCGGAGTAGTATAAGTTGGTTATAGTGCTATAGGCAGAGCAGCAGAGGTCTAATAGTAGTACGGTACCAGCGATAGGGTCGTTGGGGTGGCAGTATAATGCTAGTAACGGGGTCGTAGTTCTACAGGCATATCGGCGCGGAGCTTATTAATTTAGGTAGCAGTATAGTGTAAGCGGCAGGGTCGTATAAGGGGCAAAGCTTTCCCTTATATACAGTTATTACTACAAGCGGAGTAGTAGAAGTTAGTAGTAGTACTACAGGTAGAGCAGCGATAGTTAAATTAGGATTAGCTATAGGCAGAGTAGCAATAGTTTATTCGTTTAGCTATAGGCGGAGCAGTAAATATCGGTTGGCTATAGTTAAGTAGCGAGGTAGGTTAGCTATAGGCAGAGCAGTAGAGGTCTATTATAATAGTAGGCGTATCAGCGCTATTATTATCTAGTTTGTAGTTCGGCTCACAGGCGTATCAGCGCAAGTACTTATCAGCTTTAGGTAGCAGTACGGTATAAGCATTAGGCCGTATTCTAGAGAGCAAAGCTCTACCTTATATATAGTTATTACTACAGGCAAAGCAGTAGAAGTTAGTAGTAGTACTATAGGCAGAGCAGTAAGAGTTAAATCGGGATTAGCTATAGGCAGGATAGCAAAAGTTAATTAGCTGCAGCAAGGCAGTAAGGTATTAGTTCAGCTACAGGCGAAGCAGTAGAGGTTAAGTAGCAGTACGGTGCCAGCGTTAGATAGTAGATAGTAGGCGTATCAGCGCTATTAGTAGTTAATTAATCGCAGGCGTATCGGCATAACGGTAATCAAGATCGCTCGCGGGCATATTAGCGCGAGAGGTTATTAAGTTCGCTTACAGACATATAGGTACGAGAGCTTATTAGTTAGGTAGCAGAACGGTACTATTTATAGGGTTATATACTAGGGAGCAAAGCTCTACCTTATATATAGTTATTACTATAGGCGGAGTAGTAGAGGTCGTAGAGATAAATAGGCTCATCTGTAGGGCTATTAAAGAGTACCATAAATTGGAATAATTCTCCTAATCTATTCTTAGATGTATTCGGCTATAAAATTAAAAGACTATCTAAGTTAATAGTAAGGTTTAAGTTAATTAGGTACGGTAGTTATTAATAAAAACTTAACAGGTATCTATAAAGCGTTCATAAATAAGTTAGAGAGTTGTGTTGTAGGTATATCGGCGTAACAGGTTATCGGGTTTGCTTTTAAATTACGTTTAGGCCATATTTAAATCACATTTAAATTACAGGCGTAACGGCGCAATCGTTTAGTTAGTTAGACTATAGGCATATTAGTATAGTCGGTAATCGGGTTTAGGGGTTTAGGGTAGCAGTACGGTGTAAGCGTCAGGTCCTTCCTAATTGATTTTATCTCTCCTTATACAGCTTAGTATTAGTTAGGGTTATTACAGCTTATAGTATCTAAGTCTCCTTTTAACTTCGTTTATTATAGCGTTACGGCTAAGTCTTAATTAATGTTATATCTCCTAGTACTAGTCGGTCTCAACCAAAGTCGTCTCTATAGCCTATACAACTCTATATTAGTTAAAAAGGTTAGAGGGGTAAGATATTCTAAGCCTTCCTAGGCACGTGTCCTTGGCCATTAAAGTTGGCATTTAATTATAACCGCAGGAGACCTTCTAGCTGCTTAAATACCAGCTCCTAGTATTAATAGTAGCGACTTAATGCGTCGACGACGCGCAGCTAGGGGTGTTCGACGTAAGTTCTTCGCGAGAACCTACGGAACGGGGGTAGGATATTATCCAGGCCTTCCTAGGCGAGGGAAAGAGGAAGCTCCAAATAAATGAAGTCCCCCCTAGGTGGGTGAGCTTAGTATAATATAACGGCTTGTATAAATGCCTCTAAACTAAAGCTCGTAGAATGCTGTATTATAAAGATACTAAGCTAAGGAGCAGAAGAAGGTTAAGGAAAGGATAACGTCTATATATATAGCGCCAAGATACCCCTAACTAGGGCCCCTGTCTAGGTTGTATATAACGGTGCCATGATATCTTATAGGGGCAGTGCCCCAGCACCGTCATAAAAGCCTAAAAAGAAGACCTCTTAGCAAAAATAGTTAAATTTAACTAGTATACCTTTAGTATTTATCTATAGAATCCGTATAAGGGCTTTAAGTCTTTATAGGTTAAAAATAAGGCTTTAATAAAGGCTTTAAGCTTTAAATAAGCTAATAGTAATTGGTTTAATATTATAGACACTCTAAAAAAGCCTTATAATATATATTAAATTATTTATAGCCTTTATAACGAGTATATACTTAATTAAAAGACTTAGTTACTTTTATAAAAAGGAAGTCAACAACTTAAGCAACTTACTGTAGAGGCTATGTATAAAGACGCTTAAATATATATCTTAGGATCGCAGCTTAAAGGCCTTAAAGGCCGAAAATTTTATAGGTAGGCAGCTATAGATCTAAATATAAAATTTATAAATATAAAATTGATTAGATAAGGTATAGAGGAGGTAGAGGAGAAAGAGGCTAAAATAAGGGCAAAGGAGTTAAGAGTAAAGCCTTAAAAGGCGTTATATAGAAAGGCTAGGGCCGATTTACTAAATAGCACGTAGGGGTAGAATATTAGATTGATTTGATTAAGTATAGATAGCTTTAAAAGTGGTGGGGTTTGATTCGCTTAAGTGGCCGAGTTTGGGGGTGGCCGAGTTCTAGGGGTCCGAGCTTAAATAAGTACGGAACTAGTTCTAAATCTATTTAGTACTTAAGTTAATATATATAAGCTTATTTTTAGCAGCCTAAAGATAATTTTAAGCTAGAAATATATATAGCTCTTAAATAGAGGCTTATATACTAATAATTAAGTAATAAAGATACTCTATATATAATTATCTTACCTAAATATATTTAGAACTAATTATATTAGGATATTACTAATATTTAGCACTTATTTCTTACCTATATATAGGCTACTATAGAAATATATTTAGAGTACTTTAAAAAGCATTACTAG
>Ga0307515_10011419_pt1 | contig 16857 bp, 11 predicted proteins | sample 17_EM_MG_FD_194513 | JGI IMG/M metagenome (GOLD analysis project Ga0307515, IMG submission 194513) | Populus trichocarpa ectomycorrhiza microbial communities from riparian zone in the Pacific Northwest, United States - 17_EM | ecosystem: Host-associated > Plants > Roots > Unclassified | place... | reverse complement strand
AGAGTAAATATTCGGTTAATTTAGATAAAAAAAATTATTTTTAGTATTTATTACTCGATTTCAGATTTCTGTAAATGCTGTAATTAGGATGTCAATATATCTATTGTCATGATAATTAATATATTGCGAAGTTAGCAATAAATTAATTGATATATTCAACATCAACATTCTACTGTCTTGATTTTATATAATACATAACTTTTATTTTTTTATCTTGAAAAAATAATAATACAATGATTTTTTTCATGCTGTGAGGTTTTTCTTATTTTTAAAATATAAATTTATTCTAAAATTATCTATACAGTTATTTTATATTTTTTTTATCCATTACTTTAATCAATCATGATAATACTTATAAAATTTAACCATATTATAAATTATAGCTTTAAAATTTAATATGGAGTTGATTCAGAGTAAAACTCGGGTTACGATGAAGAAGAAAAATCTAAATTGATTTAAAAGGAATTTAAACAATTCAAGCTATAAATTATTTTACATCAACATGGTAGGTCGGTTCTGATTTTAAAACAATAGTTTAAATCATTAAAATGCTTTTATAAAAAATTTCTTGACAAATTAAAAAAAAAAAAAAAGGAGTTTGGATTATTACTGTATGCATCCCACCCACGCAATAGGCCCATAACTTCTCCTAAAACCGAAAAACCAGCAAAGGGGCCTAACCCTAAACCAAATTGGAATCAAGAAGTCGTCAGAGCCAAAACCAGGCCACAAAGTGGAAAACAATCAAACAGAGAGAGAGGGGGAGGGGAGAGGGAGAGAGAGAGAGAGCGAGAGAGAGAGAGAGAGAGAACGCTACCACTGGCGATGATGATGATGGCAACGAAAAAGCTAAGCTTTTTGGTCGCTACTTCATCTTCAGCTTCAACCTTCATTGGGTTTCATCTTCTCCGCCAAATCAGGATGGGTATGATAATTTTTCCTTCTAAAATCTCATTGTTATTCTACAACAACATCAACAACAACCCCATTTGCTGCTGTCTTCATTCTTCCAGTAGTTATAGACATAAAAACAGAACATTTAGGAACATTAATGATGCCTTGTCTGCTTTCAATCACATGGTTAATACGAACCCTTTGCCTTCTATTGTTGAGTTTGGTGAATTGTTTTCAGCACTCGTCAGAATGAAACATTATAAGACTGTGGTTTCTTTGTCTAAACAAATGGAAATGGCTGGGATTAGTCATGATGTTTTATCTCTTACCATTTTGATCAATTGCTTCTGCCGCTTATGCCATGTTGATTATGGGTTCTCTGTCTTGGGGAAAATTATTAAACTTGGTCTTGAACCAAATGTTATTACATTTTCTACCTTAATTAATGGGTTTTGTATAGAGGGTAAAATTGGTCGAGCAATAGAATTGTTTGATGTGATGGTGGCAAGAGGGTATAAACCTAATGTACATAGTTATAGTATAATAATCAAGGGTTTATGTAGAGTAGGAAAAACCACTGAGGTGATTAAATTGCTTGAGCATATGAAAGTAGTAGGTTGTGAGCCGGATGTGGTGATATACAATACAATTGTTGACAGACTTTGCAAGGATAGATTAGTTAATGAGGCTGTACATATTTTTTGTAAAATGAAGGGTACAGGCATTTTACCTACAGTTGTCACATACACATCTTTAATCCATGGTCTACGAAATTTAGGCCGATGGAAAGAGGCTTTTGGATTGTTAAATGAAATGAAGGGTGGTAATATAATGCCAGATTTAGTTGCCTTTAGTGTCTTGATTGATATAATGTGCAAAGAAGGTGAGGTTTCAGAGGCTCGAGTTATATTGAAAACAATGACAGAAATGGGTGTGGAGCCTGATGTTGCTACCTACAATACGCTGATGAATGGATATTGCTTGCGGATGGAAGTTGTTGAAGCTAGAAAGGTATTTGAAGTGATGATAAGCAAGGGCCGCATGCCTGATGTTTTTAGTTTTAGCATCTTAGTGAATGGATATTGCAAGGCCAAAAGGATAGACGAGGCAAAGCAACTTTTTGATGAAATGACTCATCGAGGCTTAATTCCAGACACGGTTAGTTACAACACTCTAATAAGTGGCTTGTGTCAAGCAAGAAGACCTTTGGAAGCAGAAGAGCTTTTCAAGGACATGCATTCTAATGGATACCCCCCAAATTTAGTAACTTACTCTATTTTACTCGATTGCTTAAGCAAACAAGGGTATCTTGATCAGGCGATGGGACTGTTTCGAGCAATGGAAAATAGTGGCTTGAAGCCTGATTTGGTGACCTATAATATCATGATTGATGGCATGTGCAAATATGGAAAGTTTAAAGATGCAAGGGAATTGTTTGCAGAACTCTCTGTCAAAGGGTTGCAGCCTAATAATTGGGTTTGTACTCCAACAATTGATGGGGTTTGCAAAGAAGGGTTGCTAGATGAAGCACACAAAGCTTTCAGACAAATGGAAAAGGATGACTGCTCACCAGCACAAGGATGCATCAATGGTCGTGCAACTTATTAATGAAATGGCTGATAAAGGATTTTCTGCAGATGCAGACACCACAGCGTTGGTGGTAGATGACAAACTTGTCCTGAAAAGGCTGCTTGGCTTTTGTGAAGGTCATCAAGGAGAAAAGGTGAAGTAATTGTTTCATACTCAATGATGCTAATTATAATGCCCAACATGAAGTAGCTTTCTGTCCCATTGTAAGTTATTTTCACTTCGTTCCTGTAACCATATTCTTCTTCTCATGTATTGCTGATAATAGAGGCATCAAATCTGTAGATGAATAAAATTTTACGAACTCCTAGCAGGCAAATTGCCATTCATCTAGATTTAAAGGAGAAAAGAGAGATGAGAAATCAGATCATCAATGAAGCTGAAGAGAACGGGTTCTTTCTGTAAAAAGGCACAAATTGTGAAACCCACAAATCTCATAATATATACAGAGAGAGAAGGTAAAATTTCAAAAAACCACTTTTCCATGTGTCCTCATTTCTTTCGAAGTGCATGCATGCACTTATATTTTCCACATTCCTTCCAGCTTTATTATGGAGGTAAAAAATGCATGTGTTTGTCTGCAGTTGTACTAGGCCAACCAAGAGAAGCTTCATGGAGGCAGACAAACATTACTAGAAAGCTGTTGTGGAGTGTGGAGATCACCTCTAGAGGTGCTGAAATTGAAAAGAGGAGGGATAAGAAAGATGCAACATTGTCGTAATTGACCAAAGCCTGGAAAACCCACTGATGTTCAAGGATGAGGCAACTTTTTTTGAAGCCGAACCACAACCCTTTACCTCACGTTATGTCTCGTCAGCTCTCACCTGCCAAAGACGAAAGGATGGGAAAGATGCCAAGGATGTGAAAAGTAAGAAAGATGGAAAGGGGAAAATGAAGGGAAAGATGACGATAATGGGAGAGGGCCTACACTATCTGCAACTAAGCTGCCGCTACTGCTTTCACCTATTAAAGATGACTATTGGATACTCTTGCTGCTGAGGATGAGCAGGCTGCTTCCAATGAACTAGCTACTGCTCAGTGAAGATACCATAATTTCTTCTAGTAATTTCTTTTCACCATCTAGAAACTTGGCTTAAACCTTCATTATGCAGAATGAGTATAGATGCAACTCTCGATAGATGTTATCAAGCCTGTGGAAAGCTTACTTCTTAACTATAAGATTCTTGGTAATAAATGCAAAAAAAAATTCTTTTCATTCCAAAATTTGTCAATATTTATAAACAAGCTAATCTGTTTTTCAGCTCTGAATATGATTGTTATATTCATGGATGTGTCATTTAACCATTCATGATTCATAGCAGGGAAACCGTAAGCTGTTTAATTTTGCAGTCGAAATATGTGGTAATTCGTGCCCCAAACTATCACTATTCTTTTGCAGGTTCTTATTAATCTGTATTATGAATTACCTGACCATAAATAAAGACGGGAATTAATTTTGGAAATGCACTCTTTCGGCATATACAAAAGTCCAAGTCATAAGCAACGCTGAAAAAGAGATTCAGCCAGATAATGATCTGGTAAAAAAAATAGAACTGCCAGAAACAATTTGCTTTCCTTTTTGTCAAAATCCACGAAAAATTGTGCATAATCCTCCGTGTGGAACTTTCAAAAATAAATCCAGCCAAACGGCAAAGTCTTCAGGTGATGGCCATAGCCTCTTTGGTTACTCATCCATTCTGAAATCTAACAAACCTTGAAGCTTTGAGGCTCCTCTCTACTGCACCTGACATAGCTTGAACTCAACTTGTTAGGATAGATTGACTCGAACTTGGTATGTTTAGTATAACATGTCAAGCTGTTGCTAGACTTCATCGCCTCCCATGTCTTCAAACCCCACAATTACATTTCTGCACCTCCTTTGCAGGGTTTTGGCATGGAAAAGGCTGTTTTAAATCCCAATTGCATCTAATCAACCCAAAACTTGTTACGTCTGTAATGTCTCTTTTTCCCATACATCCTTCGAGGAGTTTTTCTTGCTCATATCCTAATGATTCGAGCTCAGGGCACCTTTTCGGTTTTCTTACTTTTCAAAATTCAACTGCTCATGGATAACCCTACTAAGATAGTTATAGAACGTCAAAATAGTTCAATGGCACATCCAGAAATGCAGAAATCAGATGCAAAGCTCAAGCAAAGATATAGCTAGATAATTACATAAAAAGCAAGTAACAGATACTTTTTTCTTTTTGGCACATAAAGCCAGAGAATCCTACAGTTAAAAAGAAAGCTCTCCACAACACATGCTGCAGACTCCAGCAACAGAGAGCTCCTATTTTTCTGACTACGCAAAATGAATGGTTAAGCACGGTATTTAAATGGAAAACAGGACTTAATAGCAAGAATTACGATGTGTCATCACCAAGCTATAGCTGGTTCCGTTGAAGCAGCTTTTCTCATCCTCAGCAACAGCAGCAGGAGCATATAGTTATTCAACAAGTCAAGTGCACCACCATTGGCAGCATCTTTAGGAGTGAAGAATGCTTATTCCAGTGGCAGAATCAGCTGCAACAGGATTTGCAGGAGTAGGACTTTTCCCATTCTTGGCATCTTTCCTGCCTTTTGCATCCTTGGCATCTTTCCCATCCTTTGCAGTGGCATCATATGAGGTGGAGGGCTTTGTCTCATCTTCAAGATGCATCATCATTGGAAGATAAGTGGGTTTTCCAGGCTTTGCACCAGAATTACCACTAGAAGATTGTTTTCAGTATCTTTCCTACCTCTCTTCTTTTCAACATTCGGCACCACTCAAGGAATGAGCTTGGCAATGTCTTGCCAGTAATTTTTTTCAGCTTCTTTATGGAATGTCTCATGGCTGGCTACGTGCAACTGCAGAAAAACACATTTGTCTAAAATCATAATAAAGGTGAAAGGAACATGGGTAATGTGCATCTACGTCAAGAGAGGGCTGAAAGGGCACAGAAAAGTGGCTTCCTAGAAAAAACTTACCTTCTTCTTTCTCGGTTCTGAGCTTTCTTAGTTTCACAACTTTGCTGTTTTTTTCTCATAAAAAGCATGTCGATTCTCTTCAGCATAATTTATGATCTGATTTCTCATCTCCTTCTCTGTGTTCTCATTTTCTTCTAAATCCATCACAGTGTGCCTGCAGAAAGCGGATGTGAAATGTTTATTCAGGTATAAATTTTGTGCAAAAAGTTTATTCACAACCTACATTTTTTATGCCTTGGTTGTAGTCATAAACAAGAAAAATAATAACATGATTTTTAAAAAAAAAATTTATACTTCAAATTTATCACCATACAATCATGCAGAGCAAATATCATTCATGACTCCAAGGATATTTCGCTAGATTGAAGCAGGCTTCCCCTATGTTCTTGTAGTTAAACATGCCACAAAAATTATATAGAAACACCAAACCTGAGATACAGGATGGTTGTTTTTCATTTGAACAAAAAATACATGATACTTGATCAGGACAGGAAAAAAGAAAATGAGACATTAGAAGATTCTGGATTCACTTGAGAGAAAATGGATGCTAGTCAGTAGCATCTGCACATGTTATTGACAGAAGGAAGACAAAAGAGAGGTCACATACTGAAACGTACACGGCTGTATTTCCAAGCATACATATATTATAATTATAAGTCGTGTTAGGATATTGAGGCGATGAATAAGCCAAAATGCAGGTATAGATATGGGCGAAGTAATGCAGAGCAGCAACATGTAAATCAAAGAAGTCCTGTTTACTTTGTAATTTTAAAGCTTGGAAATGATCAGAAGGGTTGATGTCTTCCAACAATGAACAATCTCACCTTCTTCATTTCATAAAAAAATTATGACCAAGAAAGTTCTACTATGGTACTGCCTAAGCCCCTTCTTCAATAATTATTAAAGATCTCAACTCTTGATTTCAACCTACCTTCTCAAAGGTATTATTTTAACAAAGGCTCAAAATGACAAAATTACTACTACCTCCCTGTCTCCATGACAGATAACCATGAAATGAAGAAGTGATTCAGTATTAATTTACCACTATTCTTATTTGGTTGAAGCAGAGACATCTTAATTAGGATGAAGAAGAGAAAACTGGAATAGCTTTCATCAATTAAATCTAGTAAACCACATGTTGAAAGACACATAAATCCACATGTATCGATTTATAACCCACAAGAACCAAATGCTAGTCCCAAACAGGTAACTAACAACCACACAAAAGAAAAGCAAGTGATTGGCGGCTTGGTCCAGAATTTGACAAGACTACCTTTTGATGAACTTCACAAGAGCCAAGCAACTGTTTGACAACAAGATCATCATCTACCACCAACTCTGTGGTGTGCACATCTGCTGAGAATCCTTTGCCTGTCATCTCACTGATAAGTTGCACTGCCCTTGGATCCTTGTGCTGGAGAAGTCCTCGGATAAAAACATTATAAGAACAATTATCTGGTGGGCAGCCATCCTCTTCCATTTGTCTGAAAGTTTTGTATGCTTCATCTAGCAATCCTTCTTTGCAAAGTCCATTGATTATTGTAGTCCAAACCCGAACATTAGGCTGCAGCCCTTTGACAGAGAGTTCCAAAAATAGCTCCCTTGCATCTTTAAGCTTCCCAGATTTGCACATGGCATCGATTATGATGTTATAGATTGCCAAATCAGGCTTCAAGTAACTATTTTGCATGTCTCGAAAGAGTCCCAACGCCTGATCAAAACAACCTTGTTTGATTAAGCCATCAAGCAAAATTGAGTAAGTTATTAAATTGAGGGAGTGGCCCTGGGTATACATATCCTTCAAAAGCTCTTTTGCTTCCAAAACTCTCCCTGCTTGAAACAAGCCACCTATAAGATTGGAGTAACTAACAGTGTCAGGAATTAAGCCTTGATGAATCATTTCATCAAAAACCTGCTTCGCATCATCTATCCTCTTGGTCTTACAGTATCCATTGATCAGAATACTATAACTAAAAACATCAGGTGAACAACCCTTGCTTATCATAACATCCAATATTTTTCTCGCTTCAACAACTTCCCTTCGGAGACAGTATCCGTCCATCAATGAATTATAAGTAAAAATGTTAGGCTCCACACCTTTTTCTGTCATTTGTTTTAATACACCTTGAGCCTCTGAAACCTCGCCTTCTTTACACAGTGTATCAATCAACATGCTGAATGTAACTACATCCGGCATGATATTCAGACCCATCATTTCATTTAACAATGCTGAAGCCTCCTTCCACTGGCCTGAATTGCATAAGCCATGCATTAAAGAGGTATATGTGATAACATCTGGCTTAATGCTTTTACCCTTCATCTGAGAGAAGATATCTAAAGCCTCATTGACTAGTCTATCCTTGCAAAGGTTATCAATAATTGTATTGTATGTCACAACATCCGGCTCACAACCTGCCTCGTCCATTTTCTTGAGCAATCCAGCAGCCACAGAGGTATCTCCAATCTTACACAAACCATTGATAATCGTATTATAAGTATGTAGATTAGGTTCATATCCTCTTGCCACCATGTCATTAAAGAATTCCACAGCTCGAGCAATCCTACCCTCAATACAAAGCCCATTAACTAAGGTAGAAAAAGTGACAACACTGGGTTCAAAACCAAGTTTAATGATTTTGGCCAATACAGAGAACCCAGAATCAGCATGTAAGTGGCAGAAGCAATTAATCAAGATGTTAAAGGTATAAACATTATGAGAGATTCCTGCAAGTTCCATTTGTTTGGACAAAAAGAGCACAGTCTCATAATATCTCATTCTGACAACTGCAGACAATAATTTACTGAATTGGACAATAGAAGGCTGAGGTTGCAAATGAAGCATGTGATTGAAGGCAGACAAGGCATCATTAATGTTGCTAAAAGAACAACCTTTTTTGTCTTTACTATGTCTGTAGCTACCACCACTACTGCAAGAATGAAGGCAGCAAAAGGGGTTGTTGTCTTTGAACAATAAAGAGGGTTTAAGAATCATACCCATATTTCTTATTTGGCTTCGTTCAAAAGGAAACCCAAGAAAGGCTGGAGAAGCTGGAGATGCAGCAGAAGATGGAGCGAGCAGAAGGCTTAGCCGCTTCATTGCCATCGTTGTAAGAATTTTTACTCTCGCAGCCTCGCTCTCTCTGTTTTTTCCCTGCGGTCTTTCTGCTTCGTTATTAGGAAACGTTATGGGCTTTAATGACCATTTCATCTTTGGGCCTATGACTCCTAATGGATCGGGTTTATCCGTTTCTTTTTTAATTGGTGAAATTATATTTTAATATATTAGATTTTTTCAAGAAAATAAATAAGTCCATTCAAACCTTGAATATAATTTAATTTTGGATGACAAAAATGTTTTTATAAATTAATTTTTCATGCAATTTTTTTTGTTCGACTAAAACATGTATTTTTTTTTACTAGTAGCTTGTTTCTTTGAATAAAAAGTAAAGGTGGTTAAAATATTTTTTCTTTAAATTTTAATAATTATAAATAAGCAGGTAAAAATATATCTTTTAAATATAAATCTCATTTATATATTTTTTTCTCAACATAAATATTTTTTTAAATAAAAAAATTATCTAAAAAAAGTTTCAATAAAAAAATAAAAATCACAATTAGATATTTTGTATGCAATTGAAAGAAAAAAATAATTTTTTTATAATAAAATTATATGAAGAAATTTAAGAATGTATTTTAGATATTAATTTATTAAATGCCATTCAATTTTTATTTTGTCCTCAAATAAAATTAGAGTAACTTTTTTTAATATTAGCAAATATTCTTTTGGTATAATCCATTATTATCATATATATATATATATATATATATATATATGAAGTTGTTTTTATATAAATATCTATTATCATCTAATTGAATAAAAATAGTTTTAAAGACAAGGTTATTAAATCTAAAATAATAACCCTTGTTGGTCCAATTGAATCGAAAATATAGTCGTCTTGGTCTCTAAATGTTTTTATTAAAATAAATGTGGATGCAAGTATACAAATGCTCTTAATCATCATGTTATTATATTTAAGTCTGTCATCAAATATTAAGTGAATTAATAAGATATGAGGAGGCTACAATTTTTTCCTATGGAGGCTTAATTCTCTCTTTTATTGTCATCGGGATTGTAACTTATATAGATGAGTAGAATTCTATTATTTACTCAAAACTAAATTTAAAATAATTAATGATTATAATATTGTAATTTCTTTTTATTACATGAATCTGGAACAGACGACTCAAACAAAATTATATTATAAAACTTGAAAATGATAAAGAGGCAAAAAGCATAAAGAAAACAACAAAGCAGCCTCAAAAGAAAGATTAAGCAAAAAAGAAGCTAAACTAGAGGGAAAATAAAGCATAAACTGCACAGAACCTAGCAGCATGGAGACTGAAGTGGATGCTCGAGAGCCCAGAACCATCTCCTGAAAACTGATACAACTGGATCCATCATAAACCAAGGCAAGAGAGATAGCTATCAAAAACTCTAGCGTCAAAGAAAATCCTCTATCAAACATTACACTCTGCAGCTTGTTTACAATCTTCAGCTTCATTCACGATCTAATCTTTCACCTCTCTTTTCTCCCTTTCCCCTAGATCCATTGCATTTTGCCTGCTGAAAAAGGATCTGAAATGTTTATCCACACATGCAAGAATTATACAGGAACACCACAGGATGGTTGTTTTCTCTTGAACAACAGATACAGGATACTTGATCATGCATGGGATTAAAACCACATGTTGACAGACATACAAGTCTGCATGTATCAGTTTATAACCCACAAGAGCTAGTGATTGGTGGCTTGTTCCAGACTTCGACAAGACTAATAATACCTTGTATGAAGCTATTACGTCACCTTTTCCCCTTGATGAACTTCACAAAAGCCACCAACAGTTTGCCGAGAATCCTTTGCCTGGCCTTGGATCCTTGTGCTCGAGAAGTCCTCCGATCAACTGTTTTGCATGTCTCGAAATAGTCCCACCACCTAATCAAGATACCCTTGTTTCCTTGAGCCATCATGCAAGCAAAGTTGAGCAAGTCATCAAATTTAGGGATGTGCCTGGGCACGCATATCTTTCAAGTGTTTAGAAACTTGTTAGTTATTAATTTTTAAAGTATTTTTTATTTAGAAATGTATTAAAATAATATTTTATTATTATTTTTTACAAATTATTTTTAATAACAGCATATTAAAAAGATTCAAAAACATAAAAATATATTAATTTTAAATAAAATTTTTTAATTTCATCCAATCCTATTTGAAATACAATACCAAACAAGAACTTAAACAAACTAATAAATGTGAAAGTATAACTAAAAGTGTCTAGAATTTACTAGATAAATCATTTCATTAAAAACTTGCTTGATATCCATTGATTAGAATATTATTTTTATTTCTATCATGTGAAATAAAATATTAATTTACATAGGAAAATGGAAATATTAATTAAGAAACATGATCAATTTTGAACCAATTAACAAATAATTAGCCAAAAATAATAAAAACTTGAAATGATAAATTATCAACAAATAAATCCTTATTATTCTGAATATTAATCTAAAGCCTATGTTGAATTTATTAAGAGAAAAAAATAGTTATTACATTAACTCTATTTTAGTATTATATATTATCTATCCTCGAGCCTCACTTATTATAGAAAAAAATGATTAATATCTTTATTTTATGTAAGGCTCCATGAAAGATTTGTTATTTTTACCATAATGATTATTTTTCTACACTGATATTTAATAAATAAAAAATTTAAAATCATGAAAAATAATCATTAAGTATGGGAATAATATTGATATCGAGAAAACAATAAACCATTAAAAAGAAAAAGGTATTAAGAAAAATCAGGTTGAATGCACTAGTAGCCTGTTTGGAAGTGTGGTTGCTTTTAGAAATATATCAAAATAGTGTTTTTTTATTTTTTAAAAATTATTTTTGATATCAGCGCATCAAAATGATCTGAAAACACCAAAAAAATATTAATTTAAAATAAAAAAAATAAATTATTTTTAATTTTTTAAAAAACACGAAAATAAACAGGATTTAGGTAGTATAGAACCAACCTTGTGCTAGAAAAGTATGGCCCAATAATATTAGAAAAGAAAAACAAAATCAGGTAGTTGGTTTTACCTCTAAAGCCCATTTGAGCCAGTTTTTAGAAGAAAAATAAAAGGCCTAAAACACCTCCATAATCCTCAATTGCCCTTTTTTTTTTACTCCAAAACAATAAAAATCAAGAATTAAACTAGATCTAATTAAAAAGACTTTTTAAGTATACATCTATTTTTTTGAGCATAGTTGATAGAAAAAACCACCACAAATAATTTTTTATTTCAAGAGAATTATTGATATTAAATTTGGTTTTTTTAATAGCCGATCAAATATTTTATCTTAAGTTGTTGTTTGTTATTGATTTTATTTTTTTATAAAAAAATAAAAAAAATAAATTTTTTGATCAAATATTAAGCTTAAAGAAATAAAAAAATTGAAAGAGAGTGAAAATTAAATTTGTGGACTAAAAAAACCTTTTTTTGCTCAAAGTCATCAATGACCACTTGTCTTTTTACGTGTTTTGAACTTTAATCATCTGACTTAGAACTTTGACTTTTAATTGTAAATTATAAGAAATTGGTCATTAAAAGAGAAAAAAGTTTAAAAATCAAAATGAAATAAAAAAAGCAATGAACAATATGTGAATAGTAAAACAGTGAATGAGTGCGTAGTGCAATGTGTCTGAACGCACAACAAATAAACATGAATTTCCTGTTTTGTTTAGGTTTTTTTTAGATTAGATTTAGATTATCCAAAATTCTTATACGATATATAAATATTAATTAGCTTATGATTATTGATTTTTTTATTCGAACATGATGAAGCACATCTTATAAGATTTCATTCTTCAAATTTTCCACCTCCGAAATATAACAAACACACACGCTATGTCTCTCAATAAGATAAAATAAATCACAAAACAATTCAAATAAAATCAAATTTCCCCGCCAAAACGAAAAATCAAAACCTCCGCCTGTCTCTCAAATGTCGATGGAGAAAGGTTTGATATCAGTGGACCGATTCACCGAGTCAAGCCAGACATACTTCTTGACTCACTTACACACAGACCACACTCAAGGCTTGACCTCAAAATGGGGAAAAGGTCCTCTCTTTTGCTCCAAACTAACCGCTAAGCTCTTACCTTTCAAGTTCCCTGATTTCAACCTCTCTCTACTTTGCGTCATCGATCTTCACATCTGGCATTCCTTTTCCTCATTTCTCCGACCACCGGATCTCAAATCACCGCTCATGTCATGGCTCTCGACGCCCACCACTGCCCTGGTAAGCTAATTTTTTTATGTTTTCTTTTTTATCCCGGAACCCACCGGCCGAGTTCGCTTGCTTATTCAATCGCAATGCATGAGATATTTTGGGAATCGATTTCGGAAAAAAAATAAATACCTTTCCGAAATCACTTTTTTGATGGTTGGCTATGGAGATTTGATGGGATTGAACTGTAATAAGAGGGGTCATGTTTTTATTTCGCGGGGAGTTTGGATGCTTGATGTATACGGGGGATTTTCGATGGGAAGTTGATAGTAAGAGGGCAAAGGATGCGAGGAGTAGGCTACTTAATGTTCTCAAGAATGAGACAGTTGATTCTCTTTACTTGGATAATATGTATTGCAATCCGTCGTATGATTTTCCCACTCAAGAAGTTACTACTCAACAGGTAGGATTTGCATATTTCTTGTTCACATAGCAGTTCTTTCTTTGAGTGGTTTTTGGTAGGTGCTTACGATTAATGTGCATTGCGAAGAATGGATACCGGTTAATAGGGATGAAGTATGGATAAAGAGCTAAATGTTGGTGCTGAAAATGAGAAAATATAGTGAGCAATTGATTAGTATTCGTGTCTTAGGAATGGTCATGAAAGTAAGTAGATTTATTTTGAGTTTATGGGCTTGGCGGAGAATATTACATTGCTTCAAAATAGGAAAAAGATCAGTTATACAACTTTTTTTACTGGTTTAATTACTTGGTAATGACAGGTTGTTGACATCATTGCTTTTCATCCGGAACATGACATCGTTATTGGGATTGATACTTTGGGGAAAGAAGAGCTTCTAATTCACATTTCACGTGTGCTTAAAGTAAAGGTACGATCATCGTTGATGTTGATGGAAGATTCTGATCTTTTATATGCGTGGATTATGAAGGATGTGTTTCTGTAAAGCACAGAACCAAGTTCTTAGCTCAGTTACCATGCATGTTTATTGTTTTTATTATGATTCTAAGGCATTCACATTTTCTCATCGTTTTACAAGAAAGTAGGTGTTGATTGAAATTTAGTGAGTTACTTGCAAATTACATTTGCAAACTATTTCTGGTTCAGGTTTGTTTTAGCTTTAATTTCCTTTCCTTTGAAGATTTGGGTGTGGCCAGAACATTTACAAACCATGTATCTTCTTGGATTCCATGACACATTCACAACTAAAACTTCTCTAACAAGAGTCCAAGCAATTCCTCGTTACAGTTTCAGCGTTGAAACTTTAGAGGGATTAAACACAATGCGGCCAACAATAGGAATCATGCCATCTGGTCTTCTATGGGTGCTGAAACTTGTTAAAGGAGACAACAATCTCTTCGGTTCGCTCTTAACTTCTCGTTACAAAAAAAAAGACAGTCATCTGATAAGCTAGACGGTAATTTAGGATATGTTGATAGATACCACCAGTACATGTTTTCAGTTCCTTACTCTAATCACTCATGCTTTGTAGAGATACAAGAGTTTATTGAACTTGTCCAGCCAACTAACATGAAAGGTATTGTGTCTTCATCATCTTGTTATGTTGGCCCACTTTACTACTTCGGTCGCCTTTGTGGTGTAAACCAACCACTAAAGAGGTTCGTCTACAAGAATGAAAGGAAAAAGGGAGGAAAAAAAAAGTTGTTGTATCTTATTTTGAAAGTGGCAATTCTCCCGAGGCAGGAAGGAAAAAAAGCAGGCTAGTAAGAGTGGATTATAAAAGAGTTAATGTAAGTTGAGTGAGCGCATCAAGAAGAGTGCGCCGAGGGGCTAAAATTGTGGAAAGTGATTGTTCAGATTAAAAGTGTTAATTTTTGTGATTGGTTGAGCCAGAAAAATACTTGTAGAAATACTTGCAATCAAGCATATATCTGTAGAACTCTGGTATGGGTATCGCGTGGTATCGAAAGTTGCTGGAAATGATAATTTGCCCTGTTTTCAGTATCTCAAGTTTTACTGTGCAGTAGTTGATGAACTTCATCATGAAGGATACATCGATCCAAATTCTTCAGGTATTTTGTTAATGCAAAACTTATGGGATTTTGTCTGCCAGTGCACCCCTTGTAGATATTTAAACTCTCTCAATTAACATCATCAGACACTAACTGTGAGACTTTCAGTGCAGGCATTCACCAAGCTTTATAAGTGCTTTGCCTCATCTCATTCTGCATGTCAAACTTTATTGTATAAGCTGAAAATGTTCATTAGTAGTGTCATGTATTGAAGAATCAAGAAATGGGTTGTAGCCTTGTTGGGTCCCTTGTTAAGGTGACTTTGGTTTGACTGCAAAGTTAGTACTTTTTACGGTCAACATTCAACCAGAACTCAACACGCGGTTCACCCTTGAAATGATGCCAAGAAAAATGGCCACCTAAGTTTGAATTGGTGGTGATTTTCTGTCATGTTGCAGAAACATGTGAGAAATTCGTGGAATTCTACGTAAATTTCTTAGGAAAACTCAAAACTTCTGCTACCTTTTGGAATGCCTTTGCAAGAAACACCTTTTTGGTTATGTTGAGCTGATGGTATCTTAGTTGTTTTCTATCAATGCTGACTCCATCTATATGAATGTGGCTGCTGTGCATGTTAGTGCACTTAGAACATGTTTGGAACGCGGTGCAAACCGCGTTCCTAAAAAAATTTAATATTTTTTTTGCTAAAATTTAATATGTTTTGTACGTTTTGGATCGTTTTGATTTACTGATGTCAAAAATAATTTTTTAAAAATAAAAAAAATCATTGGCATGCATTTCGGCACAAAAAATTATTTGAAAAACAACCGCTACCACACTGCCAAGCACCCTCTTACTCATGTGTGATCCTGCTGTTGTTTGCACTTGTTCATGTTGCTGATTCCCTAGTGTCTTTGCTCAACTTTTGTCCTCTCAGTTGCTGTTTTGGCACTAAAAAACATTTGATGATACAGGATGCAAATGCAACAACATACCCAGGACCACCGTTTTTACTCTTACATGTCCAATGTAATCCATGATACTCTGCCATATATAGTGTAATATAGTTGATCTTTACACCATGTAATGGTAAAAAATTCGAGAAAAATCATAGATTAGGAAATATAATGCCAAAGAAAATAAGAAAACTGTACACCAAACCAGGACTTTACCTTCACAATGACCTAAATAAGGGTTTCCTACAAAGCCTGCATACTAAAAACATTGAAGTGTACTCATGTGAAGTGTTCATGAAGCACCATTATATATTATTCATCAGAATCAAAGCGACTGCCTTATTTGAGATGTGCTGATGCTACTGACTAACCTCCCCAGTTTCTAGAAAAAAAGTCTTACTTTTCTTTCTTGTTTGTTGTACGTGACTGAGACATCAAGACTACAAACTTGCATAATGTTCACATGGACAAACATTTCACACCCATTTTCTGCAGGAGAAATGCCATCAATGAAACCGAGGAGGTGAGTGTTTAGGTTTTTAAAAATCACTTTTCCATACTCCCCTCTTCCTAGCATTTACTTTTGAGCATGTGCTGGTGCATACATACACTTTCCAAGCACGCATATAATAATAATAAGTAGAGTTAAGATATTCAGGTGTTGAATAATTTCTCAAGTGAATTTAGAATCTTCTAATGTCTATATTTTTTTCATGTCCTGTTCAAGCATTTTGTATCTGTTGTTTAAAAGAAAACAACAATCATGGATATCAGGTTTGGTGTTTCAGTATAATTTTGCATCTGTAGATAAACATTTCAGATCCGTTTTGTGTAAGCATAATGCTATGCATCTAGAGGAAAAAAGAAAAAAAGAAGGTGAGATATCAGATCATGAATGAAGCTGAAGATTATAAACAAGCTGCAAGTGTAATATTTGATAGAGAATTGTCTGTGATGCTGGAGTTTTTGTTAGCTTTTTCCGTGTTGCTTTGGTCTATGATGGATTTACTTGTATAACTTTTTCAAGTGGCGGTTTTGGTCTCTCGAGCTTCTACTCAAGGCTTTATCCTGCTAGGTTCTATATGATATATGCTTTATTTTTTCTCTAGTTTGGTTTCCTGCCTTGTTTAACTGTTAAAATCATGTTTTTTTAAAATTTAATTTATTTTTAAATTTAATTT
>Ga0307515_10011418_pt1 | contig 16858 bp, 4 predicted proteins | sample 17_EM_MG_FD_194513 | JGI IMG/M metagenome (GOLD analysis project Ga0307515, IMG submission 194513) | Populus trichocarpa ectomycorrhiza microbial communities from riparian zone in the Pacific Northwest, United States - 17_EM | ecosystem: Host-associated > Plants > Roots > Unclassified | place... | reverse complement strand
TAGTACGTAGATAATCGAGCAAGATCGGACGTGATGTGCTGCACTACGCGCTCTATAGCAAGGGATAGGTCTAGGTCTGGGTCTCGCACTCCTCTAAGTGGCCGGCTAACTCCATTCCAGGCTCTTACTGGAACACTACGCGTCCGGATCATAATGTGCTTTCTCCCTTACTATCTTAAGCTGTAGGCGTATCTTTCCATATCTTTATTTTGATTGTCTAGGAATAGCTCCTGTCGGTCGGTCGTTCGGTCGGTCGGGTGGGGTCGCAGGCGTATTGGCGCGATCGGTTGTCTGGTCCTTGGCAGTACGGTGCCAGCGTCTTGTCCTTAGCAGTACGATGCAAGCGTCTGTTCTTGTTCTATAGCAGTACGGTGCCAGCGTCAGGGTCGGTCGGTCGCAGGCGTATCAGCGCGGGTTCTTGTCGGTCGGGTCTTCCAGGCTGCAACGAACGTATTGCTACTTGACTTGCCTAAGCAAGCGTCGGCGCGCTCGTCGCAAGGTAGAATTGTTGTTGGTCTTGGAATAATGTGAAGGCTCAGTCAAAAGAACAGAATCTATTGGTAGCCAGTGAACGAGAATTCCAAGACGAGGTCTGGAAGAAGGTCGAGGAAAGGACACGTCTATATACATGGCGCTAAGGCTCGGCCGAGCCCCTGACTAGGGTCTGTATCAGTGCCGTAACACTATATATACCTAGGGAAAACCCTTCCTACCTTACATATAGACTCCTCCTTTTCCCTTAAGGATTCGCCTCTGTCTATATAATATACCCTATTATTCTATTATTAGACTTTCTATTTATATCCTTACCTTATATATATACTAGGTAAAATAATTATATAATTATCCTTAGTCTTATTATCTAGAGAAACGCTTTCTTAGATTATATTAGCACCGCGTCCACTCTCTAGGAGAGAGGGAATATTAACGTTAATATAGTGGAAAGCTGTAGAGTTTCCCTTAATAGAGAATTTTGTATAATAAGGGTAGGAGATAAGTTGTTACTAGCTATTAGGCCTAAAAGCGTAATAAAGACAGTAACACTAAGGATCCTACCTTATTAGCTACTAGTAGAGACTATAGACCATTGTTCTTAACTAGCTGTAACTTAGCCGCCCATTAATTAAACGCTAATAATAGCGGTATATACGCATTTATTTATTAATTATTGCTAAGATGCTAAAATCCTACTATTATCTAAACACGTTTAAAATCATAGATCCTTCTTACTTCTATATATCTTAGTTTTTAATAGTAGTATCTAATTAAGCAAAGTCTCTTAGTTATAGAAAAACCTTAGTGCCGAGTTATAAATAAACTTATATAGTCCTAAGGAGTTAGACGGAACTAGAGGTCTATAAGCCTTTCTAAACTAGGAATACGTAGTAGGATCTATCTTTATAGTATTAAGGTAGTTGTGAGCGTAATATATTAAGTGGAGTCCATAATATAGTATAGTATAATTTAGACCTGTCTGTACGAGTAGAGGTTATAAATATTATTATTAGATAAATGGCGTAGAGCGTATGCGGTAGGGGCTGTATACGTAGCGCAGGTCACCTAACTGCCTACAGCCCGATAGATAGCCCGACCTTTACTACCCCTTTCTTTCTCTTTTGGTAGACAACGATAGAATACGAATAAATCAAGAACCAGAACTACTTATTGTAATTGCAGTACCCCCCGGGTGATACCGACACTAATTAGTAATATTACAGATTAGAATCCGGTGTTATTACAAAGAGAAACAATACGCGATCGCTCCTACCAAGGCCCGTTAATCTCGTCGCGTTTGCTAAGGAGAACCCTTCCTACTAAGGCCCTGGGAACTTAAAGAACTGGCTCCTACTAAGGCTTCGTCCGGTTCGCGTCTATCACGCAAATTAATACCCAGTACGACCTCTTTACTAAGTGCCAGTACCCCTAGCAGCTTCGGCAGCATCCTATAACCCAGTAGCGTTAGTAGCACCCCTACCTACACCACGATCTACGCCAGTTAATTATGTCTAATACGGGAATTTAACGTCCGGACTGGGGCAACGGGATTACTCTAACCAATAAAACTACCGCAAAAGATATTACCAACTATATTAACTTTAAAATTAATAAGTATACTAAGCGTAACTTTAAGGATAAAAGCTTATAGGAATTATACTAAGAGGACTTTAACAATTTTAAGGTATAGACATTTAAGGACGCTTATAGGTCCATAATTAAGGAACTTAAATAACTACTCTAATATAACGGAGTATAGGTCTTTAATAAGAAGAGCAAATTAGTACTATAAGCACTATATAATATTGCTTACGAGGACGACCCTACGGAATGGTTAGATATAGAAATTAAGCTATTTATTAGCAATAAAGGACCCTTTAATTTATATGTTATTAACCGTCGTCTTAAATCACGTTTATTAACTCCCTTAACGTTATCTACTACCCTAACCCCAGCTGTCTTAAATGACCCTCCCCCTACGGCCGAGCCCCCCTCGCCTATAAACGTTATGGCTCCCTCTACGAACATTATAGCTCCCTCTACGAACGTCACAGCTCCCTCTATAAACGTTACGGCTCCCCCTATAAACATTACAGCTCCTCCTACAAAAGTCACAGCTGCCGTTAACTACGGTAGAGACTTAGTAACCCTAGTAAAGATATATACGGAGGAAAGTAAATATAGTAAAGAGGATAATAACTTCGACCGCAAGCTTACGATTTTTAATAACCTTTATAATAGAGTTAATATACTATAAGTAGTAAAGATTAAAGCCTTTCTAATAATACTATATAGTATTACTCTTAATTTCTACTATAAGAATAAGGCAATCTATGTCACTTTTAATAGCATCTATAATGCTATACATAACTACTTTAAAGGACTAAAATACAAGCGCGGAGTTCTAATAAAGTAGAATGCTATAACCCTTAAGACGGTAATAATAAAAAATAAAGGTAAGTCTATAGGGGACTGCCTATAGCTACTGCTTAATAACCTCCGTTATTTATAGCATAGTCTTAACGCTAACCTCTATAATAACGATTTCCTACATAATAAGCTTATCGTCACTTATTAAGATGTCACTGCTTACTAAGTAGCTTACTTAAACCTACCTACTACACTTACTGGCCTTATAAACAGCCTACAATTATTAATCGTTACTTATAAGAAGATTAATAGTACTATAGAACAACTTACTAATATGTTCTTACAGCCTATAGAATAGCCTACGGATATATTTTTTACTAACTATCGCTACTACTAACCGACGTCTTAACTAAGTTTATTAAATAATTATTACAGCAATAAAGCCAGGACGTGCTTCGTGTGTAAGAAAGGAGACTATTAGTTAACTAGGTATACTAAAGAAGAACATAATAAAGTAAGAAAAGGATTTAAGAGACGTATCTACTAGTACCTTGCGGATAATAATATTAACGATAATTTTAATAAGGATATAACGGCCATAGCACTTAATATATTAACTCCAACTACTACTAGCGGCAATTTCTTCTATAACGACTATGGTGTTAAGCACTTCATAACTTTAAATAGGCCAATACTAATTAAAACCGCTAAGAATATAGTCGCGTCTATAAATAACAATGCCTTTATTTACGGCCTTACTAGTAATACGGAACCTAGTAGTACGGAACCTAGTATAGCAAGGAGTAACAACAAGGAGAACCTTACTATTAATATTAACTTCCTTAACTGTCATTTTAACAACGGATAGGTTATTAGCCCTTCTACCTATTTTCCTCTATAGACATCCCAGTAACACCTTATACGCGCCTACCTGTTTCTACCACAATATCCGTAATATCCGCAATATCCGTAACGATATCCGCAACGTCTGCAATATCCGTAATATTCGCAATACCTAAGATATCCGCGATTACTGCCCTAAGCACCTGTTTACCTATATACTTCTCCTTTATACTTTCTTACCTTTTTTCCTTTTTATAAATATCGCCAGTGTCTATACAAGTAGAGGTTATAAATATTGTTATTAGATAAATGGCGTAGAGCGTATACGGTAGGGGCTGTATGCGTAGCGCAGGTCACCTAACTGCCTACGGCCCGATAGATAGCCCGACCTTTACTACCCCTTTCTTTCTCTTTTAGTAGACGACGATAGAACACGAATAAATCAAGAACCAGAACTACTTATTGCAATTGCAGTACCCCATGGGTAATACCAATAAGACCTTTTTGTAATAGGACTAGCCTAAAAACGTCTTAGTAAAATACTTAACAGATAAATTCTAACGCTTTAACTAAATTCTGCTGAATTCTGCTAGATTAATTAAATTCTATTAAAGTCCGTTAAAGACCGCGTGTGTATATACGCACGTATTGACTACTAAGACCCCTAACTATTTAATTATAAGATTCTCTTATTATTCCTTTCTCTTCTTTACGTAACATCTTGTTCTCTATAAGAGCTATACCCCTAAATTTAGATAGAATATATTTTATTCCTTTAAATCTGCTCTAAAGCCTCTTTAAACCCTTATACCTTTATCGCCAAACCTATATATCTGTCTATTACTTATATATATATTTAGTAGATCTTATATATCTTTAGATTTAAACTAGCCGCCCTATACTAACTACGTAGAAGCTTTATTACCTTAGTTAGTTTGATTTTAGTAGTTTAGTTTAGGGACGCCTTAAGATAAGTAGGTATATTATCCTTATAGTTACATCCTTGTTTTATACGGAGTACCGCTATAGTATTTATAGCATCCTTAATATACTCTATATTATCTTCTAGCTTAATAATATTTTTATTAAATATTAATTCTACTTTTAGCCCTCCTACTTCTAGGTAAGTAATTATTAGCCCTCTTTTTAAATTCCTTTCTAATAAAGATACTAGTAGCTATAGGGGCGAGCTAATATGCGTTCTAGCTACGAGAATACTCTTATTTATAAATAATAAAGGCGAGTTAACTAATATAGGTAATCTTTATTAGGACGGGCTTAGTATAATACTAACGCCTCCTCCTTAAATGTTAGCGGCTTAGTTAATCGAGGTACGAGTACGGCAAAAGGGTCGCGTAAGCCTATATAATTAGTAGTCTATAAATAAGGATCTAAAGCTAGAGAAAGGAAAGGAGACGGAGGGCAGTGCCGCTTAATATTATATGCAATCCTCTAGTTACGTAACGGTAATCGTCTAAAACTGTTTAAAACTGTCTGCAACTGTCCGCTATAATTTACTAATATCCACTAACTATAATCTACTAGTTTCCACCAGCGCCGTAATATTACCCCCCCCTTTAAAAAGCCTACCCTTAGGCTTTATATATCCGCATTATATCTATAGGGTATTCTTATCTTTATACTTAGTAGACAGCTTATTATCTTTGCTATTTTAGTACTTTATCTACTTATTATGGTACTTTAGGGTTTTAGGTTTATTAGGGTAACGGCTATAAAATTCCTAAAGCTTATAGGGACTACCTATAAAGTTTTATATAGGGTACTAAGTAGGGTCTAAATTGTATCCCTTCTAGCTAATATAATATTTTAACGTTCCCCTTACAAGCTTATAGGCTAGTATTTCTTTAATTTTCTATTTATTATTGCTATTAACTTAAATTGGCAGGGGAGGTTTATTCTTTTATTCCGGTAATAGGTTATTTATAGCTTTCTAAAGCTTATCCAGAGAGAAAATAGGGTAAACCTTAATTAAATCTAGGAGCTTTACTTTATATAAATTACCTATTTTCTTAAGGACCTTATATAGTCCTGCTATCTAATAGTCTAGCTTATTGCTAGGTTGTTCCGTCTTCTAGTTCCTTATTATAACCTAGACTATATCTCTTACGCTAAAGTTAGGCTCTTGCCTATACTTATTTGCTTACTATTATATTAATTTCTAGGCCTTTTTTAAATTTATATAGGCTACCGTCCAGGCTTCTTCTAAGCGCTTAGTATACTGCTAGACTTCCTTATAAAATAGTTTTTCGCGTATAGTCTAGGGTCCTTTTAGTTTTTTCTAGTTAAAGCTTATGTGGGGTAAGTAGCCTATTTCTAGTTAAATAGGGGCAAATCCTATAGAGTTGTGGGGTAGGGTTACTTAGGCGTAGTTTATTAGAGGTAGTAGTTTAGTCTAGTTACCTTAGAAGTAGTTAATAAAGGGCTAAAGTCTTTAGTCTAAGTATTGATTTATAATTTCTGTTTAACTATCTGTCTAGAGGTGGTATACTATAAAAAGCTTTAGCTTAATACCTAAGATCTAGGTAAACTTATTCTAGTAAGCCAATATAAATTACGGCTTATAATTAGATATAATAGTATCTAGTAGTCTATAGATTTAGTAGATTTAGTAGATATATAGTTGGGTTGCTTCTTTAGTATTAATATTCTTATAATAGGGGATTAAGAACGGGCGCTTGCTAAAGCGGTTAATTAGGATTATAACTATATTATATCTATTATAGTCTAACGTACTTTATAAGCGAGTCGCGTATATAAGGGAGTCGCGCACTGCAAAACCCCACCAAAATCGCGATTTTTTGACCCTAGTAAAATCAACTAATTCTTGATAATAATTAATGCAAATTTAATAGCGGCCTATTAATGTAAGAAATAACTTATATAGAAAGTATTGGAAATCTTATATAAGCGGAAGTAGGTTAAATAAGAAAGTGGGGGTGGAATTACCTTACTTTTTCTATTTAACCTACTTCCGCTTATATAAGATTTCCAATACTTTCTATATAAGTTATTTCTTACATTAATAGGCCGCTATTAAATTTGCATTAATTATTATTAAGAATTAGTTGATTTTACTAGGGTCAAAAAATCGCGATTTTGGTGGGGTTTTACAGTGCGCGACTCCCTTATATACGCGACTCGCTTATAAAGTACGTTATAGGTAGCTTATAAAAGTCTATAAAGATATACTACTAGGGGCGTTCCAGTATTAGAAGTGGTTTTAATAATCCTAAGGTCTTATCTAGTAGAATTGTAAACCTATAGCAGTTATTATAGTTCTATACGTAACGGTTAATATCTATAACTATTCCGGGCTAATAGTAATGGTTACTAATAATCTTACGGGTCTTATTTTTTTAGGGTAGGCCGTAGAGACCTAGGTATGTGCTTTAGCAATAAGCTAGGTTTATAAGTTCTATTTCTTTATTACTACTAGCCGTTCCTAGTACTTAAGTAGTCTATTTTTAATGGACTATAGGCTAGTAACGTCCTTTGCCTTTTTACGGTACTCTTATAGAGAATGTTACGGCTTATATAAATGCTTCTAAACCGAAGCTTATAGAATGCTATATTACAAAGATGCTAAGCTAAGGAAAAGGAAAAGGGGGCTACTAGGACTAATATAAATAAATATATAGGGTAAGCCGCTAAGGCGCTAGCTCTAGGCGAGCTAATTACAGGTTAGCAGAATATGGTAGAATTTGGTAGGTAATATGCGATAGCGCCGTTATATTACCCCCCTCTTTAAAAGAAAGCCTGCCCTTAGGCTTAGTTAGAAATAGGGTAGTACTAGGCTTATAAAACGTAAGATTATAAAATATAAGATAAGGAGAATAAAGGGGATATAATTGCGTCCGGACTAAGTATAAAAGGCAATTATAGGTTAAGTGGAAGCACTAGGCTAGAAAGAGTAGCCACTAAAAGTTTTAGTAAGGATTTAACTAATTAGACACTTTAACCGGCGGTCGAAGTTCCTAAATATCTAAAATTTTACGGTATTAGTAGAAAACGGCAGAATATAGCGGAATATAGCAGATAGCTATATTGGGGCTTTAGGGCGTTCTTGTCCCTATACTAGTTATACTGCCGTATTTAGTACTAGTTAAATTCTATTCAAACTCTAGAATACCTAAATACTTAACCCTAGTGTAGATACCCACGTCTATAATAACAAGGAAGACTTTACCTTCTCCTACCTAGCTATAGAAGACGACTACCTAATTGCTAGCGGAAATTTTAAAAAGATATAAGCTTATGGAATAGTAACGATTACTATTAATATACCTACTAGGAAGTCGAAAATGAAGCTATCCTATATAGCACTAGCACCTACCTTTTTTACAAATATTATAGCACTTTTAAGAGCTACAAATAACGATATCTATTTCGACTTAGGACGAAATATACTATACTATCTAGTAATTAGCGAAACAATATGCTATACAAAACGACTAGGGGGCCACTAGGTACTAATGCATAGAAATTCTACCCTAGATTTGACTTAATTAATATTCTTAACCTTTAAGAGGTACTAGCCTAGCCCTATAGCTCGTAAACCAGTCAGAGCTACAGCTACTAAATAGTATAAAATTCTCGGCTATATAAGACCTAACGCTATTAAGCAGCTTCCTAAGCACGTTAATAGCGCAGAGCTAGCCAAAGAATAAGCACCGCTTAAAATTGAATATAAAATTTGCTTATTAGCAAAGTATATATAATAGATCTCTTAAAGACAAGAACACAAATATCCAGCCACTTGACTATTTAAACGGCTAGCATTTAATATTATTAACCTTAGAGTACCTAAATACAACAGCAATAGATACGCTATGCATTTCTATTACACGTATTCCAAATTTAATTTTATATTTACCTCTAAGAATAAGGATAAAGCTATTATCTTACCTACTATCTAAAAGACTTACCGTTTAATTAAAATACAATTCCACTAAGACGTTATTTTCTTCTAGAGCGATAACGAACGAGCTTTTGGATAGATAGGAGATACCCTATAAATATAGTGCGTAGATAAAGGCATTACTTTTAAATGCCGAGCCCTATATACAGAAGAATAAAATAACGGAGCTAAATAATCTAGACGAACCCTTATGGAATAATTAAGGGCTATATAGCTAGAAGTATTTTTACCCCCATTTCTAGGACTAAAAGCTTTCCTTACTGCTAGTTAAACACTTAATTAAACGCCGGGTAAGCAATTAAGGTGGAAAACTCCATATAAGATTACCTATAATAAGACGCTATCACTTACCTATATGCCCGTATATGGTTATAAGACCTATATACTAGATAAATAAGTTAAAAAGGGAGATAAGCTAGGTTCTTATGCACTAATTAGATATCTAGTTGGCTATAATTTAACTAATATCTACCGCATCTAGATTCTAAGTCTTCGCAAGGTTATTTAAACTAGAGACGTTATATTTAACAAGACCTTATTCTATAACCTTAAGGGTTAAGACATTAACTACCTGCTAAGGGAAGTATTAGAAGGCACCCTCTAGACAATTAATCTACTAGAACCTCTTAATAATAAATTTAAAAATAAATATATCCTATATAGACCTACCTTAAATACAGATTAAATAACTATACCTAAATCAAATAATTTAGTAGAGCTTTTTATAAAGGTCAGTAAACAGTTACCAACTCCTAGTAGAATAGTATCTTTAAATTTACTAGAAACAAATACCACACTAGGAGGACTTTAAGACAATATCCTAGATATAATTGAAATAGGTCCTACCTAGCTAAACAGTTTACCAAAACTATTAAATATAGCTCTATAAGCTAATAAAGTCTTAGCTAAACCTTCTGCCAATTTTATCCTACTAGAAGGATCTAAATTAATTTAACGTTAAGTGTATATATTAGCACTAGCCAATTTATTTACCCTATTTAGTTACTACGCTGGCTTTACTATAGGACTAGTAAAGGATATTGACCAAACTAGACCCTTATCTTTATATTAGGACAATCTTCCTCCTAAACTAAAGAACCTTAAAGAACTAAAAAAGTATCTATTGACTACTAGCTTCTAAAAGGCTATAGAAAAAGAATATAACGACCTAAAACGCTAAGGGACATTTAAGACTGTACCAAAAGAAGAAGTAAGTAATAAGTAGATCCTAAAATAGGTCTTTAAATACAAGCTCGACAGTGACGGTTACTCTTAAAAGCTAAAAACTTAATTATATATCCACGGAGACCTGCAGATTACTAAAGAAGAGACCTATGCAGTAACCCTAGCTACTCAAATATTCCGTGCCCTTATAGCTATAGCAGCCGCATTTAATTTAGAAATTTAATAGTATTGTGGGAGGGTACGACCACTCTCAGATAGGAAAGTCACAGTGCTGTCTGTCTGTCAGTCAGTCAGTCTGTCGGTCGGTTGGTCGGTCGTCAGTCGTAATCAATCAGTAGGAAAGCAGTCAGTAAGAAGAAAGGAAAGAATGTATTCTGGTAGGTCCTGATGGAGAGAAGGAGAGAAGCCGAAGGCTCGATATATACAGGAAAATGCCAAGGCACTAAGTAGTGGCCCATTTTACCCCACCACAGTATAACGCTGTAAACGCGTTTATAAATGCTAAACTAGATAAGCTAGTCTACTACTACTACCTAAAAGGGTTTAATTAAAACGGATATATTCTAGAGCTACTTATAGCGCTATACAGATTAAAAATCTTACCACTACTTTAGTATAATGAACTCACTAGTACCCTAGCTAAATTTAGATTAAAACCTATTCTAGGTACTAACTGCCTATTTACTAATAGACGACTTATTATCTTCTTTTATATAGATAATATTGCCGTTTTATTTGCCAAAGAGGACCTTCTAAAACTAAAAGAATTTAAAGCTAAACTACTATACCAATACGAGATCCGTGTACTAGGAGACCTCCAGTAATTCCTAAAAATTTAAATTAAACAAAATCAACTAAGTCGAAAGCTCTAGCTCTATTAAGATTCCTATATTAAAAGAATAGCTAATTAATTTAATATTTAATTAGGAAGATTTTCTAAGTCACTACTTCCTATCTAAAGAACTGATTCCGTCTAACTAGCAGACGAACCCTTAAAGAACACTAGCCTACTAGTAACGAGTAGGGTTGCTTATATACCTTACCGTATTTAGAAGACCTAATATTACTAAGACGCATTCTAAGCTGGCCAAATTCCTTACTAATTTAAATTAAAAACACCTTAACGCGGCAAACTAAGCTATTACCTACTATCTTAGAACAAAATCTACAGCTATTAAATACTCTAGCGAAGAATTTAAAGCCCACGTCTACTTTAGAAACCCTAAAGGAGAAGATGTTATATTTTACGGAGTATTTAATATAGTATTTGCGGACTATAAGGAGACTAAACAGAGCTCTTAAGGATACCTATTTATCCTATTTGGAGGACTAATTAATTAGAAAGCGACACTATAGCGATTAGTAACTCGATTAACTACTAAAGCAGAACTCCTTTCCCTATCTACTACTACTATTAAGATTATCTAGTGGTAACGTTTCTTTAAGGCAATCGGATTTAATTTAGAGCGCGAATTTACCCTACTATACGACAATATATAGACTATACGCCTACTCAGACAGAATACACCAAAACTCGACACTAAGCTTTAATATATTAACGTCTATTAGCACTAGCCTAGACAGGAGATCCAAGATAAAAAGATTAACGTTTAGTGGGTTCCTATAGCCGAAATGCCTACTAACGGCCTTACCAAAATCTTACCTTATTAAAAGCATAAAGTATAAATAAAGCAGTTAAATTTAGTGGATATTTAAAATTAAATTAATATTTTATCTAGCAACTAGCAATATCCGCAATATCCATAATATTCGCAATTACCCTATCCCTATACTACTCCTAAATTGTATCTAAACTCCCTACTTTAGTATAGTTTTGACCTTCATTTTTCTACCCGTGCCGCTGTCGCGATCCACTTACCTCGTTACCGAGGTAAGTGCCGGCCACCTCAAACGTCAGATTTGCCAAGACACCCAAATACTATCAATATTCTTATTATATATTATTAACGCCATAACTACTAAGTATATTCGCGTCAAAAATAAGATCTAGGAGGCTCTTAAAGAACTCCAAGAGTCTACTAAGCCCAATGTTGCAGAGGCTGCGCGCCGACATGATGTTCCTAAATCACGCCTCCGCGCTTAGTGAAAAGGACGTCAATCGCGTTGCGAGAGGCCTGTAGTAGGTAGAAGGCTTACTGACGATTAAGACCTTGCTCTTTATAGCTATATTAATCGCTTAGATTCCTTATATACCGCCGCTTAACTACTAATAATACGTTCTGTAGTAAATTAGATCTTAAATTAAGCTAATAAAAATCTAGATTGGCTACTACCTCCTATTGGCTCTTACTTTATTAAACGCTAGCTTAGCCGCTACCTAGAGTACTATAAGCATAGGTAGAAAACAATAAAGCTTAAGCGCATAGCGGTACACGAGCCGAAGGATATTAAGGCGTAGTTTTATTAATACCGCGACGTTATAATTAAGCATGTAGTTATGCCTACAGATATATACAACTTTAATAAGTTAGGATTCCGTGTTAATATTAGCAAGGACTAGTAGATTATTATAAGGGAGCCTTATTAAAAAGCTTACATCTCTATGGGTACGAATCGCGAGCTAGTTACTATAATGGAAACAATAAGTAGTAACGGAGTTAATGTTCCGACTAATACTGGTATATATAATGTTCCGGAACATTTCTACCTCATTTTAAAACGAGTCGTCCTTGTTCTAAAATGAGTTGTATATTACTTTAATCGGCTCTATTCTAGATTACTTGCCTTATTCTAGAAAAGATCTTTAAAGGTTAGGCTAATTACTAGGTGGTATAGTAGGTAGAGGCTCGTTAACGCCTATATGCATACTATAAGTCGTAAAGTTCTTTAAAATAGATGCATTTTATACCTTTATTTTTCTTTATTTCTAGATTTAATTGGTAAATAGTTATTATATAGGGTTTAGAATAACCTTAAATTACACTAACTATACCTATATAACATCGCTAAAAGATCCACTTAATAAGTGTATATTTAGTAGTTGAATAATATTTTGTAATTAAGCGTAAGGCATTTTATAGGGCTCTCGTAAGCTCCTTTATAGTATTAATTTTGCTTAAAAATCGCCTAATTAGGCTTAGCGTAGGGGCTATTATAAACTTTAAATTTTTTATATTAATCCTTCCTTACCTACCGCCTCTACGCATAACTTAATTAAATCCTTAATAATATACGCACCTTTTCTGTAAGTTCTAAATATATATTTAACTCTACTGCCAGCTTAAATCTAACACCAGTAACAGTAATGTCGTCCTTCGCGTCTACCTCCGCGCTTACCTCCGCGCCCGCACCTAATGTAGCTTCCTTACCTCCTACTAATACTCCTACTATAAACGAAGACTATAACGCTAGCTAAGCAGTTGTTTCCTTCTTAGTTATAGTAAAGCCTACCTTTATTAAGTATTTAGAAGAAACCCAAAACGCCTTAATAAAGCGCGTTATATAGGAAAAATATAACGATATTATTTTCTAGCTTACTAATCTAGGTTATAAAGCTCTCTTATAGGCTAAACGCAACGCTAAATTAAAGGCTAAGAGCCGCTAGTTTATATAGGAATAAGGCGAAGAGCATATACGCGGCCTTTGGAGGCGGTTAATTCGCTTACCTAACTATAGCTTAAAGGTTGTTCCTAAGCTAGAAATATATAATACCATTATTTAGTACTATAAGGAGCTTTACTATATAGGGTAGAAGAAGATATATAGTACGCTTGCGGCCAATTAATATGGTATACGGCTAGTGGAAGTTATTTAGCTTCTAGAACACTGCTAGGTGTATATTAAGTAAGTTTAACTTTTTATAAAATTATTAGTCGTAATAATATTCTTATAGGAGCGCTCCTAACACTATACGGCTACCGCTTAATGCAATTATCTCTAGGGCTCCTTTTAATCGTATTTAGGGCGATTTTATTAATATGCGTAATGAGGCTGATGGTGAATATAAATAGATCCTATAGATACGCGATTACTCCAGTAAATACTATGCCCTTTACCCCCTTAAGCAGAAGACCGCTGAGCAAGTCGCCGTAGCTGTGCTCTAATAGATACATTATTATATTCACCTACGTATTTAGTAGAGTAATAACGGCTTAGAATTTAAAGGCGCCCTTCTTATACTGCTTTAGCATTATGAAATTAAGGTAATTAATAGCTGGCTATAATACTTTTAGTTATAAGGCCTTATAGAGCAAGCTAACGGTTATATAAAGAAGAAGCTTTATATAGTAAAGCAACTCTTAGGAACTTTGCAATAGGCAGCGGCTTGCCTAATTATCGCAGCCTTAATTAATCGCACCTACTATAAATTAATCGGCTGTATACCTTTCTACTGCCTCTATGGGAGAGATCCTTGGCTATCTACTTTAGTGGCGCCTAGCTACTAAGCTATTATAAAACCTCCACTAAAAGTCACTAATGCCTCTAAAGCTAAGGAGGAAGAGGATCTTAATGGTAATAAGGAAGTTCTTAGTCCTCTACTAGATAAGAACGGTAATAGGTAATAGGCAGCTAAGTAAGAGCGCGAGAACGATAAATATTCTAATAAGGAACATAACGGCAGCTAGAGCTTAATTGCGGCCAAATATAAAGATAAGGAGAATAAGGATTAATTAGAAGATGAGGAGAATAAGGGTTAATTAAAAGATAAGGAGAATAAGGGTTAATTAGAAGATGAGGAGAATAAGGGTTAATTAGAAGATAAGGAGAATAAGGGTTAATTAGAAGATAAGGAGAATGAGGGTCTAATTAATTCTTATTCTCCTTATCTTCTAATTAAAGTTAATATATAGAGACTGAGGACTCCTTTAAACCCTACTTTATTTAACGACGATTAAACCTTTAAAGGCTGCTTACTAATCTTAAGTCAAACTTGTAAGATTATAGAGGCTATATAGTTGTCAGAATTAAGTAAATTTAGACAGCCTCTACCTCTACTAGAAAGCTTTTCTATACTAAGCTAAGACGCCTAAATATAATTAATAAGAGAAGAGTTTACTAAATTAAATAGATAGATTATAGCCAACGCCGCTACTAAAGCTATAGCAAGCTAAGTTTAATTATAATATTAAAAGAAGGCAGCGATCTATTTATTAGCAGGAGGAGTTATATCTAGACAACTAGATTAAAGATCTGGAGGATCCTTTTTATATACGCGGAGGCTCCTTTATAGATAATCTTACTATAAGAGTTAAAGATATACGCGTATAGCTCTACCGCGTAGCTAGTGGAGTAGGCCTACCACCTATAGATTTTAATAAGTACTATAACGTCGCCATGCCTTTTTACCGGCGTAAGTTAATTCGGGCGGTAAAGGACTCTAATTACCTTATTTACTCTATACCACTATAGTAAGAGCTTATACGGCAGGTGTATAAGAGACTTAAGAAACATTAGAAGGAATTATAATCGCAGTAGCTATAAAGTCCCTTACAACGTTTAGATTCCTCTACTTATAATTTATTAGATTTATATAAGAGAGTTTAATAGCGAGCTGCTTACTCCTATAAACGAATAAAGAAGAAGTATAGCAAGCAGCACTATATTACCAAATTTAATATAGGTGACGTCGTCCTTTTTAGAATTCCTAAAAAGCTTTAATATAATACTAAAGTCTCCCGCATACCTGGCCACATATATAAGATTTAAAATTACGGCTACTTTAAGGTTTGTACTTAGTGCGGAATTATTAAGGAGCTCTTCTTAGGCAGCGAGCTTATTAAGCCGCTAGAGACTTATAATGCTCGCCTTAATATAAGCGTTAGTATAATCCTACCACTCTCTACAGTAGTTAAAAGCCTATTTAATAACTATATGGCCTACCTGCTGTAGGTATAGGCAAGGATATAATAATTAATAATATAGCTGTTAAAAAGGAAATATAAAGTGTTCTTCCTACTGCTATAGAGGAAAGCCTTATATAAATTAGCCGACGGAGGACTCCCTAGGTAAGCCTTTAGTGAGAGCTTATAAAAGGCTTGCTAGTACTTAAATTAGCTCTTAAATAAAGCGAGCCTAATAAGGGACTCTACTACAAAGTTCTATATAACCTCAATTAACAACAGTAAATAAGGAAGGCAATTAATTAAGCCTACTAGCAAGGCTGCGCAAGCTAAAGGAAAGAAAAACAATAGAGCGAGTAAGGTTAGCGCAGCTAAGAGAAATCTAAACCGTAATTACGCTAAACCTAATTAGGCAATTAGTCTATAGCTAGCAGAACGTTAAAGGGCCCGGCTTTTAATAGATCTTAGTAGGTTTAAAGCTTTATATAATTTGTAAATTTTAGTATTAGGGAATATAATTAACTACTCCCTACCTAATTGGTTTCTACTACTTATAGACTATATCTATAATATAGAAAGGCCTTTAAATACACCTATAAATCGCAGTATAACCTAGTTTAGATGGAATCTAATAGTGTTATAGTGGTTTAGGGGGGGTGGTAAAATTTAATCTCTAGAGCAATAGAAAATCTTATTAGAAAATTAAAAAAAAAATTTTATACCAGATATCGCGACTATGCTCTACTAAATAATAGATTATAATATCTGAGATATATAACTACTTATTTTACAGCCAAAATCAAATTAATTATATATTAGTCCTTATTTATAATTATTAAGAAATAGGCAAAATCTATATATTTATTAAGAAGTTAAAAAAGCTCTATTAAATCTTAATATAGCTTTAAATCTTTTCTAAAATAAGGCAAGATCTTTTCTAGAATAAGGTAAGCAATCTAGAATAGAGCCGATTAAAGCGATATACAACTCATTCTAGAACAAGGACGACTTGTTTTAAAATGAGGCAGAAATGTTCCGGAACATTATATATACTAGTATTAGTTAAAACAGTTAATCTACTACCTATAATTATACTTACGGGCGCATAGTTTCTCTACTAGTGGTTTAAAAATTCAGCCTTTCCTAACTACTATTGTCGTGGTGTAGATTGGACGTCGCCTACTGTCTTGGCATTTCCCTATATTTATAGAGCCTTCGGCTTCCT
>Ga0307515_10011417_pt1 | contig 16859 bp, 6 predicted proteins | sample 17_EM_MG_FD_194513 | JGI IMG/M metagenome (GOLD analysis project Ga0307515, IMG submission 194513) | Populus trichocarpa ectomycorrhiza microbial communities from riparian zone in the Pacific Northwest, United States - 17_EM | ecosystem: Host-associated > Plants > Roots > Unclassified | place... | reverse complement strand
AGGCAATCCTCCTCTTACTAAAGAAAATCTGACTAAAGGAGATATAGAAAAGTACCTACACCCCCTATTTTATTAGGCTTTTGCTTTTTATAGAAGAAAAGCCTAGGAAAAGTCTAGTTTTGGTATTGGTAATGGTAGTGGTGGTAGTAGTTTTGGTGTTCCTATCCGTGCCTCGCTTATAAGCTAGGACCACCCTAGGAAGAATTTTCTGTTAGGGGAAAGGGGGTAAAACGACAAATAAATCCACCTCTAGCTCGCTAGGCAGTAGGAATTAGGTCTTGAAAGTTGGAAAATCGATTGTTTTTGGTGGTGAGATGGGTATGCGTAAGTTTTGAAGTGTGGCGCTACCTTTTGGTAAGGTCGCATGTGTGGTGACAGGTGTCTCTATATATACAATATACCCTATTATTCTATTATTAGACTCCCTATCCATATCTTTACCTTATAGAGACTAAGTAAAGAGTATTAGGGTTAGTGATTAGGCTAGTTTATACCATTAAAGTTTAAGAAGGATATTTAATAAGTTAAGAATACCCCTTTTAGATTAACCAGAGCACTAAGAGTATAAGGCAGGCCTAAAGCTGCTTAGTCTTATTGCTTAAGCCCTTTCTTAAAGTTTTCTATTAATTCCTATTGTTTAAAGTTATAGTTAAATACATTATTTCCTTATAACCCTAAAAAATTTGATTTTTTTTTTACCATGTTCTTTATTGAAATCCTTTAAATAGGTGGCAAATATCGCCCCTAAGCCTATTAAGTTCTATGTAGACTAATTCCACCCCGAGGTCGGTTATTAAGAAAAGCTATAATATCTTGCCTCTGCTAAGTGGGGTAGAACTAAATATACTCAACTAACCTGCATTAGAATGATGTACTCGCAATACCAATTATTAAATTCGCAGAAACCAAGTTTACAGAATCCTCAAGATTTACAAAGACATGCTTCCCAGTCTTCAACTGCGCGTTGGCCATACAGATTGACAAGTCATGCCATGCGCGACTCTTAATATCTGATTCCATGATTTTAATTGGCCGGCCAAAATCAGATGTTGGCAAATCATCAACGATGTTCGCCACGAGACTGCGCCATGTAATCTTCAGTCGTACTGCGAAAACTTCCCTCGTATTCCTATTCCGATATATAATTGCATAACCGTGATCGGACTCTAAAATTGTAAATATCTTCCTTCCGCTGGATTTATCAGTCCACAGGTCCCAAGAACAGAGAGTAATTTCAAACCCGGATTGCGTAAGATTTTCATCATTCAGGCGAATGATGAGGCTCCCTCTATCTGTTAATGCACCTTGTGGCGCAGGTGAGAAATCAATGCGAGGCCTAGATATGTATACATCATCTAGTGACCACGCACTCATACGGATTTGAGAAATTGGTATTTCCTCTGGAACCAGAGAAACTCGAAGATATTGTCCCGATTGAGATGACACCAAGCGTATGGCAGGTACGTTGCTACTACCTCGAATTTTACACGCCAGACATGCCTGGAATATGGGGTTGGCCGATTCGTTTTCCTCAATATGTCGGACTAGCAGCTGAACACGCATCCTATGGCTGGCCGCTGAATAAACTGAAGTTTTCCTGACGTCTAACAGGGGCAATGCCTGGAAGTCACTGGATTCATACGGCGTAGACACGATAGAACCCGAGTTTTCGAACTCATCAGGGGATTCAGCAAACAAACCCATAAGTCTTTTATCTTTCAAGCCTGCTAAAGCCCTGAAAAAATTCTATTAGCACAAATAGGGAGTAAAAGCTCGTAGCTGACATCTTACCCAGATTCCCATGCAAAAACGCTGTGATCGGGAAATGCATTAAATATCTCTTTCTGCAACCTAAAAAATGCTGCCTTCAGCCCTTCGCCGTATATTGCCGGCATATTTACGCCGAATAAGCCCATGAGAGAATATGCTCGGTCCTCTGACCTGGTGGTCTGCCGCCCTGCCGCCCAGGAAAGCCTTGTAGAAACACTAAAAGATTGAAGCTCTTCTAGTTGGTGTTTTTGAAGTACAGGTTCGGCGATTCTAGTAATTTTGGAGATACGAGACGCCAATCTCGATCTAGTGCCTAGCAATTTCCAGTGTTTGTCGTAGAACCAGACTTCTTTGGGCGCAATCAATTCCTGCAATGTCCATCCTCTACTGAACCATTGTGAGTCATTGAATCCACCCAACCTCCCTGTTGTAGGCCTTATCGTTTGGGGAGTGTTGAGGCCTTGAGCGACGTCGAAGAGGTAAGCTATGCATAGTCTCGCGTTTCGGTACCACGCGAACATTGAGTTGATTGATTCGGAGAGATCGGAGCTACTGTTCTGGTTTATACAGCAGGTATCGATCCAAATATAGAAGATACCAAACTGCTCGGCTGCCTTGCAACAGTTTGCGACTTTTAAGAAGCCCTTCTTTTGTATAGCACGGCATAAATGCGGATAGGTCAATCCAGAACCGCTCTCATCTTGCCCGCTTTTCTGAAAATTTTGCAGATTGTCTGAATTACTAGGTCTAGCGGCATCGAGCATATGTCCATTCTGGAACCCCTGCGGTTGACTGTTTAGCTGGCATTGTAAGGCTTCAAATCGACGCTCTAAGTTCTGGAAACGCTGTTGTAATTCCCAAGCATCCACGCTGTAATCTCGCTCCCGGAGATCATCAAATGTTACTTCCTCTTCCTCCCACCTATGAGACAGAATAGCGTAGGGTGGGGTTTCCGTTACGTTCTGAAACGTTTCCAGCTTGAAGGTTCTACTGTTCAACAAACGCATCGTCACATTGAACCGCCGGATTCTAGTGGGATAATGATTGGCAAGGGTGAAACGATTATAATAGAAACAGGAAATATCTTAATTCCCAACTGGGTGCTGCGAGATGCTAGAGCATTTACTCAAGGTAGATGAGACGAGTCACGCGCCTGAGGCCAAGGATTGATACGCAAGGTCGTGGCCTGCTTTAGGATGCCGAATTTCTTGGTGTTTTATCGCAAATATACCCACAACTCTGCGCTTAATATGACGGATTTGTTTATAGAAGTTATATTCGTAAAATACTACTATTGCAATATATGGGGTAAATATGGCGTTAATTAAAATTTTGAGATGACAGACTGACTGTTTCTCTTCTCAAAGTGGTTACGTCTTTCCGCACTAAAGCCTGGGCGTATGAATGAGGGGCAATACGCCTTCTACGTCATGTATTCGCGATGGTCCAACTCATTATTGACCCGAGGTACGAGTGGTCTATATTTTCGGGTTAGGGGTCCTGGAATTCAAACCCCGCCAAGCTAGCTTCTGATTGGTTGGAAAGTAGACTTCTAATTGGTTAGAAAAAAAAGCGCGCGCGGTAAGTTACGGCAGAATTCACGTGACGAACATTAAAATATTATAAACATTAAAATATCTTAGCACGTTCCTTTTTATTAACCTCTATTAATACCACTATATATACAGTAAACATGGTAGATCTTACTATAATTAAGTGCAGCAAGTGCTATATCTATAAGCCCCGCCTTAACTTTGTTAAAGACGGCCCTTTAAAAAAGCTTTTAAAGCTATGTCAGTTATATCGGTTAAAGGCGCGTCTTTCCTATATACTACTTCTACTTTTACTTACTTTTCTAGATCTCTAAATATAATTTAAATAAGCGGAGAGCTCTTATAGAGTTAGGTTCTACTACTAAGAATCGTCCTACAAGGTGTTAGTAAACTACTCCACCTAAAAACGATACCAAGAACGCCTTCCTGCCTCGCGGCCAGAATAGCTAAGATACCCCTAAAATGGCTTAATAGCGGAAGATAATTAGGGTAATACAACGGGAATACCGTATTCTTAATTGGTGGGGTAAAGCTTACTCGCCTACTCCTCCGCTATATACCATAGATAAAGCTCTATACAATAGAAGAGGCACTCTAGATAGCCTAAATGCGTCCTTACCGGAACTAGCTCCTATACCTACTCTACCGCCAATACCTACTCTACCGCCAATACCTACTCTACCGCCAATACCTACTCTACCGCCAATACCTACTCTACCACCAATATCACCTTCCTTATAGCAAGCTCCCTTACAGCAAGCTCCTTTGCAGCAAGCTCCCTCGCGGTAAGCTCCCTCGCGGTAAGCTCCCTTATAGCAAGCTCTGGCTACGGCCACACTACTACTCGTTTTGGCTGTCGATTGGGAGCGAATTAAGAAGTTTAGGAGTATATTACAGGCTAAACGTATAGAGACGTGTAGTTGTTGTAAGGAGCGGTAGTTCTAAATAGGCCTAGCTATGGAGGGTAATAATATAGGTGTATATAAAGCCTATATTAAGGACGCTAATAGCCTTAAGGATCTAACCCTTCTTTCCCTATTTGGTAATAGCAATGGGCTTAATCCGGGGCCTGTTCCTGGCTTCCTACCTATACTTACCGCGGTAGAGGAGCTTCTAATTACGCGCGTATACGTTTATCTGCAAGTCGTGCGTATATACGGCTAGTAATATCGCTATACTGGCCACGTCTGCTGCTTTAGCTAGAATATACTAAAGACCTAAAGGCAGCTGCCATGGCTACCTACTAAACTTGATATACTGGTCGTGAGGCCTACGGCAGTAGAGGGTGGTAAATACCTAAGTTAGTGGTTTACTAAGCGGTATACTATAAGGCGCTCTACTATAGCATAGTGGCTTTACTTTCTAAAGGTTAATTATTTTAATTATTATAATATTAAAATATATAGCACCTAGCTTACTAGCTTACCTAAAAATGGCTCTATATTAGATTAGCTACCTTATATTAATAAGTTAGAGTCTAATTTTAGTGGCCCAACGGCTTACCCTACTACTCCTATATAACGTTCTGCTGTTAATCCTCTACCTACTAAGCTTAGCAGTAATATACTGGACGGCGAATTTAATAATAACGTACTGGATACTTTGGTTTCTAATCTAGTACTTAACCTTAATAAATTAGAGCTTTTAGGTTATAAGGTTTAACACTAATAAGACCTATAAGCGGGCCTAGAGGTTCTTACTATATAATAAACACCTCTCTCTAAGCGATTAGCTAGTTTTATTATATATAGTGCCTTTTCTACTCTATTTCTTTATAGTAAAGCCGATTTTAATATGCTATAAAGCCGTATAGTTACCCTAGCTGCGTACGCCAAGCATATGCTTAAATATTAGGACGGTTAGTTTAGCCGCCACCCCTTATTTCACTACTACGTGTTTAATCGGATTATAAGAAAGTAAGCCCTTAACGCTACCCACTTTCTCTACAGCTGATTAAATAAGAATAGTCTATCTTTAGATAAGCTTAGTAATCTTATAAATGGTAATAAGGGTAGCTAGTTACTAAATAAGATTATACGGTATATATAAAACCTTAAGGGCACTAGACCTTACTAGAGGCAGAAGAGAAATAAGCTTATAGCTTATACTGAGAATATTAAAAGCGGTTCTCTATTCTTTATACTTAGCGCTGCTAATCTATATTAGCATAATCTATACTTTTATATGCCTCTATTTAACGAATATAAGGCTACTAATAAGGCTTAGCGCTACTAGATTGCTTCTTAGAATCTTAATAATAATCCGCATATTACTGCTTACTGGCTGCATCACCGCTTCAATCTATTTAGGAAGCACGTGCTTATAGGCCTATTTAATAGTACTAACTTTTAGTCCTAATATAAGTAGTAGGTATAAGGTAGCGGCTATATATATAGCTTTTTATAGAGTTTAATAGCCCTAAAGCCAGATCCGTTAGCTATTAAATCAAAGGTGGCTTTTACTAAGTACTAGGCTACTTTTATATCCGTAATTAATCCTAATTAATCTAGGCCTCCCAATCTCCAACATCCTTCTGCTCTTAACTATAAAGAATAGCTTAATACCAGTGAGCTTCTTACTACCTACCTTAATCGATTTTAACGGCACCGCAATTGCACCAAATCTTACTGCTTAAGATTAAAGAAAGGCTCTACTAGAGTAAAGGAGTACCGCTTCTATTTTCTACGGTCTCTCTATAATAAGGCCGCTATATTAAAGGATTAAAATCTATATTATTGGACGTTCTATTTATAGCGTAATAATAAGCTTCTTAATGGTTACAATACAGCTATAATATTAGCGTAGATGGCGAATATTAATACGTCACCCGCTATAAGCGTATTAGTAATAGTTAACTATATAGGCAAGTATTGCAGTAAGGAAGAGAAGAAGTTAACTTCCTACTAGGAGTTACTCTAATTAGTACAGCTATACGCCAATAGCCTTTATACCTTTAGTTCGGTTATGGCTAGGTTTATAAATAAGCTTATTACTAAACGCGATTAGTTAGCGTAGAAGGTATACTATTTACTTTTAATATTCCCCTTTATAAAGGCTCTAGGAATATAGTAACTTTAAACTACCACTAGGAGGATAATTAAAGCGCTATGTATAAGCTTAATAATAGGCAACTAAGAGGGTGCGGACTGTCCGACTATAAGAAATATAAGCGCCGCCTAGATAGGGTAGAGGACGTTACTTTCCTCAATTTTCTACTCTATTTTAATTACTCTACTTATAAGTGTCGGCTAAGAGTAAGGCCTTAAGTTATATCGTACTTTCCGCGATATAATGGCAATTGTTTCTATCTGTAGTATCCTAAGTTCTGCCGTATAAAGCTTATTCTTTATTACCTATAGAGGGAGTATAAGGAAGTGGCTACTTATACTAATAGATTTGGGGCCCCTAATTATATGGCTTTTTATTAGGCTTATATTAACTCTTATTAGCACCCGCCTAACTACTTCTATAATTAAAAACTAGAGGAAGGTTATAAAACTACTAATAATATTAATAAGTTTAAGGGCGATTTTGTAGACGACTTAGAGCTATACTAGTCCTTTAAGGCCCTGCATGCCCGCGTTTAAAATACCAACGGAGTTAAAATTAAGGATCCTAATAGGCTTAGTAATAGGGAGCTTAATTATAACTACGACTAAAGTACGTATTAGGGTACGTACCCGCAGCTTAATAAGAGGACTTATTAGCAGAAAGTACGGCTATAGCCTCTACCGTGGAGCCGCCTATCCTAAATAGTAACTCCGTCCTCCTTATAACCAGGTCAGCGTCATATCTATAATATTATAGTTAATTACTACAGGCAGATCTAAGTGGGCCTTAGCCCCCCCCCTACTGCGGATTAACGTTAATAGAAAGGCAGGAACCGGTAAATTACATCTTATTGCTGTCCTCTCTACTACGTTCTATAATATAGCAAGGGCTAATAGCAAGCCGTTGCTATTAGCTCGAGCTGCCCCTACTAGAGTAGCTACCTTTAGTATTAACGGCAGAACTATATACGATCTATTAAGGTTACTAGTAAATTATCCATTTAAGAAATTGCCTACTACTAGTCTTACGCCTCTATAATAAGCTTTTAAGGATATTCACTATCTTATCCTTGACGAGAAATCTATAATTAGGTAAGTATATCTAGCCTAAATTAATTACCGCCTCCGTTAGATTTACCCTACGCGTAATAACGACTACTTTAGAGGCTTAAACATCTTACTAGTAGGCGATTTCCATCAGCTTCCCCCTATAGGTTAGGCGGCCTTATACAGCAATCTACCCGCTAGGCCGTTAGAGCTCGCTAGCTATAGAAAGGGAGCCTATAAGGCGATTAACTAAACAGCTATCCTAGATTAAGTTATACAGCAGGGTGGTAATAACGCTAAGAGCTTTGTATTTAGGACCGCCCTTGCGGAGCTACGTAGTAATTCTATAAGTAATTTAACCTAGAAGCTTCTTTTAACTAGGTATAAGTAGGGCCTATCCACTAATAAGGTTACAGGCTTTAATAACGCAATTCGGCTATATAGCACACACGCTACTATAGGTAAGTATAACGCTATTCGGCTTCGCGACCTTTTACAGCTAGTAGTAGCTATTAAGTTAGTTAACACTAGTGTAGGTGTGCGGAAAGTTACTTCTAATTAGTGTAATACTATAGAGAATCTAGCCCTATATATTGGCGCGAAAGTAATACTAATATAGAATATCTAGGTTAAACTAGGCTTAGTAAACGGTACTACTAGTATAGTTAAAGATATTGTATAAAAGGGACACGCGGATATTAAAAAGGATCAGCCTTAGTTACTACTAATTGCGGTAAATAGGTATAACAGACCTACCCTATTACTTAGCAGGATGGTAAGAAAGTTGTCCCTATATTTTCTATACTTTATAAGTAGGAGGGTATATGTCAGATAATCTATATTCTCTGTGGCGTAGGACGTGCACGAGTCACGTGCACGGGCCACGTGTATTGTAAATATCTTCGTCTAAGCCCAGGGGCCCTAGGTCAATCACCGAACAAGACACGATCAAGATCATTAATTAATCAACCCATTTCATCAATGGATAGCTCTATATGAACTTTCTGACAGTTATGAGCCCGGTCCGCCGACCCGAGAAGCTATTCAGCTATTACTCAATCATTTGAAGAAATTCTACCTCATCGTCAGACTCTAACACCTCATCGTCACAAGACGACCCTGATCGAAATCCTACCTCAATTGTCACAGGACGAGATTCCATGAGATTCCACGAGATTCCACGAGATTCCACCTCAATCGTCAAAGGACGATCCTGACGACAAGGACGATCCTGACGACAAGGACGATCCTGACGACAAGGACGATCCTGACGACAAGGACGATCCTGATGACAAGGACGATCCTGACGACAAAATACCATCTCAATTCCCCCTTTGCCTATTAGTCAAATGACTCCACCAACTATCTCATTGAACACGATTATCCTCAATAAGCCAGAAGACTGGGAATAATGGCTATAGCAACTCCGAGCCCTTATAGATTAGCAAATTTAGGCCTACATTAACCCAGCTATAGAAGTACCTTAAGAAGGTCTACTTAAAAAACCACCTTATTTAAAGGTTATAGATTTTAATAAGAATGCAACCTTATATGCATAGCTCTTATTAAATTAATAGAAAGTGTATAAGAATAGCAGATAATACTATAACTAGGATATAAAGTACTTCCTAAAACAGGAAGAGTATCTATAATAGATACGCACCCAGATTATAACCATAGTATTAATTTAGAAGAAGCTACTACTTAACCCTTCCTTAATAGTTAAAGAATGGCTATTCCGATTAAAGGAGAACACAGAACCTACCTTATTGTTTATTAGAAAGAAGGTATAACACTAATATATAGAAGCCCTTAAGGGGTTTAAATACTTATTAAAATTAAATTAGTGGTTAGATTAATAGGAACACGTAATAATACTAGGAGAGAAGTATAAGATCCCTTAAATATCTAATAAAATCTGGCTTTAAGATTTAGCAGAAGTTATTTAACCTTTTAGCAACGCCTACTATATAAAGTACACTACCGAGTTAAATAACCCGCAGAAGTTAAGATCTTCTAAATACTATAGAGTAGTAAAGGAGCTATAAAAAGGACTTAAAACACCCTTAAAGAAAGCCAATACTACTATAAGAGGGAGTACCTTTAATATAGACTTCGCAGAGTAAGCTATTAAGGATCACTCTAATACTACTAAAGGTTTACGAAGAGGAAGAGCCTTAGTATATAATAGACGCTTAAAGAGAGCCGGGACACTGGTGGATAAGGAGACGTCCTATAAGAAGCTAATACCTAAGTACTTAGCGTGCGGAATATAAGGACACTCCCTACGGGACTATTAGTGTTTATTTAAAGATAAGAGACCTATAGGAGTTATAATAGGAGATATGCGCATTAATAGGGCACTAAAGAAGGTAGAAAAGAATAAGAATCTTACTAACTAAATTATAAAGATTAGACTTAAAGAATAGGAAGACGAGGCTTAATAATAACAGGATAAAAGTTAGGAAGTTAAGATTAAGGGAGAAGCTAATATAATATTCCTAAAATCGTATTATACCAGTTAACTCTATCCACTAAAGCTATTAACTATTCTTAACTTAGGAACTACTCTCTATATCTTTAATAACCTCTTTTATTTTTATAACTTTAGGAAAGCTCTAAGATATAAATACGTTATTACCGGCAGCTTAGAAGCGCCTATACTAGGTTATAGTAACGTCACTATTTAAGTTATAAAACTAAATAAGAGTAAGGGAATCCTACGTCTTAAGGACGTTGCCTTTTATACAGACTTTAATATAAACCTTATGTCATTCCGTCTACTTTAAAAATAAAAGTACTACTAGAATAATAAAGGAGATAACAATCTTCTAGTTTAGAAGGATAATATAATCCTATATTAAATAGAAGAATGTTACGGATAATAGACTATTAAATACGTCCGACTAGGAAGTCTATTAGCGTTTAATATAAGCTAACTACTACGCTAACAGAAGCGTAGAGCATTATTAAGAGACGCTTATTTAGATTTAAAAGGAGATATATATTTATAGTATTTACGTCTAGGTTATCCAGGACCTATAAGCCTTTATTATTTAGGTCTTAACGCCTTAGGAGTTAAGCTTTAAGGCCTAAAGATAACGGAATGTTAATATTGCAGTCTTGCTAAAATTAAGCATTAGGTTTTACAAAGGTTCTTAAAACAGAAAATTAATAAACCCTATCTTAACCTCTATATTGACTAGACTAACCTTAAGGAAGCGTATACTAGATTTATACAAGTTATATTTATTTATAACACCTTCTTAAAAAGAACCTTCTCGTATTTTATAATAACGTATAGCAAAGAAAAGGAGACACTATAAGTGCTTAAAGATTTTACCTAATGGATTCGTCTAAGGTATAACCTTAAGGTTAACACTATTAGATTAGATAACGAGCTAGGGAAAAGGAGAACCCTTAAATAGCTACAGACTTAAGAAATTATATTTAAGCCTTTAGCGCCACATACCTAAGCTTAAAACGGTACCACTGAACGCTTAGGGGGTATAATTATTAAGAGATTATAAGTAATAAGAATTACTACTAATTTACTACACGACCTATAGAACGAGATAGTCGACTATATAGTATACCTTTAAGATTAAACGCCACTAAAAAGCAATAGTTAGAAATCGCTATACGAGAAGTTCTATACCTTCCTAGCTAATAGGTTAAGAAAGCCGCAACTAGCATACCTAAAAGCCTACGGCTATAGGGCGTACGCGATAACGTCGGACGCCTAGCTAAAGAAGAAAAGGCTAAGCAAGCTAGATCTGTGAGCCCATATTAGCTACCTTATTAGCTATAACTCTACTAATATCTATAGGATCTGGATTCTATATAAAGGTATTATTATCTTTACTAGGGACGTCATCTTTAATAAGAAGACGTTCTTTAACGGCAAGCAAATAGACATCTTAAAGGACCTATACGCTGAGTTAGATACGCTAATTAAGAAGATTTAACTCCCTAATACCTTAACTAAGAATAAGGTTCTTCTGGAAGACAATAAAGAAGTACTTAAACCGTTAAGCTAAGAGGAAGACAACGACGTTAATGATAAGCTAGTTTAAGCCTTTAATAAGTTAGCAGATCTTAAGCTTACAAGAGCTCTCGAAGACGCGTATTATACACCACCTCCAACGAAAAAAGACGAAGAATCTCTATATGCCTTTTACATTAAGTATTCTACGAAGTTAGATGTATAAGGTACTAATTAAGACGTTACTTATTAAGTAGGAGATACATTTAACACTTAGGGGGTATCTAATAACTTAGTTAAAGACTCGTTTAAGAAAGCCAGTAATAATAGGTTTAAAGACTTTGTTACTAAAAGGATTACATTAGCCTATTACGGCGCCTTCTTAGTAAAAAGGAAGTTTAACCTTAACAGTCAACTTAACAATAGTAAGCTGAAATTAGGTAGAATACGCGATGTTAGATTATATAGGAAGAACTTACCTCTACTACCTTAGTTAATCCGTAACCTTAATACGTATCCTCTTTAAGATTAGTTCTAAAAAGCTTAACGAGCTTACCTCTAATCCTATTATTAAATAAAGTCGTTTTAAGAAATAGATAAGAAGCACGCAAAGGGACAGTAGGTCCTTAGCTTAATGTAAGTGTTTATCTACAAGATAGACAAGCACGGATTTCTCCAGAAATGTAAGGCACGCTTAGTAGTCTACGGAAATTAATAGGCCCCAGGAGACCTACCTATAAGAGCTACTATATTAGCTAGTACAACCTTCCGAACCCTTATAGCGATTACTATAAAATTCAACCTAGAGATAATATAGATAAATACAGTTAATGCGTTTGTCTATTGCGATTTTAATAAGGTCGTCTATATAAAGCTACTATTAGGGTTTAATAAAGGAAAGACAGACAAAGTACTACGCTTAAGAAAAGCCCTATATAGACTACGACGATCACCACTGTTATAGCAGAAGAATCTCATAAGCTTATTAAACGAATTAGGCTTTAAAGAGGTACCTTAGGAGCCGTGCGTCATGCTAAAAGGTAAAATAGTCGTCTTCTTTTACGTTAACAATATTATCTTCTACTACCGAAAGATAGATGAGAAGAAAGCTTAAGAAGTAATTAAGGAGCTAAGCAGGGAATACTAGATAAGTACCCTTAGCAAGCTAAAATAGTTCCTAGGAATCTATATACTACGCAATTGTAGCTAAAAGCTCCTATAGCTATCCTAGAAAGCCTATATTAAGAAAATAGCTAACTAGTATAAGATAGATCTTAAAGGGCGTCTTCTAGATACTCCTATAGTAGAATTAGAACTCCTCCTTACCAATTACTATATAATCCGTCTAATGCGTCCGTCCCATAATATAGACCTATTAGTCCGTCTTATATCCCTACTAGCTTCTATAATACTATATTAGAGAAAACTAGGTTTAGTACTCTATGCAGCCACTATAACACGTCTAAATATTGCCTTTGTAGTATTATAGCTGGTAAGGTTTAATTAGGACCTAAACTAAAAGCACTATTAGGCGGCAGATAGAGTTATCCAGTACCTATATAGCACGAGGAGTAGAGTAATCTACTATAAAGGAGATAAGGAAGGAATAAACGGTAGAGGGAGAGATAAAGGAATACGCGACTAAGGACGAGATAACGGAGACGGTAGAAGTAAAGCGCAATTATTTATCTATGCTAGCGACGCATTATTTACAGACAACTCCGTTAACAGAAAGAGCTCGTAAGGATACATTATAAAGCTATTTAGGGGGCCGATCGCCTGGAGAGTAAATAAGTAGGGTATAGTTATAACGTTAAGCACAGAAGCCGAGCTATTAGCCCTATTATAGATAGTAAAGGAAGCTATCTTTATTAGTAGGCTGTTTAAAGTAATAACGTTATAACTAAACGAGCCCTTAATTATTAACTGCAATAATACCTAAACGCTCTAACTAATTATAGAAGATACGGTAAAGCTAATCACGAAGCTCCAATACGTTAATATCTATTAATACTGGCTACGTTAGGAATATATAAAGAGACAAGTATAATTTTAATGGACAGCAATAAAGGAGATAATCGCTAATGGACTTACGAAGGCCCTGCCCAAGCAAAGGTTTAAGAGCTTCATTAATATAATCGGAATAGTGGATATTAAGGAGCAGCTAAATAAGGAGAAGCAACTGGAGGACCTAAGGGAGAATATTAGAGCGAGACGGAAGGATTTAGATGAGATTATAGTTCAATTAACGCATTAACGGACACGAGGAGGTGGCTAGCTTCGTCCTCGACTAGGTCGAAGCTAAGGGGGTGTATTAGATAATCTATATTCTCTGTGGCGTAGGACGTGCACAAGTTACGTGCACGGGCCACGTGTATTATAAATATCTTCGTCTAAGCCTAGGGGCCCTAGGTCAATTACCGAACAAGATACAATTAAGATTATTAATTAATTAACCCATTTTATTAATAAATAGCTTTATATAAACTTTCTAACAGTATAAGAGGCTCTTACTTACGGCGTTAATTTCTAATTACTTTAGCTTTTGCTCTTACCGTATATAAAAGCTAGGGCCTAATACTTAACTAGGTAGTTCTAAATATTAAGGAAAAGGATAAAACAGCCGGGCTAACCTATATAGTAATTTCACAAGTTAAGAAGCTTTTAGGGCTTATATTTAAACGTAGGTTTAATATAAAATAAATTTAGTTATCTATAAGTAAGACCAAAGAGGTATAATAAGAAGATTTTATACGGAGGCAGTAGCAACTACTTGTAAACGACTTTTCCTAATTAGGAAATCATATACTAGCTTAAAGGTAAGCGGAGAATGCGGCATTTATCTTAGTTTCCTAACTTTTAAATAGCTTAACCGCGAAATCTAATTTTCTAAATTTTAACCCCCCTATTCGTTTTACCTTCTTACCGCTTCTAAAGCTATTAGATATATATACAATAGTATATAAAGAGAATTGGCAGTATTGCCGAATTAATATTGCTACTATCTATAGCGTTAATCGATTTTTTAAATTTTTTAAATTTTTTTTTAAGGGCGGAAATGTCGCTTATATAAGGAGTTACGTGACCTCTAAGAATATATGCTACTTAGGACCGCATATTAGCAGCCACAACTTCTCTATACTATAGTTAAGATTTTATATATACCGCACCTAAAGCTACTTAAAATAACTATTACCTATAGATCTGCCGATTTATAAATTAAAAATTAGATATAGTTAAAGCTATTAGTAGGGGTTATTAATCGCGCTCCCTATAATAAAATCCAACTAATAAACAAACTAATAAATTAAATTAAAAATTCGGAACGTCTAAATAAGGTTTTATTAAGACGCTAGCTAAACCCTAACCTAAACCCTTCCTAACCTATTAAATTCTAAAAATAACAACCTTTACTAAATTAAAAATCAACCTTATCCTTAACAAGCCATCCAATTAGATTTAATGGTTCTTTATTATTTAAGATATAGCTAAAACTAACAAGGTATAGCAGTATATTAACCTATCTAAGAAGAAAGACAATCTTCTAAAGCTAGAACTACTAAGTTAGCCTATACTAAGGGATATACTACCTACGGCTATATTAATAGTAAAGCTAGACCTAAATCAGCTTACTACTTATAATTAGCTCTACGCTGAATATAAGGACGATCTACACGTATACTAGAAGCAAAAACAGGCTATAAACAATATTAATAACTACATTGTTCGCACTATATTGGTAGCCTACCTTTTACTTATCGATAGCCTTAGTAGTCGGTTATATTAAATATTTAAGGCGTCTCTACTACTGTAGTAGCCACTACAGTAACAGACACCCCATATTTTAGTAAGTAATTAAGCCCATCTTATACGAGAATCTTATGCTTATTAGTACTTACCAAATTACATACTTATAGGGCCTCCTCCCATCTATAAATACTCCCTTCTCTACACCTTTCTCTCTTCTTTTCTTCTTCCTTATAAGAGCTAGAGGTGCTCTAATACTCCTTAGTCTTTATTAAGGGATCTATTGGTTAATATAGCAATATAGATAGTATTAGACGAGGAGACGGGCGAGAGAGAAGATAGGAAGGACGGAGGAGCCTCTAGTAGGTATTAGTTAAGCAACTTTAATGGCTATATTATAGCTGCCTAATCTCTTATACTTATAGGCCTCCTCCCGTCTATAAATACTCCCTCCTCTACACCTTCCTCTCTTCTTTTCTTCTTCCTTATAAGAGCTAGTAGTTCTCTAATACTCCTCCTTAGTCCCTACTAAAGGATCTATTAGTTAATATAGCGATATAAACAGCATCGGATAAAAAGATAGGTAAAAGAGAAGATAGGAAGGACGGAGGAGTCTCTGGTAGGTATTAGCCGAGCAATATTAATATCTATATTATAGCTGCCTAATCTCCCATTTATAGGCCTCCTCCCGTCTATAAATACTCCCTTCTCTATACCTTCCTCTCTTCTTTTCTTCTTCCTTATAAGAGCTAAAGGTGCTCTAATACTCCTCCCCAGTCCCTATTAAGGGATTTATTAGTTAATATAGTAATATAAACAGTATCTAATAAGGAGACAGGTAAGAGAGAAGATAGAAAGGACGGAGGGGCGTCTAGTAGGTGTTAGTTAAGTAATATTAATGTCTATATTATGGCTGCCTAATCTCCCGTTTATAGGCCTCCTCCTATTTATAAATACTCCCTCTTTTATACCTTTCTTTCTTCTTCTTTCTTCTTCCTTATAAGAGCTAGAGGTGCTTTAATACCCCTCCCCAGTCCCTACTAAGGGATTTATTAGTTAACGTGGTAATATAAATAGTATCTAATAAGGAAACGGGTAAGAGAGGAGATAGAAAGGACGGAGGGGCATCTAGTAGGTGTTAGTCGAGCAATATTAATATCTATATTATAGCTGCCTAATCTCCCGTTCGTAGGCCTCCTCCTATCTATAAATACTCCCTCCTCTATACCTTCCTCTCTTCTTTTTTCTTCTTCCTTATAAGAGCTAGAGGCGCTCTAATACCCCTTCTTAGTCTTTACTAAGTAATCTATTAGTTAATATAGCGATATAGATAGCATTGGATAAGGAGACGGGTAAGAGAGGAGATAGAAAGAACGGAGGAACCTCCGGTAGGTGTTAGTTAAGCAACATTAACGGCGGTTTTTGTTACCTAAAAATTACGTTATATAATGATATTTAGGAACGCAAATATATACCCCTATCCCATACTTACACCACTACTAAATATTCTAGATTTTATACTTAAAGCTGCTTATAATAGGTATTCCTAAAAAATCTACTAGTTTAAAGCTCTATAATTAAACGTTATTAACGTTTTATATAGGGGTTGTTAATTAAGCTCCTGGGACACGATTTTTAAAGTTTAACACCACACTAATATTATGACCTTCTTGCAGTGGCCAAGCCACCCCTAATCTCCTCCCCCGC
>Ga0307515_10011416_pt1 | contig 16859 bp, 12 predicted proteins | sample 17_EM_MG_FD_194513 | JGI IMG/M metagenome (GOLD analysis project Ga0307515, IMG submission 194513) | Populus trichocarpa ectomycorrhiza microbial communities from riparian zone in the Pacific Northwest, United States - 17_EM | ecosystem: Host-associated > Plants > Roots > Unclassified | place... | reverse complement strand
ACCTGCCGCGCCTGTTCAGCGACGACCGCATGCTCGCGCAGATCCTTCGCAATTTCATCTCCAACGCCTTGAAGTTCACCGCCCGTGGCGAAGTGCGGGTCTCGGCCCGCTGCGAAGACGACCGCACCATCACCTTCGCGGTCGCCGACACCGGCATTGGCATCGCACCGGAGTTCCACCACGCCGTGTTCGACGACTTCGTGCAGATCGATTCACCCATCCAGAAGCGCCTGCGCGGCACCGGGTTGGGTTTGTCGCTCAGCAAGCGTTTCGCCGAGCTGCTGGGCGGCACGGTGGGCCTCGAAAGCGAGTTGGGGCGCGGCTCCACTTTCTGGGTCAGGGTCCCGGTGCGCCTGACCCCGGTAGACGGCACACCAGCACCCGGCAATGAGCCCTGAAGCCGACCGCCCCGCCGTGAGCCATCACGTGCTGGTGGTCGACGACAACCCTGCCACCTGCTATGCCACGTCGCGGGTGCTGCGGGCCGCTGGCTTTGTCGTCCATGAAGCCGGCACCGGCCGTGACGGGCTCGCGCAGGTCGGCTTCGAGACGGCCGCGGTGGTGCTCGACGTCCACCTGCCCGACATCGATGGCTTCGAAGTGTGCCGCACCTTGCGCGCGCGACCGGGGTCCGCACGCCTGCCGGTCATTTATCTCTCGGCCGCGCGTGTGAACGACGTCGACAAGGTGCGCGGCCTGGACGCCGGGGCCGACGCCTACATCACCCACCCCGCCGATCCGGCGCTGCTGGTGGCCACCATCAAGGCCTTGATCCGCGCACGTTCGGCCGAAGAAGGCATGCGCAGCAGCGAAGCGCGCTTTCGAGCCATCTTCAACCAGGCCATCAGCGGCATCTGCCTGATCGACCAGGCGTTCACTTTCGTCGAGGTGAACCCCGCCATGCTCTCGATGCTCAAGCGCGAATCGAGCGAGGTGGTGGGCCACAAGATGATGGACTTCGTGCCCGCCAGCGCGATACCCCATCTCGAAGTCATGCTGGCCGGCCCGCGAGAAGGCATCTGGCGCAGCGACTTCCCCTTGGTCGATGCCAAAGGGCGACTGGTGCCGATCGAGTGGAACTTGTCACCGCACGGCGAACCCGGCCTCGTGCTGGCCATCGCAATCGACATCTCCGAACGCACGGCGATGGCTGCACAGCGAGAGCTCATGCTCGACCGCGAACAAGCCGCGCGTGCCTCGGCCGAGCGCCTGGGCCGCTCGAAGGACGAGTTCATTGCTGTGCTGTCGCACGAACTGCGCACGCCACTCAACGCGATCCTGAACTGGGTTCACGTCCTCAAGAAGACCGACACGCCCGACATGCTGGCGCGCGCCTTGAGCTCGATCGAACGCAATGCCCGCATTCAATCCCGGCTGGTGTCGGACATCCTCGACGTGTCGCGCATGGACCTGGGCAAGCTCCACCTCGAGCCGGAAGAAGTCGACATGGCCGAGGAGCTGCGTGGTGCCGTCAGTGCGCTCGCGGCATCGGTGCGCGAAAAGAACCTCGACCTCGTCGTCGAGGTGATCGACGTGACGCGCCCCTTGTGGGCAGATGCTGCCCGCCTTCAGCAGATCATCTGGAACCTGCTCACGAACGCCATCAAGTTCTCGCCTTCCGGCGGCCGCATCGTGGTGCGGTGCAAGCAGGATGACGACGGCCTCGTGCTCACCGTGCAAGACCAAGGCCGCGGCATTGAACCGCAGTTCGTTCCTTTCCTGTTCGAGCGGTTCACACAAAGCGACTCGAGCAGCAGCCGCGTGCACGGAGGCCTGGGGCTCGGCCTGTCCATCGTCAAGCACTTGGTCGAGCTGCACGGCGGGCACGTCTCTGCAGCCAGTGCCGGCATCGGCTTGGGCTCAACGTTCACCGTTCAATTGCCTCGCGACAGCGCGCTGGAGACATCTAGCGCCGAGGTGACCCAGTTCGACACCGAGCTGGGCGGCCTCGATCCGCTCTCGGGCCTGCACATCGTCGTGGTGGACGACGATGACGACGCCCGAGAAATGCTGGCGCTGATCTTGAAAGAGCACGGTGCGCGCGTGACCGGCGCTGACGGCTATGCAAGCGGGCTGAGCAGCCTGCAACAGCACCGGCCCGATGTATTGGTCAGCGACATCGGCATGCCCGGCAAGGATGGGTACGAGCTGATACGTGAGTGGCGCCGCAGCGAACTCGGTGGACGTCGCATCCCCGCGGTGGCTCTGACGGCATTCGCGCGCCCCCTTGACCGCGACGCCGCACTGGCGGCGGGGTTTGACGAGCACTGCGCCAAGCCGCTGCGCCCGCAAGTCCTGGTTGCGGCGATCTGTGCGCTCATCAAAGACCAACCCGCGTCGCCAACATAACGTTTGCGTGGGCAACTCGGCGCCTCCGCGCCGATGCCGCTGCAAGTTGCAATGGCCTGTCGACACAAGGGGCTGCAGGGCTCGATAGCATCGCCCGTCACAGTCAGCAAGGACACGCGATGGATCTGCAACTCAAGGGCAAGCGGGCACTCGTCACCGGCGGCAGCCGCGGCATCGGCAAGGCCATCGCCAAGGCGCTGGCGCAAGAAGGCGTGGACGTGGCGCTGCTCGCGCGCAACCCGCAGGCCCTGGCCGACACCGCACGCGAACTCTCGGAGGGCTCAGGCCGCAAGGTCGTCGGCGTCGTCGCTAACACGGGTGACGACGAGCAGGTGAAGCTCGCCGTGGCAAGCGCCGCGGAGCAGCTCGGCGGGCCGATCGACATCTTGGTGAACGCCGCGGCAGAGCCCGCAGGCTATGCCGGCCCGCCCAAGCTGGCCGAGATCACCGGCGACTTCTTTCACGCCGAGATGGACATCAAGGTCATGGGCTACATCCGCTGCGCACGCGAAGTCGTCGCCGGCATGAAGGCCAGCGGCTGGGGCCGCATCGTCAACATCAGCGGCCTGGCCGCACGGCAGACCGGCAGCGCGGTGGGCAGCATGCGCAACATCTCGGTGGCCGCACTCACCAAGAACATGGCCGACGAACTCGGCCCCTCCGGCATCAACGTGACCGTGGTGCACCCCGGTGTCACACGTACCGAGCGGACGGCGCCGTTGATCGCCGAGCGGGCGCGCAGCCAGGGCGTGACCGAGCAGTCGGTCGAGGCTCAGATGGCGGGTGGGAATTCCATCAACCACCTGGTCGATGCGAGCGAGGTGGCCGATGTCGTGGTGTTCCTGTGCTCGCCGCGGTCACGGGCGATCAATGGCGATGCGATTGCGGCGGGCGGCGGGGCCCCGAAGGGGATTCACTACTAGAGATTTGATGACCGGCGCAGCGCAGCCTTATCCCTTCTCCGCTCCGTTCGGGCTGAGCCTGTCGAAGCCAGCGATGTGCACGGCGAACCGTCCATTGCCATGACAGCGCGGTGCGTTGTAAACACTCCGGCCAACTTGCTTCAAAAGGAGACGCAGCATGGATCGATTCACCGGAGGGTGCCTGTGCGGCAACGTGCGGCTGGTGGCTCTGGGGCCGCCCTACCGCGTCGGCTTGTGCCACTGCCTCGACTGCCGCAAGCACCATGGCGCCGTGTTCAGCGCCTCAGCCATCTTCCCGCAAGAGGCGGTGACGATCGAGGGCGAAACACGCGACTACGCGGGTCGGTTCTTCTGCCCGCGCTGCGGATCGTCCGTCTTCGCGCGCACCGCCGATGAGGTCGAAGTGCACCTGGGCTCGCTGGACTCGCACGATCAGCTAACGCCCACCTACGAAAGCTGGATCGTTCGCCGCGAGTCTTGGTTGCCGCCGTTTCCGCTGGCGAGGCGGTATGAGCACGATCGTGAGAGCTCCGGTCGCTTCGAGCGGTAGGTCGCACGAGCGGCGCAAAGGCGCGAGGCTCGGTGAGAAACACTGGAGTCGATGCAGCCATGGTCGGCCGGGCGACGCTTCGTCACGGCTCGAAGCATTCCACCGTCAGCGGCCTCCACACTCTTGCCTCCCGCACTCCTGGAAGCACCATGGCCACCCGAGAAGTCATCCGCGTCGAACCCCTTTCGACCTGGCTGGAGCGCTGGAAGGCGCCCACCTCCGCCGTCACGCGACATCGCGACACGGTCTACGTGTCGGGCCTGCCGCCTTTCGACCCGGCCACAGGCGAGGTGGTGGTTGGCGCCAGCATCGAGCGGCAGACCGAGCTGGTGATGGAGCAGATGAAGCTGTGCCTCGAGACCGCCGGCTCGTCGATGGGCCAGGTGCTCAAGTGCAACGTGTACTGCACCTCGGTGGAGAAGTTCACTGCGGTGAATGCGGTCTAGGCGCGCTACTTCCCGATGGAGCCGCCGGCGCGCATCTTCGTCTGCATGCCGGCATGGCCGGGCGCGTTCGACATCGAAGTGGATTGCATCGCAGCGGCGTGAACGGTTTGCAATCGACCCTGAACTGCCGCTTGACAGGAGAGTCAGCTGCAATGGCATCAGCGCCTGGAGTTGCGTCTCGATGGCAGGGCTCTCGTGATGAGAGAAGGGTCAAGCTTCGAGATGACCTTTCACTCGAAGCCTGAGGTTTCTAGAACTTACTTGCCTGTCTCCGCATACGCAAGACGCGCTGCTTGGTGAGCCTTCAGGCGTTCTTCAGCGCCGGGGATTCTGAGCTTCACCGCCCGCTTGGCGCGGTGAACGTTGTCTCGGAGAACATGCAATCTCGCTCGATTGCGTTGTGCTTGGATGGCCATTCGTTTCTCCAGTAGTGAGGGTGCAGCGTACCTCAACGCCCTGGTTGCGCGCGTCAGCCGCGCGACTCGTGGGCGACGACGAGCAGACGAAGCTCGTCACGCCTAGCACCGCCGAGCCCGCAGGCTAAGCCGGCCTCCCAAGCTGACCGAGCAGACGGTCGAGGCTCAGATGGCGGATCGGAACTCCATCAACCACCTAGTCGATGCCAGCGAGGTGGCCGATGTCGTGGTGTTCCTGTGCTAGCCGGGGTCACGCGCAATCAACGACGATGCCATTGCTGCGGGGGCGTGGCGCGCCGAAGGGATTTACTACTGAGAAGCGGCGTGCGCCAGGACAAAAGAGCTTCGCCGTATCCGGTTTCGGACCCTGAGCAGTCATCGCTTGACGTGAACTCTCATTTTCTCGCAGAACCAATGGCTTTGCCGGTACGCGCAAGAAAGTATGCGAGCTCTCTATTCGTTCGACCAAAGTCTCCATGCGCACGATCACCGAGCACACGGCTCAATTGGCCGAGGTACTCAGTCTCAGTTGTTTCAAGACCGCGAACTCGCCACCTAAGCGAGCTATACCGGAACAACCGCAGCAAGTTTTCAACCTCTTGTTGACCTTCAAATGCTCTCCACAACGCGGCGTGACACTGTCGAAACAGCCCTTGAAGGTCTTCTCCGTATAGATAGTGATATGCATCGACTAGACGCGCCAACATTCGAACTGGCAGCGTGCCTACTTCGTCAAGATGGATCTTCGCCAGTCGAAGAATTGATCGCATAGCATTGTTGTGATCGCCATCAATGACAGCCTGCTCGGAAATAACTGTGAACAATTGCCGTTGAGTAGTCGGGTCCGAACATTCAAGAGCCAAAGTAATCGCAATGTTGTTTGCAACAACGAACGCCTTCTCTTTTCGAGCTTGTACCTCTATTTTTCTTAAATTCTTTTCACGTTCCGCACCCTTCAATTGGAGTGCTATTGCAATTGATCGAGCCTGAAGCGAAAGGTTGCTACGCGGATCTAATTCGCAGCACGCACTAGCGGACAGCGCAGCTTCATCGACACGCTTCAGCGTTTGGTAGCTCATGGCGAGCGTCAAATGCGTTGTCTGTAGTAGCTTTTTGCTCGGTCCCGCAGCTTGAACCTGCTTGCATAGCTGAATTGCACGTTCAGTTTGTCCGGCGATTCGAAGAGCTTTTGCGAGCTCCGAACGAAGAATGGTTGTGTCGGGGGGTGACTCAAGCTCATCAAACAATGGAAGAAGATCTTCGCATAACGAAGTTATGGCCAGGAAGTGGTCTCCTGAAGTCAAACTGGTGCAGTAGGCCGATGCCAAGTCACGAGCGGCAGCACAACGAGATGTCGTCCGGCCCTCCACCGCTTCGCGGGCTGACCGTAGCACAAGCATGCTCGCATTTCCAATCTGCCAAGCCCCGCAGCGCGGATCGCTAAACCGCATATGTTTCGGTGTCTGAATTCCCTTCGATGCCCAATCTCGTCCAAAGTAGAGCGCCAGCGATTGTTGATTTAGGCCTTTTAGCTCAGCGGCTGAAAGGACTGCATACAAGTACTCCCGGACGGGTCGCCGAACGACAAGCGCCTTGGCTGACGCGTTTGATTCGGCATCAATGCTGGGGATTTCGACCGCATCAACAAGTGCAGCATCCAGCAGGATGCGTGCATCTTGCGAATAGAACTGACTCGTCCCGTAGAAGCGCTTGACTGTCGCAAGTTGCTCCCCACGAGGAAACATTGTCAACACCTTGAGCAACTTGAAGGCTCGAACGACTGTCGGATCCTCTGATTGCTCCAGCTCCCTCAGTGTTTCAACAAGACCTGACGGTGCTGCTCGCACTGCGGCGGATTTTCCTGCCACGTCCGAATCGAGAGTGTGCAACTGCGTGACGCCCACGATCTGAACATCGCGGAGCGCTCTGTCAATCCTTGTCGGAATGCCGTCAGTATGGCGAAAGAGCTGTCCGACAAACTTGGCAGTTGCTAGGTCGCGCCCTCCCTGTGCATGCCCCCCCACATAGGCCATGGTGTCCGCCTCATCAAACGGGCGAAGCTCCACGACTTGCAACGCACTATGTTCTGGTGAACGCCGGGATCTGACGATCAGCCGAACATCAACGCAGTACTGAAGCAGGATGTCGGCGATGAATTCAATGTCTTTTTGTAATGCATGCTCACCCTTGTCCGGTCCTTCGAGGATCGGGACATCACCAAGAACAAAAATGCATGGCCCTTCAAGCGACAGTTGCTCGCATAGCTGCTCGAAACTGCAGCCCACTTGCTCCTGTACGCCGGTGAGAACGTCTTCACGCCTAAAAAAGTTCTGACAATCCAATTCATAGACAAACGACTGTTCTACTGGCTGGCCGGACTGAAGCGTCCGGATGAATTGCTCGTCGCCGAATCCCCAATCCGATACCAACCATAGAGCGCGTTTGGTAGAGAGAGCCCTTGTCCCCACGCCCTTCTCGGCTCCGCGAACGTCCTGGAATGCACTAGCCTCACGTAGAACCTTACGAAGCGCTCTGAGTGAAACCCGCCCGGACGCCGGGCTGAGCGTAGCGCTATCGGCATCGGAAACACTTCGTCGAGGCGCAGGCAATTTGTCCAAGCTATAGCAATATTCGATGGCACCACTATCGTTGCAGTCGAAGTCAGGATCTGGGATCAGCTTCCAGACTGCACTGCGCCCTTTGTGAGCACGTCTAGGCCATTGGCGCAGTTGGTTCTGCCCACTCTCAAGCCGCGTTAGCTCCAAGACTGAGTAGCCGTGAATTCTCTCAACGCCCCCTGCGCGTTTCTCCAACCCAAACAACGATGCGCCTTGGATGTATCGGCGGCCCTGAGCGCCCCCTTCCGACGATGAAACGATCGAGGCCTCGTGCATGTGCCCGAAAAGATGACCGTCAAAGCGGGACGGGGTGTGTATCTCACTGCGCCATGTCTCAAGGCTCTTCGGATGTAGCCAATCTTGCGGGTGATGGGTAGTCAGAAGGTTGAAATCGTGTTTCGCACACCATGCATCTGGATCACTATCGGTCAGCGCCATTAGCTGCCGCGGATCAACACTTAGCTTGTACTGGTAGTCACCCTCGCCGAGCTGAAGCCAAGAAGTGTTGAGGCCTACTAGCCCAAGTGAGAAGCCTCCGATCTCCATTTCAGCGATTGCATCGCCAGGCAGTACGCCATGCGAAAGCTGAACGAGCGGGATCGGGCCTCCTGCCAGACCGTTTAGCCAACTTACATATGGTATGAAAGCGGTATCAATGAGTTGTCGATAGTCTTCCGGGTCGTTTTTCCAGAACGCGCTACGCACGTCCGGTGAGTCCCACCACTTTTCCATCATCAGCGCAGCTGGGGCCATAGGACTGGGTCGTACCAAGTCATGGTTTCCTGGAACCGGGAAGAGGTGCGGGGTAGTACCTTGCGACTTGAACAGACGCCACAATTGCCCGAGCACATCATTGAGCTTGGTGTATTCGTCGCCAGCGGCCCTCTGGGTTAGATCGCCTGAGAAGACAACCAGATCTGGTCCCCCGACCTTGTCGTGCAGTCGCGCCAAGTCTTCAAACAGTCCCTTTTTGGCCGTGGGCCAGAGCCATTCCTGGCTAGCCATTCCAACGTGGAGATCAGTTAAATGAAGAATGCGCACATTTCCTCCTGAATTCATAATTCTTGTATCACCCTGATCATCCAAGAGCGGCAAATCTGCCTCATGGTCCTTAGATGCAGCCTACCCGAAAGCTGTCGCCGTTGAGAGGCAGGTCGCGTCCGATCGTCGTCGAAACGCGCATCACTCACCCAGCACCTGTCCCACCTTCGGCTTTGACCAACCGCCGAACAAGACATCGACTAAACGCAATTGCGCCTCCGCCGGCTTCATCAATGGAGATAATTCCGCCAATTCCGCCCATCTGTCGCGCGTATAACTCACGACATTCACGGCGTACGGCTTTGCTGCCATGCATCCGATAACTGCATCGAGATCAATTGGAAAGCCCGTTTTGAGGATTGCTCGCTCATTGGACCTCAGAGTTCCACGTGTAGCTTGAGTCAAAGAACGTCGCCAACTTGAACGAGCATTTCTGTGACGCCTTAACGGTCGCACTCAATCAGACCGCAGCTGGATGGAAAGTTCAGGCGACATCCTGCCGAAGCGGCGCCAAAAAATCAGCAACCGGCTCGAGAACCAACTCTGGCAGGCTCTCTGCGATGGCTTCCCTCATCTGCTGCCACGCCTCAGGGTCAACAGACGGTTGAGCCAGTCCGTCTGCCTTTGCTGCTGCGGACGGCCATTGGGTGTAGCTGTACCAAATGTTGTCCGGCCCACGATGCAAGCGAGAGCCGAGGGAACCTCGCTCGGCACGCAACAACTCGGTGATTCGCGACCAGGCTTGGACGAACTTGTCTTCAGCGCCTGGATGCAAGCGCCAGCGGTAGATGGCACAAAAGATCGGGCCAGCGTCGCGTGTCTCTGTCGACACAGTGGTTGGGCTCATGGTTGTCGGTCTCCGGGCCGCTGATGGCTACTGGCTGTCCGGCCCATCGAGAAATCGCAGAGCTGTTGAGGTGAATGGAACAGCAGCGTCATAGACGGGAACGTGGTCGCCTCCAGGAATGATCCACAAGGCGGCGTCTGGTATGGAGCGGTAGATGTTCACCGGAATCTCAACGGGGAAAAAGCCATCACGGTCTCCATGCACGACGAGCGTACGAGCTGTGATGGTCGACAAGCTTTCCGCGGTGAAATTCATGTCGTCATAGTTTGCGTGCAAGGCATTGAACTGCGCAATCAGCTCACGAACCTGTTCGTCACCGCGTTTTGCGCACTCCCGGTACATCTCTCGCACTTCTTCGGGCATGGTGCAAAACGAAGCTCTGCGCATGATGGCTCTCGCCTGCTCGGGGAAATGGGTGGTGGCACTGATCAACACCATGGAGTCGATGCGCTTGGGTTGGCTCGTTGCCATGTGCAGCAGCGTCATCCCGCCGGTGCTCATTCCCATAGCAGAGAAGCGATCAACCCCCAGCGTCTCAAGCAAGAGGAACACGTCACCGGCCGCTTGCCGGTGTGTGAACTTCTTTTCGGGGTTGGTGGAATGACCATGGCCCCGCAGATCCACCACGATCAGTCGATGGCGCTCTGCAAGCTCAGCGGTGAAGGGGTGCCAGTTCTGTGTGCAACCGCCAAAGCCGTGCAAGAGCACCAGCGGCTTCCCGGCCCCGTACTCCTCGTAGTACATCTCGATGTCGTTGACTTGAACGGCATGCCCGCGAGTGCTTGTCTGCTTGGGGGCGTAAGACCTGGTCATGGTGTTTTCTCCAAATCTACCCGGCTCTGTGCAGCGATCGGCTCGATGGAAACGTTAGACCAGATGAGCCACCATGAGGTGATAGGAGTTTCGTACCTCGATCTTCTGAAAGCCGCAGGACTCGTACATGTACTGCGCCGGGTTGTCAGGGTGGACGGTTAGCGAAACGCGTTTGTAGCCTGCGTGTTCGGCCGCTTTCAACGCGGCCTGCATCAACGGGCGACCGAAGCCTTTGTGTTGATACTCAGGCAGCAAAGCAATACCCAGCTGAGGCGTCTGCGTGTCAATGGAGGCCAGGCCAACTCCCATTTGAAGCAAGCGCATCCAGCAGGCGCCTGCATCGACGCCATCAACCTGGGCGACGATGCCGACATCTGTCGATCGTCCCCAATCTTCGGCATAGATGCACACGCCTGGGACCTCCAGCACTTCGATCGGCCTAAGCCCAGCAGGCGGTGGATCCCAAAGAGCGATGTGCAGCCAACGCCAAAGCTGCGACTGGTCGTTGGCTGTCAGCGGACGGAACGTGAGCACTTCGCAGGGCCTGACATTTGAAAGGCGGGTTGGGCCGCACCTTGAATGACTGTGACTGTGTTCGCTACGCACCGGCAAGCCATGTTTCGGCCGCCGGTGTCCCTTGGTGATAGCGCAGTTTCCACAGGCCGCCAACGCGTACCCATACAGATGACCGCAAAGTGTGGAGCGTAAGGCTTCCATCCTCTTGGCGATGCGCTGAGCGGTAGGTCAGGAGAGCAACATCAGCAGAGAGTTGGCAAACCGCAAAATCATCAGGCACGACCGAAGGTGGGCTCTCTTGCTCAGACAAGAACTTGGCGACGGTGGCGTGATCGTACTTTCGGCCTGAGCGACCGACTTCAAAGAACTGCTCATGCAGGAGTTGCTGCAGACGAGCGCTATCGCAGCGGATGCCTGGGTGATGAAGCTCTACCTCAAGCGCTTGAAGTTCTGAAAGAAGTGAACTCATCGTGGCTACGTGATGGAATGGTCAAGCGCTTGGTGGATGGACATTGAGTGTGTTGCGTAGCTAGGTATTCGGCTCACGCTTCCATCGACCTTGGCCAGTGCTTCGATTTGCACACCAGCCCAAAGGAAGGTCCGCGAGTTCCTGAAGCGCGGGCTCTTCTTCCACCATACACCCGAGACACACAACTTTCGCATCGTCTCCGGCATGAGCCGCACCGCAAAGCAACTGCCAGCAGCCGTCGTCTTCGTCGTGCGTTACTCGAAGGATGGGTTTCCCTTCGAGGACATGCCGGCAACAGATGGCAGCGACATTCTGTGGATCTGAGAAGGCCCACTTATCTGGCGAGATACCGTGATCGTGATTACTCATTCTGAGATGTGCGGAGAAGCGGCGAGAGCATCCGGCCGTTCACCGCCATGGCAGCCACCACGCGCCCTCACCCCACCACCTTCACCACCTGCCCCACAGCCGGCTCTGCCCCGCCGCCGAACGCGCCGTTGAGCAAGCGCAATTGCGCTTCTGGCCGCGTCGTCAATGGAGACGACTTCGCCAACTCCGCAAACCCGCCCCGCGGGAAGCTCACGGTCTTCACGACATACGGCTTCGCGGCCGCGCGGTCGGCTGCGGTGAGCGCGCGGAACGAGCCTTCGGCTTCGGCCATCTGCGCGGTGGCGCGTTGCAGCGCCGCTGCGTCCTTCGCCGCGTACTGAAGCAAGTAGTTGCGCCCGCCCGGGCCGCTGACGAGGGTGAGGTTCACGTTGCTGCTCTGCCCCTGCTCGTTGCGCACGGTGCCGGTGAAGTGCGTGGCGCTCAGGCCGTTGAGGCTGCGGCGCTCGCTGTTGCCGCTGGCGGGTTTGACGACGTTGCGCAAGATCTCTTCGTGCGTGCTGCCGGCCTTGGGCGGCACCAGGCGCACGACGAGGCCGGCGTCGGCTGCGGTGTTCACCAGCAAGATGGCCTCGGGCGAGTTCTTCACCTGCCAGCCTTCGGGCGCGGTGAGCGCAATGCCAAGAGGCTCGTGATAGAAGTTGCGGCCCCGCGTGACGCCTTGCTCACGGCTGTCGCCGAAGGTCATGCCGTTCACGGCCTGCAGGTAGCGCCCGCGAAAGTCTTCGCCCCACTGGCCCGTGTACTTGGCGGCAATGGTCTTGATGTCGGCCAGCCGCTTGTCGTTGCTGGGGTGCGAGGCCAGCCAACTGGCGGCGGAGGGTTCGGGCTTGCCTTCGGCCTTGGCCGTTTCGGCGGCAAAGCGCTCCTGGTTCTTGAGCACGCCGATCACCTCGACCATGTTCTGCGGGTTGTACTGGTTGCGCGCCAGGTACTCGGCGCCGAGCTGGTCGGCCTGCGACTCCTGCTCGCGGCTGTACGACGCGATGTAGCCGGCCGCAGCGGTCTGCGACACCTGGCTCGCCAGGTCGGTGGCACCGCCAACGCCCGCGCCTTCGAGCACCGCGCCAAGCACGGTGGCTGCGAGCACGCCGATGCCGGCGGTGCGCTGGCGCGTGGCGCGCTGCGCGCCGTGGCGAGCGGTCACGTGGCCGATCTCGTGGCCCATCACGCCGGCCAACTCGGCCTCGCTGTCGAGGTAGGCCATGATGCCGCGCGTGACGTACACGTAGCCACCGGGCAGCGCGAAGGCGTTGATCTCGGGGCTGTCGAGCACCGTGAAGGTCCACTTCAGGTTTGCTCGGTGCGACTGCTTGGCGAGGCGCTGGCCGAGCTCGTTCACGTAGGCCTGCAGCTTCGGGTCGGCAAGGGCCGTGTACTCCTGCAGCACCTGCTCGTGCGCCTTCTTGCCTTCGGCGATCTCGTCTTCTTCGCTCATGGCCGAGCGCTCGGCCTGGCCGGTGACGGGGTTGACGACTTGCGTGCCGCACGCCACGAGCAGCGTGGCAGACACGACGAGAGACAGCACACCACGGCGATGTTTCATTGCACAACTCTCCATGCAGCAGGCCGGTCAGTGGCCCTGGGGGTGCAAGGTTAAACCAGCCGGCGGGCTGTGTCCGCACAGTCCGCCAAAGTGTCCGCGGACACTTTGGTCGCACACCGCGAAACACCCAAACCCTTGATTCGCATGGACTTTCCCTCGGTGACCCCACAGGCACGCGAGTTGCGAACTGAAGGGCAGATCGCACCGTCTGCGACACCCGGACACGCCATGATTCGCGACACCTCCGCTCAAGACCGACCGCTCGACACCCAGCCCGCGCGCAAGCGCCGGCTGCTCGTGATCGGCGGCTGCGTGGGCGCCGCCTTGCTGCTGGCGGTGCTGGGCACACCGGCCTTGCAGCGCGCTTTCTCGACCGGCAGCTCGGTGAGTGCGGCGCGCTTGTCGTTCGCCACCGTGGAGCGCGGCCCCTTCGTGCGCGACATCGCGGCCGAAGGCAAGGTGGTCGCCGCGGGCAGCCCCACGCTGTATGCGCCTGCCAGTGGCGCGGTGACGCTGCAGGTGCACGCCGGCGACAGCGTGAAGAAGAACCAGGTGCTCGCGCGGATCGACAGCCCTGACCTCACGGCCAAGCTCGCGCAGGAGCGCTCGAACGCCGACGCGATGCAGGCCGACGCGATGCGCGCCGAGGTCGAATCGCGCAGCCAGCGCGCGGCGCAACAGTCCACCTGGGACAACGCGAGCATCGACCACAAGACCGCCGAGAACGACCTCGCGCGCCAGCAGAAGGCCTTCGAGGCCGGCGCCGTGGCCGGCATGCAGGTCGACCACGCGAAAGACACCCTCGAGAAAGCGCGCATTGCACTCGCCAACGCCACCGCCGGCCTCAAGCTGAAGGAAGACAGCCTGCGCTTCGACGTGCAGGCCAAGCAGCTCGCCCACCAGCGCCAGCTGCTGCTGGTGAAAGACCTGCAGCGCCAGCTCGACAGCCTGGCCATCAAGTCGCCGGTCGACGGCCAGGTGGGCCAGCTCTTCGTGCCCGAGCATGCGAGCGTGGCGAAGGATGCGCAGCTGCTCTCCGTCATCGACCTCTCGGCCCTCGAAGTGCAAGTGCAGGTGGCCGAAAGCTTCGCGCGCGAGTTGGCCATCGGCATGCCGGGCGAGATCAGCGGCAACGGGCAATCGTGGCAAGGCCTCGTGAGCGCCGTGTCGCCCGAGGTGGTGGCCAACGAGGTGGCGGCGCGCTTGCGCTTTGCCGGCGCCACGCCGGGGCAGCTGCGGCAGAACCAGCGCCTGTCGGTACGAGTACTGCTCGACAAGCGCGAGAACGTGCTGACCGTGCGCCGCGGCAGCTTTGTCGACGAATCGGGCGGCGCCTATGCCTACGTGGTGCGCGACGGCATCGCGGTGAAGACGCCCATTCGCGTCGGTGCGAGAAGCATCGACAAGGTCGAGATTCTCAGCGGCCTGAACGTGGGCGACGAGGTCGTCATCGCAGGCGGCGAATCGCTGCAGGGCGCCGAGCGGGTGGCCTTGAGCCGCTGAGTCCGCGCTGAACTTTTCACTCCCAACACAGAGGAAGAACACCATGCTGAAGATGACCGGTCTCTCCAAGGTCTACCGCACCGAAGTGGTGGAGACGCATGCGCTGCGCGCCTTCAATCTCGAGGTCAAGGAAGGCGAGTTCGTGGCCGTGACCGGCCCCTCGGGCTCGGGCAAGACGACGTTTCTCACCATCGCTGGGCTGCTCGAAGCCGCCACGGGCGGCAGCTACCAGCTCGACGGCGTGGAGGTGGGCCAGCTCAACGACAACGCCCGCTCGCGCATCCGTAACGAGAAGATCGGCTTCATCTTCCAGGCCTTCAACCTGATCCCCGACCTGAACGTGGCCGACAACGTGGAGGTGCCGCTGCGCTACCGCGGCATGAAGAGTGAAGAGCGCCGCACGCGGGTTCGCAACGCGCTGGAGCGCGTGGGCCTGGGCGCACGCGCGCGCCACTACCCGGCCGAGCTGTCGGGCGGCCAGCAGCAGCGCGTGGCGATTGCCCGCGCCCTGGCCGGCTCGCCTCGCCTCCTGCTCGCCGACGAGCCCACCGGCAACCTCGACAGCCAGATGGCACGCAGCGTGATGAGCCTGCTCGAAGACCTGCACCGCGAAGGCGCCACCATCGTGATGGTGACGCACGACCCGCAGCTCGCCGCGCGTGCGCAGCGCAACGTGCACGTGGTCGACGGCCAGGTGGTCGACGTGTCCGACGAGCTGCGCCTGAACACCTCGCGCGACGACGCCGTGGTGGCGTGACAGTTCAGGTCAGATCACGAGTGAGAGAAGCGATGCGCCGGTTTCGTCTAACCGCCAGCCTGGCTGCGCTGTGCATGGCGCTTCCTGTTGCCGCGCATGCCGAAGACCTGCTGCAGATTTATCAGCAAGCTCGCCGCGCCGACCCGGTGCTGGCAGGTGCCGACGCAGCGCGGTTGGCGGTGCGCGAAGGCGTGACGCTCGCACGCGCGCCGCTGCTGCCGCAGGCACAGGCCGGCGTGGCCTACGACCAGGCGCACGTCGCTGCAGACAGCGCCGGCAACAACAGCTCGCGCGCGGTGTCGGCCAACCTCAACCAGGTGCTCGTGGACGTGAGCCGCCTCTCGCAGCTGCGCTCGGCGCAGGCGCTGGCCGATGCGCAAGACGCCACCTACCGTGCCACCGAGCAGGCACTGTGCGCCCGCGTGGCGCAGGCCTACTTCGACGTGCTGACGGCCGAAGACGCGCTGGCCACCGTGATGGCGAATGAAGACGCGTTCCGCCAACAGGTGGATCAGTCGGCCCAGCGCTTTCGCAACGGGTTGACGGCCTCGGTCGACGTGGAGCAGGCGCGGGCGTACCACGCACGGGCACGGGCCTCGACCATCGCTGCGCGCCAGGCGTTGGCCGATGCACGCGAGGCGCTGACCGAGATCACCGGCCAGCCGGTCGGCCCCCTGAAGACGCTGCGCGACGACTTGCCGCTGCTGCCGCCCTCGCCCGCCGAGCCGCAGGCCTGGGTCGACGTGGCGCTGAACCAGAACCCCACATTGCAAGCCCAGCAGCGCGGCGTGACCGCCGCCGACGAAGACATTGCAGCGGCACGCGCGGGCCACCTGCCCACGCTGAACGCCGCGCTCGGCGTGGGCCGCTCGGCCGCGTGGCCCTTGCCAGCGTCGAACACCGACGGCCGCAACGTGACCACCGTGGGCGTGACGCTCAACGTGCCGCTGTTCGCAGGCGGTGCCACGCAAGCGCAGGTGCGCCAGGCGCTGCACCGCCGTGATGGCGCACGTGACGAGCTCGAGCTGCGCCGCCGCCGCGTGGCCCGCGAAACGCTGGCGCAGTACCGCAGCGTGCTCGCCGGGATCGGCCAGATCGAGGCGACGCGCGTGGCGGTGGACTCGGCCCGCAAGGCGCTGGAGTCGACGCGCATCGGCCAGGGCCTGGGCACGCAGACGATGACCGACCTGCTGCTCGCCATCCAGACGCTCGCGGGTTCGCAGGATTCGTATTCGCGGGCGCGCCACCAGTTCATCCTCAGCCGCCTGCTGCTGCAGCAGGCGGTGGGTGCGATCGGCGAGACCGACCTCGCTGCCGTCAACGCCTTGCTTCAGTAGGAGGGAACCATGTTCAGCTACTACCTCGACCTCGCCCTGCGCAGCTTTCGGCGCAGCCCCGCACTGACCGCACTGATGGTGCTGGCGATCGCGCTCGGCATCGGTGCGAGCATGACCACGCTCACCGTCTACCACGTGCTCTCGGCCGACCCCATTCCGGGCAAGAGCGACCGGCTGTTCTACGTGCAACTCGATGCACAGGCCAGCGGCAGCGCGCCCCTCGGTTCGGAGCCGCCGCTGCAGCTCTCGCGTTTCGACGCCGAGGCGATGCTGCGCGACAAGCGCGGCCTGCGGCAGGCCATGATGACCGGCGGCAACGTGGCGGTGCAGCCGGCCCAGCA
>Ga0307515_10011415_pt1 | contig 16859 bp, 14 predicted proteins | sample 17_EM_MG_FD_194513 | JGI IMG/M metagenome (GOLD analysis project Ga0307515, IMG submission 194513) | Populus trichocarpa ectomycorrhiza microbial communities from riparian zone in the Pacific Northwest, United States - 17_EM | ecosystem: Host-associated > Plants > Roots > Unclassified | place... | reverse complement strand
TAAGTTGATTAATCAAGAAAACATAACTGTCTGCAGTCTATGTTTGATTTGATTGAATGTTCTCCCTAAGATTAATAACGTAGATCCGCCATAATTATTAAACTCAGTTGCTTCATAAGTTCATATACCACAACTCCGGTTTTGATATCAAACTTAGCAAAAAATTGTCTACAATAATAACTTAGAGTCCGCTCTAGCAATTAAAATAAACAATCATAGGAAAAATACGCATAGAAGAACAAACATATTCATCATATAAACAGAAAAGAAAAGGTAAAATAAATCTCACAGTTCTTGAAATTCGAAGGTTTCCGTGTCCTTGCAACGAAGAAAAAGTGTTTAGCCTTGCATGTTTGTTGAACAACTAATCAAAAAGAAGGAAGAATGCATAATTTTGAGTTTCTTAGAGGAGGGGGGCATTTTTCTCCTCTTGGCTGGCTGCCCACCTTCTCTTCTCTCATTCTTTTTATATCCTAGGAAACCTAGTCTCTATTTTACAAAATAGTCCTCCCTTAAGTAGAATCACTTCATTTCGACCTCTAGAGCTCACGCTCTGCACAAAACATCAACTGAAGGTCAAATATGCCAATTACCTCCAATTTACTCCTTTTTACATCTTTCACCCAAAAGTGCCTTCAAAACATAAAACCAAGAATATCAAGACATTTTATATATAAAACATAGGCAAAACACTAGTTAAATGTGGGTGAAACTATCAAATAATATGGTTGCATCAACAAGAACAAAAATTATGTATGTGGATAGGCTACACTAAGATTCCTTTCGCCAATCCTGTATTAACAAGAAACAAAATGTTGTGTGTGGTTTAGCTAAACTGAGATTCCTTTCACCAATCCCCTTCAACCAGAACCCTAATCCTGGGAGTGGTTAGGCTACACTGAGATTCCTTTAACCGGAACCAAAATCCTATGTGGTTGAGCTAAACTGAGATTCCTTTTGCCAATCCCTTTTAACCAGAACCCAAATTCTGTGTGTGCTTGGGCTAAACTGAGATTCCTTTCGCCAATCCCCCTTAACCGGAACCAAAATCCTGTGTGGTAGGGCTAAACTGAGATTCTTTTCACCAATCTCCTTTAACCAAAACCAAAATCCTGCGTGTGGTTGGGCTAAACTGAGATTCCTTTCACCAATCCTCTTTAACCAAAACCCAAATCCTGTGATTGGTTTGGCTTAACTCAAATTACTTTTGCCAACCCCCTTTAACAGAACCAAAATCTTGTGTGTGATTGGTCTAAACTAAGATTCCTTTCGCCAATCCCCCTAACCAAAACCAAAATCCTGTATGGTTGGGCTAAACTGACATTCCTTGCTCTAATCCCCTTTAACCAGCACCCAAATCATGTGTGTGGTTCGGCTAAACTACGATTTCTTTCGCCAATACCCTTTAACCGAAATCAAAATCCTGGCTGTGGTTCAGCTAAACTGAGATTCCTTTAGCCAATTACCTTTAACAAGAACCCAAATCCTGAGTGTGGTTGGGCTAAACTGAGATTCCTTTCACCAATCTAGTTTAACAAGAACCCAAATCCTATGTGTGGTTGGGCTAAACTGAGATTCCTTTCACCAATCCCCTTTAACGAGAACCAAAATCTTGTGTGTGCTTGGCCTAAACTGAGATTCCTTTCGCCAATCACCTTTAACCAGAAACCCAAATGTTGTGTGTGGTTGGGCTAAATTGAGATTCCTTTCGCCAATCCCCTTGAACTAGAACCGAAATGATGTGTGTGGGTGGGCTAAACTGAGATTCCTTTTGCCAATCCCCTTTAACCTGAACCCAGATCCTGTGTATGGGTGGGCTAAAATGAGATTCCTTTCTCCAATCCTTTTTAACCAGAATCCAAATCCTGTGTGTGGGTGGGCTATGCTGAGATTCCTTTCGCCAATCCCCTTTAACGCGAACCAAAATTCTATGTGGTTTGGCTAAAATGAGATTCCTTTCGCTAATCCCCTTTAACCAGAACCCAAATCTTGGGTGTGGTTAGGCTAAGCTTAGATACTTTCGTCAATCCCCTTTAAGAAGATCCAAAATCCTGCGTGTCATTCGGCTAAACTGAGATTCCATTTGCCAATCCCCTTTAATAAGAACCCAAATCTTGTGTGTGGCTGGGCTAAAATGAGATTCCTTTCGCCAATCCCCTTTAACCAGAAACCAAATCTTGTGTGTGGTTCGACTAAACTGTGATTGCTTTCACCAATACCTTTTAACCTAAACCAAAATCCTGGGTGTGGTTCGGTTAAACTAAGATTCCTTTCGCCAATTAACTTTAACAAGAACCCAAATCCTGTGTGTGGTTGGGCTAAACTGAGATTCCTTTCCCCAGTCCCCTTTAACAAGAACCCAAATCCTGTGTGTGGTTGGGCTAAACAGAGATTCCTTTCACCAATCCCCTTTATCGAGAACCAAAATCCTGTGTGCGCTTGGGCTAAACTGAGATTCCTTTCGCCAATCACCTTTAACCAGAAACCCAAATGATGTGTGTTGTTGGGCTAAACTAAGATTTCTTTTGCCAATCCCCTTGAACCAGAACCAAAATGCTGTGTGTGGGTGGGCTAAATTGAGATTCCTTTCGCCAATCCCCTTTAACCTGAACCTAAATCTTGTGTGTGGTTAGGCTAAATTGAGGTTCCTTTCGCCAATCCTTTTTAACCAGAACCCAAATCCTGTGTTTGGTTAGGCTAAATTGAGGCTCCTTTCGCCAATCCTTTTTAACCAGAACCCAAATCCTGTGTGTGGTTAGGCTAAATTGAGGCTCCTTTCACCAATCCTTTTTAACCAGAACCCAAATCCTGTGTGTGGGTGGGCTAAACTGAGATGGCTTTCGCCAATCCCCTTGAACCAGAACCCAAATCCTGTGTGTGGTTGGGCTAAACTGAGATTTCTTTCACCAATCCCCTTTAACTAGAACAAAAATGTAGTGTGTGGTTTTGCTAAACTGAGATTCCTTTCGCCAATCCCCTTTCACTAGAAACCAAATCCTGTGCGTGGTTTGCTAAACAGCGATTTCTTCATCAATCCTCTTTAACCAGAACCAAAATCTTGGCTGTGGTTTGGCTAAACTGAGATTCCTTTCGCCAATTACCTTTAACAAAAAGCCAAAACCTGTGTGTGGTTGGGCTAAACTGAGATTCCTTTCGCCAATCCCCTTTAGCCAGAACCCAAATCCTGGGTGTGGTTCAGCTAAATTGAAATACCTTTCGCTAATCCCCTTTAACCAGAACCAAAATGTAGTGTGTGGTTAGGCTAAACTGAGTTTCATTTGGCCAATCCCCTTTAACCAGAACCCAAATTTTTGGTGTGGTTAGGCTAAGCTTAGATACTTTTTCCAATCCCCTTTAAGAAGATCCAAAATCATGCGTGTCGTTCGGCTAAACTGAGATTCCATTTGCCAATCCCCTTTAATAAGAACCCAAATCTTGTATGTGGCTGGGCTAAAATGAGATTCCTTTCACCAATCCCCTTAACAAGAAACCAAATCCTGTGTGTGGTTCAGCTAAACTGCGATTTCTTTCGCCAATACGCTTTAACCGAAACCAAAATCCTGGCTGTGGTTCGGCTAAATTGAGATTCCTTTCGTCAATTACCTTTAACAAGAACCCAAATCCTATGTCTGGTTGGGCTAAACTGAGAACTCTTTCTCCAATCCCTTTTAACCCGAACCAATATTCTTTGTGGTTGGGCTAAACTGAGATTCCTTTCGCCAATCACCTTTAACGAGAACCAAAATCCTGTGTGTGGTTTGGCGAAACTGAGATTCCTATTGCCAATCCTGAGATTCCTTTCACCAATCCCTTTAACCATAACCAAAATGCTGTGTGTGGTTGGGATAAACTGAGATTCCTTTAACCAATCCTCTTTAACCAAAACCCAAATCCTGGAAGTGGTTAGACTAAACTGAGATTCCTTTCGCCAATCCCCTTTAACTAGAAGCCAAATCCTGTGTGTGGTTGGGCTAAACTGAGATTCCTTTCGCCAATCCCCTTTAACTAGAAGCCAAATCCTGTATGTGGTTTGGCTAAACTGAGATTCCTTTCGCCAACCCTCTTTAACCGGAACCAAAATCCTGTGTGGTTGGGCTAAACCAAGATTCCTTTCGCCAATCCCCTTTAACCAGAATAAAACTCCTGTGTGTGATTTAGCTAAACTAAGATTCCTTCCGCCAATCCCCTTTAACCAAAACCCAAATCCTATGTATGGTTCGGCTAAACTGGGATTCCTTTCGCCAATCTCTTTTAACTAGAACCAAAATGCTATGTGTGGTTAGGCTAAACTGAGATTCCTTTCACCAATCCCTTTTAACCAAAACCCAAATCTTGTGTGTAATTAGGCTAAACTGAGATTCCTTTCATCATTCCCTTTGAACCAAAACCAAAATGCTGCTTATACGTGCTTGTTTTCGCTGTTGGTCCTACCTTTTATATTTTCGGGTGGTCCATGGATTTAAGTCTCCGATTGTTGTCACTCTTTCCCTGTGTAAATGTGGATTGGTTTATTTTTTTAGGTGGTTTTCACTCGGTTATCCTAGGCACCTGTGTCCTTGGGTTCCTAAAATAAACGATGGTTTGTTTCTTGGGTTGTATTAATTCTTTTGTGTTTGTTGGGAGCCTTTTCCCGCTAGCTTTGTACTTGTGTATATTTGGCTTGCTGGTTTTCCAGCTAGTCTTTTTTGATCTATAAAATCTCTAACATTTGATTAAAAAAAAATGTTGTGTGTGGTTCGGTTAAACTGAGATTCCATTCGCCAATCCCCTTTAACCAGAACCCAAATCCTGTGTGTGGTTAGGCTAAACTGAGATTCCTTTTGCCGATCCCCTTCAACCAGAACCAAAATACTATATGTGGTTAGGCTAAACTGAGATTCCTTTCGCCAGTCCCCTTTAACCAGAACCAAAATCTTGTGTGTCTCCAGACCCTCTATTTTTATAAGAAAAATGGTCTATTTTCACGGGCGACCTGCCCACACACTCACACTTACCCTAGTCTATTTTCATGGGTGACCTGCCTACACACACTCAAAGTGGTCTATTTTTAGGGGCAACCAGCCCACACATTCACGCTTACCCTAGTCTATTTTAATGGGCAACCTACCCGTACATACTCAAAGTGGTTTATTTTCAGGGGCGACCAGCCCACACACTCACGCTTGCCCTGGTCTATTTTCATGGGCGACCTGCCCGCACATACTCAAAGTGGTCTATTTTCAGGGGCGACCAACCCACACATACACTTGCCCTAGTCTATTTTCATGGGCGACCTCCCCAAGCATACTCAAAGTGGTGTCATTGTAATGGGTGACCTACCCAAGTGGAAAAAGAAATAGTGGTCTCATTGTAATGGGTGACCTACTCAGATAAAAAAACATGAAGAATGGTCGAATTATAATGGGTGACCTACCCAAGAAAAGATGAGTGAGGGCTCAAAGGCGCACTCAAAAATGGAAGTGAGGGCTCAAAGGCGCACTCAAATGGAGGTAGGGTTAGAAAACACACTACTTAAAAGATGATGGCTCAAAGGCACACTTAAAAGGAAGTGAGGGCTCAAAGGCATACTCAAAAGAAAGCAAGGGCTCAATGGCACTCTCAAAAAGGAAGCGAGGGCTCCACGGCACACTCGAAAAGGAGGTAGGGTTAGAAAACACACTACCTAAGTGGTGAGGGCTCAAAGGCGCACTCAAAAGGGAGGTAGGGTTAGAAAACACACTACCTAAGTGGTGAGGGCTCAAAGGCGCACTCAAAAGGGAGGTAGGGTTAGAAAACGCACTACCTAAAAGATGGTGGCTTAAAGGCGCACTCAAAAGGAAGTGAGGGCTTAAAGGCGCACTCAAAAGGAAGCGAGGGCTCAACGGCGCACTCGAAAAGGAGATAGGGTTAGAAAATACACTACCCAAGAGATGGTGGCTCAAAGGCGCACTCAAAAGGAAGTGAGGGCTCAAAGGTGCACTTGAAAAGGAGGTAGGGTTAGAAAACGCACTACCCAATAAGTGATAGTGTAACACTAATCTGTCAATGATGAAAGCAATGCATGATTGATATGCATGTATACTTACTTGAGAAATATAAGTCCCCCATTTCTGACACTCATTTGTTTACTATTCAAAGCCTTCCTTGTTTTTCTGTGCTAGCCGTCCATTCAATTGTAAATGCAGTGTTTATCGTAGGTTGTCCGTGATGATTTATGCTCTCGTTGCTTACCAAGCATGACCGTGCCCCCTAAGTGTGGTGTTACTTGATTCATCATGAATGAGATTAACCAATCATTCATCTTCTAGACTCTCCTGAGAAATTGTTCTCTCATTGATTGTGCGCATCGTGCATACACTCATTAAGAGTTTTTCTATTGTCGACCTCATCCTAGATTGCCAATCATTCATGAACTTGCCTCTAGTGGAAACAATACTATTCAAATATATGTGATCATCAGTCTTCTTGAAAACTATCCAGTCGTCTAGATATGCATCTCACAGCTTGTAGTAAAAGGTTCATTGTTGTATGCTCAATGTTCTTTTTAACAAATTCCCCTATGCTCATCTAATCAAATTGTGAAAAGAAATATCTCGGGCTCATCAATGATGTTGCTTTTATCACCCATACTCAGGCGGTGAAGCGCGTCTTTAACCAGATGACGATATGAAGATGTCCTTTCTATGAAGCATTATTCTTCAATTAGTCTTGGTGTTGTGCATCTCTTCAATATTCATTCAAATGCAGTCATGACAATATTAATCGATAGCCATGCTTCAAAGAGGACAATGTAAAGATGTCCTGTAGGTGCATCTTTGTTCCACAGTCAGTCTTGGTGATTTTCATCTTTTCAACATTCATTTACATTTAATCGTGTTCACATCGGTCGGTAGTCATGCTTCAAAGGATAAACCCAAGATAACGATATGAAGATGTCCTTCTAGTGAAGCATTGTCCCATAATCAGTCTTGATGGTGTGCATCCTTCTGACATTCATTCAAAAGCAGCTATGTGATAACATCTTCCAAGAGTCATAACCATGTTTCAAAGGGAAAACCCAAATGACAATATGAAGATGTCCTTCAGGCACATCTTTACTCTCAATTGCTGCTAGAGTTCACTTGGATCATGATTGTCTTCAAACTATATTGCCCCCAATATGATCGAAATGTGCTCGCTCATTAATTATCTTTCTTTGAACCATATTGATCGGGATACTACTTGTTTTTCCTTCTCATAGTCCACTATATTGCCCCCCGGCTGCTCAACTTTTCAAGGAGTGTTGAGAAGTGCCAATATCATTTATGTCAAGGATTTTGCAAATTCAGTCAATGTTCTTCCTGTTTGACAATCTTGTTCTGGAATCAACTCTCATATTTCAAAGATAATGTCTATTCAAGTCTAATTGTTGAAATGAAATCAGAGAGATGTCAGTTTTGGAAAAGATTTTGAAAATCAAGCTTTTTTTATCAAAAACCCAACACATGTTATTTAAAATATACAGTCCTTTGATTGTCATGTATTTTGAAAACAAAAATTGACCCGTTGTAAGATTACAATGGCTTTTTTTATGTTTCTTTGTATCCATTTTAGATTCTGATTTTGGGTATATCTTTTTGATGGTTTGTGATGAAGTGACCTTCTGTATATTTCAAAAAACAAAAATATGCAAGTCAAAACTTGAGGCTTTATAAAAAAAAATTGTTTCCCTTTTTTAGCATCAATTTTATCAACATGCATAATAACAAGTAGCTTAATCCATGAAGCCATGACCTTTATAGGAAAACTCTTCCAGTTTTTAGAGCGCCATTTATCAGTTCAAATTGCTTACTTGATCAAAAAGGGCTTTTAGAATAACACTTGGTACAACATGGAATCATCTCGAAGTCTCACTGGCTCGTCCCCTTCTAAGTATATTGATGCTACAGGTATATGAGAGAAGGTGTCTGCCAAGGGATCCCAGTCTGGATCATTTTCATTACGAAAACTCTAGTCACTTCCCCGAACTAGGGATGGATCAGTCCTGGCTCCTTGCCTTGTTCTCACCATCCTGAAACACATTTCAAAATCATATGATTATTCTTGCCCCCCGGAATAGCAACCAAAGCTCTGATACCAACTGTAATAGCCCCCCTATACCGAGATAAAAGAAACAATCTCACGCCACCCGAAAAACAGAGTAATTCAAAAAAATTTCTTATTTTTTTATATATATATTCATGGTCTGCGTATTAACATCTACCGAAATTTCAACAAGTTCCCCCTATACCGGAAGGTTCCAAGTTATCGACATGTAACCTGTTTACACTTCTAATAACTCGCATCACATAACTCGATCCCGACCCAATCATCCTGGGTTTTCAATTCCACAATATTATCACACCTAGCAACCCTAATATTTAAGGTATACATCATATAACAAACTATTATTATGGATGAATAAAAATATAAGCACGTAGATATTAAATATGGTTATATGAACTACAGGGTTAAGTTCATTCATTCAAGTTTAAACATTAATTATACAAATTCAGTTATACAAACATTTTCATGTTTACAAAATGTAAGGGTATACTCCCTAGAACCTAGATTACAAGAAGGGAACACAAACTAGAATCTACTCCTGTCGTGCATGTGATGATCCTGAAACAAATACATATTATTGAAATGTGAATATCACAATAAATATAACAACACAGATATTTAACAATTTAACAAAAAGTAACATGCATTCATATTTTGTTCACTTCTCCCTTCTGGTTTTTCATTAGAATCTCTTCCTTATTCAACTATTAATAATCGTTCCCTCTTCCATCATCAACCTCAATTCCAGACTTTATAAAATCAAACATGATTTCCACTAGTATCAACCATCATCACCCTATAGGAGTCGATGCAAGGTGATCCCCTTACCTGGGATCCTAACATACACTAAATGTATGCTCGTTGTTACATGGTGATCCCCTTACCCGAGATCCTAATATACACTAAATGTATGCTAGTCAATGCATGCTTGATCCCCTTACCCGAGATCCTAACATACACAAAATGTATGCTAGTTGTTACATGGTGATCCCCTTACCCGAGATCCTAACATACACTAAATGTATGCCAGTCAATGCATGCTTGATCACCTTACCCGAGATCCTGACATACACTAAATGTATGCCAGTCAATGCATGCTGGATCCCCTTATCCGGGATCCTAACATACACTAAATGCATGCCAGTCGATACATGCTGGATCCCCTTACCCGGGATCCTAACATACACTAAATGTATATTAGTTCATGCCTCAAATCACTCTTCTCATATTTCTCTTGTCCATGATGATTTCACCACCCAACAATTCACACAACAACCTTTCACCTTGAATACACATACATTCAGTAATTCACATTTCACTTCGGTAATATATATAAAATCATGGAATTTAACTTAGAAAGTATAGGTGCGATTCACCTACCTGCAATAGAAGCTCTACTTGTGCTCCCTTGCTGCTGCTGTTGCACCACACCTATGGTCCCTCCTGCAAATCACAGGTTTATCTCATAAATTTTTCTTGTCCAAGGATATGTTTTATAGTAACCATATCAACAGCCAATAAGTCTTTCTTTCAGTCATTTCTTATTATTTTATGTTTTTTTTTCATTTCACCCATTAATATTGTCGTTATTTGTCCGACCATAGTTATCATTCCTCTCTTTATATTTGGACTATTACTATCTTGTTTTTGAACCGTTACTGTCTAGACATTGAACAGTTATTGTCTAGACATTGAACTATTACTGTCTTGTTTTTGAACTGTTACTGTCTAGTTTTTGAACTGTTACTATTTAAACAATGAACTGTTACTGTCTAGACATTAAACTGTTACTGTCTTGTTTTTGAACCGTTACTGTCTAACATTGAACTGTTACTGTCTAGACATTGAACTATTACTGTCCAACTGTTACTGTCTAGACAGTGAACTGTTACTGTCTTGTTTTTGAACCGTTACTATGTAGACAATGAACTGTTACTGTCTAGACATTGAACTGTTAGTGTCCAACTTCTCCTCAGATGTTCAACTATATCTAGAGTTATAGAACTCTATTTCAAGCGAGATTAGTCTCGTTGGAAAGCTAAGACAGAACCTACAAGTTCTCTAAGAAAGGAGAACCCAGATCTGCTTCCAAGGCAGTCAAAATTGTTTATCAACAAACCAGACCTATTACCTTACACGATCTTTCATGACCCAGTCTCGGTTGGTGACCCATAGCTGGAGTTCTATAACTCTAAATTGAGCAAAACCAATTTTTCTTAGTTAGTCAACATCTAAACTACAATTTCTATGGAGGAACCTGATCCTAAATTCCTTCATCCTCCTACCCGAAATCCCTCTGAAAGTGAAGAGACAAAACTGTCCAGATTCATCAACCTTTCCATTTACACACAACGCATGAAGTTATTTAAATTTAGCGACTCATACTTTTCCCTCAATCCAAGTCTAAGAACTATAATTCAACATCCTGCCATCAATTTATAATTGACTTTAAAACGACTCATAAAACCATGTTTAGAACACCTTACCCGGTACGAATCAAGGTTTCGATCTTAAACTCCCTCCTTTTCTTTCTAATGACAGCTGGCCCTCCCCTCTTCTCTTCTTGTTCAAAATTTCTTGTTAATTCCATGCCCACCAGTGTTTATTTTACGTATAACCCATAATCTTGGATGGGTTCTTAGAATTTTAATTTTAATTTTTTTTGTCTGTCTCTTGGTTTGTAAAAATGGATACAAAAACTCCCTTTTTCCTCTCTTTATGATAGCTGCAGATCTTTATTCATTATCATCATCATCATTATTATTATTATTATTATTATTTAGACCTCATTTTATTTAAGTGTATTCGTTTTGACCCCACTTCTTTTTAGTTTAGTTTATTTTCTTTAATTTAATCCAGCCTTGCTTTTCCCGGGATTTACATTCTCCCCTCCTAATAAAAATTTCATCCTCAAAATTCAAGTTACGTACCTATATCGGAGAATAAATGCAGAAACTTCTCCTTCATCTCGGATTCTCTTTCCCATGTTTCTTCTTCTATTCGGGAGCTTCTCCACAATACTCTTACCAAGGGAACTCTCTTATTCCTCAATAACTTCTCATCTCGATCTAAGATCATGACGGGCTTAGTTTTCATGGTCAGATCCCCTTTAATCTTCATTGGAACTTGTGGCAATACCTGTGAGGGGTCTATCTTGGCCTTTCGCAACAATGACACATCGAACACATTGTGAATCTTATCTAGATATACAGGCAATTCTAATCGATAGGCAACTGGCCCGATTCTCTCCTTAATCTCAAAAGGGCCAATATATCTTGGGGCTAATTTCCCTTTTACTCTAAATCGAATGATGCCTTTCCAAGGCGCCACCTTCAAAAATACCTTATCCCCCACTTGGAATTCCAAAGGCCTTCTTCGGTTATCTGCGTAACTTTTTTGTCTATCTTGGGCTTCCTTCATCCTCTTTTTTATCACCCTCACCTTATCAGTTGTCAGTTGTACCATTTCAAGTCCCAAAAGCTTCCTTTCTCCTACTTCCTCCCAACAAATTGGGGTACGACATTTCCTCCCATACAATGCTTCATATGGAGCCATACCAATAGTAGCTTGATGGCTATTAACTCCACCAAGGGCAGGAGATCCTCCCAATTTCCTACAAACTCCAGCACACAGGACCTCAAGAGATCCTCAAGATTTTAAATGATCCTTTCAGATTGACCATCCGTCTAAGGATGAAATGTTATGCTCAAATTTAACTTTGTCCCCATTACCCGTTGTAAGCTAGGCCACAATCTGGATGTGAACCTTGGATCCCGATCCGATATAATTGAAACTAGCACTCTGTGAAGTCTAATTACTTCATTTACATACAGTTTTGCCAGCTTATCCACCAAGTCAGTCATCTTCATAGGCAAAAACAAAGCAGATTTTGTTAGTCGATCCACAATCACCCATATGGCATCATTCCCCTTCTTTCCCCTGGGCAATCCTGTCACAAAATCCATAGAAATATCCTCCCATTTCCATTCTAGAATTGATAATGATTGAAATTCCCCTGCAGGTTTCTGGTGTTCTATCTTTACTTGTTGACATATCCCATAGTTTGACACAAATTCTGTTATTTCCCTCTTCATATTTGGCCACCAATAGTATTCCTTTAAATCCCTATACATCTTTGTACTCCCAAGATGAGTAGCAAATCGATATTCATAAGCTTCTCTTAATACTTCATCTTTCAAAGTCTTATCCTCAGGTAAATAAATTCGTTTATCCATAGCTATTAGCCCATCGGATAACATTTGAAATGATGTCTCCATACCCTTGTTTACCCTCACCTTGATCTCTTTTACCTTCCCATCTGCCTGTTGAGACACCAAGACCTTGTCTCGAAGCATAGATCAGACCTTTAACTGAGCTAACAATGATCCCTCGAGCCCTACACTTGGCTGCAAGCCCATTTTCTTTAATTCCACTATACTTTCCTGTTCCTTAAGCTCCATCTCACTCATCACTGCTTTTCCCTTCCTACTCAAGGCATCGACTACTACATTAGCCTTACCAGGATGGTAGTCAATAACACAATCATAATCTTTTATTAACTCTACCCATCTTCTCTGTCGTATGTTCAGCTCCTTCTGTGACATCAAATACTTCAAACTTTTATGGTCTGCAAAGATTTGAATTTGTGTCCCATACAAATAATGTCTCCATACTATTAAGGCAAACACCACCGCTGCAAGTTCTAGGTCATGAATCGGGTAATTTACCTTGTTGCTACCCAATTTTTGACCCATGTTTTGATAAATTTTCAGAAAAAATCCAAAAATAGAGAAAAACAACGAAAATCCAAAAAAATTTGTTTTTAATATATTTTCATCATTTTAGCATTTTCAACGTCGTCTAAAAAGAATTTAAATTTTTAAGGGTCTTTCGAACGCGTTCGACTTTTCACGCGTTATTTTTAAAATCATTGATTTTCCTCATCGAGTCGACGTTGATATTGCTCGTTTTCAAAAAAATACAAAAAAATCAAGAAAAATCAAATTTACAAAAAAAGAAGGAAGTTGAGGGACCAAGTTTGAAAACCTAGCAACATTTTTACCTATAAATACTGGTCTCCTCAACACACTCAAGGGGGGGCAATTTTGAAAAGAAAAAAAAAAAGGGAAAACCTAACCCTAAACCTATCTACCCAAAGAGCCGCCCCCCACCCGGCTGGATTTGTTTGCTCTCTGAAACCAGCCGTTCAAGCCCTTTCCCCTTAGCCTTTTCTCGACTAACAATAGTCCCTCCTTTCCCTCCTCCACATCATCTCCAACTCCTTCTTGCCTCAGCCACACACACGACAGAAACCAGAGCTCCCCTTCTCCTCTCCCAGCCGCCACCTGCACTTTCCCCTCTCTCAGCCGATCCCTCATTTCCTTTTTCCTACAAACCAGAACGCCGCCCCCCTCAGTTGTTCTCTCACCCTAGACAACCCCAACAACAATCGCCACCCTCACAAACCCGGCGACTCCTAGCTTCTCTTCAATCGGCCACAAACCCACGGTCGCCCTATCAACCACCATGAACAGCCGCCTCCAGCATTTCTTTCCCTCAGCAACAGCACCAGCACCGACACCCACCGATCTATCCATTCCTCCGCCTCAACACCGCCAGCAAGCTCATCTCCACCGCGGCTTCAGCGGCCACGGACGACAGCCACCAGATTAGAGGAAGGAGAAGACCGAGAACCAACCGACCACCGCTGCCACCAACAGGAGTGAAGACCGTCAACACAGCGACCACCACCGACAGCTCCCCCCACAACCACCGGCCATCTAAAACAGAAGAAGAGGAAACAAAAACAATATGCAAAAAAGAGCAGATCTGAAAATGAGAAGGGAGAGAAGCAGATCTAGACTAAAATGGATTGAAATCGATTGTTTGCTGGGTTTTTGTTCTTTTGCAGGTGACGTTGGGTGTCACCACCGGCAGAGAAGGGAAAAGGAAAGGAAGCTGAGCCAGACCCACCCGCTTTCCGGCCTTTCTCGCGGCGGCGCGTGAACCCAAGCGCCGCCAGTGGCGATGGCGCGTCGCCACTGTTCCTGCAGTTCCAAAAGGACTTCCCTGCAATTGCTGGAGTTTTTAGGGGCTGTTTTGTAATTTTTAAATTGTTTAATGTAATTATTTTTGTTTAGTTTTGAATTTTTATAATTTGTAATGTGGATGTAAAAAAGAAAAGAAAAAAGAAAAAAGAGAAAAGAGAAAAAAAAATATAGTCAAAGTGAATGTGTTGTTTGTATTTTTTATGAATATATTTTTTTATCATAAAATTGCAAAGATTAAAGAAGAATTTAATATTTTGATTTGCTCACGGTCCAGAATTATTAACTTATACGTAAGTTGTATTTCTAATATCCGATGAAAAGACAAAATTTTAAAACATCTTTAACACGTCAAAGCCACGAAGCAGCTTACCTCAGGTAAGGTGCGTTAGGGGTGCTAATACCTTCCCTAACCACAACCAGTCCCTTACCCGCGAATCTCTGACAAGGCCAGTACATCCAGTTTCCTAGTAGCCTTCATAATTACTAGGTGGCAACTCCCAACCAACGAACCAAAGCAAACGCATTAACGAAAAATCGCCAAGCTGATGCCGCGTGGGTGACGTGTGACATACCTCAGTGACTTTAGCTGTCTTGATGCATAAGCAATTACACGCCCGTGTTGCATCAATACACATCCTAGACCCCTTTTTGAGGCATCACTATGTACCACAGACCCTTCTGTCCCCAAAGGAAGGGCCACCACAGTAGCAGAAGTGAGCCTCTCCTTCAGTTCTCGAAAGCTCGCTTCAAACTCATCCGACCAAACAAACCTAACTTCCTTACGGGTCAGCTTAGTTAAAGGTGATGCTATGGTGGAGAACCCCTCAATAAACCTCCGGTAATATCCAGCAAGACCCAAGAAACTCTAGATTTCTGTCATGTTGGTTGGCCTTTCCCATTTTAACATGGCCTCAACTTTTCTTGGATCCACAAATATCCCTTCTGCGGATATTACATGGCCCAAAAATACTACTTCCCTAAGCCAAAACTCACACTTATCCAGCTTTGCATATAATTGATTCTCCCTTAAGGTCTGTAGCACAACCCTTAGATGTTGTTCATGCTCCAAGTGAGAGTTTGAATATACCAAGATAACGTCAATAAATACAACCACATATTGGTCTAGGTAAGGCCGAAACACCCGATTCATCAAGTCCATAAACATGGTCGGAGCATTGGTTAACCGGAAAGACATCACCAAAAACTCGTAATGCCCATAACGGGTTCGGAAAGCATTCTTATGTATGTCTTGTTCCTTGATTCTTAACTGGTGGTATCCAGATCTCAGATCTATCTTAGAGAACACCCTAGCACCCTTTAACTAATCAAACAAGTCATCTATTCGTGGGAGTGGGTACCTATTCTTCACCATCACTTTATTCAATTGACGATAATCAATGCACAAACAGAGGGTGCCATCCTACTTCTTTACAAACAATATCGAAGCTCCCCAAGGCGAGTTACTAGGCTGGATGAAGCGTTTATCTAACAATTCCTAAAGCTGGACCTTTAGTTCCGCCAATCCATAAGCGCCATCCTATAAGGAGATTGGGCTATAGGAGAAACTCCTGGAATAGTTTCTATGGAAACTTCAATTTCTCTAACTAGAGGTAATCCAGGCAACTCTTCTGGGAATACATCCTGAAACTCCCTCGTAACCGGAATACTAGCCAATTCCATGCTACCCTTTTCCAGCTCTCTTACATGGGCTAACCAAGCAGAACAACCCTTCCTCAGTAATTTTCTAGCCACCAAGACTGAGATTACACAACTTGGAATCACTTTTCTTTCCCTTTAAACACTACTTTATTATCACCTATTCCTTGGACTGTCACCGTCTTGGTGAAACAATCCATTTGTGCCTTATGTTTACTTAGCCAATCCATGCCCAGAATCACATCAAAATCATATAGCTCTAACGGTATAAGATCTACCCTCAACTCTAACCCTCCAATATATAGTTTTACCCCTCTATAAATATCATTAATAAGTATATTCTCTCCTAGAGGTGTACTAACAATCACTCTTACACCTAAGTTACTAGATAACACATGCAAGTTATTCACAATTCTATAAGATACAAAGGAATGACTAGCTCCAGGATCAATTAAAGCATAAACTTGCATTGTATCTAACTGTAAAGTACCTGTCACCACATCAGGTATAGCTCCCACATCCTCGTAGGTCATGTGGTATACCCGACCTTGAGTCCTCCCCTCCTGCTTTATAGGCCTTCCATGAGTAGTACTCGTCCCTGACTGGGTAGGCCTGATAGGACGATTGATTGTCACTGATTGCTGCTAGCTCTAAACCTTAATCCCCTATCCATGAGTTCCCTCGGTAGCCCTACGAGGACAATCCCTCTTCCTGTGACTCATATCCCCACAATAGTAATAGCCTCTGCCAACATGCGGGCACTCTAACCAATGATGCCCCTCTCCTCTACAAATATAACATCTCCCCGGCATCACAGAGCAATCTCCAGGGTGTCACTGCTCACACCTCTGACAGAATGGATATACCGGTCCCTTCCGCTCTGTAGACCTTCTAGCAGTTTTGACTCCCTGTCTAGATTGTCCTTCCCAAGCTCCTCTTCCACTGATCTGTTTAGATCCTCCTGAGCTCCCTCCTAGGGTGAAACTCCCACCTCTTCTCTGGAACTGTCCTGATGATTGCTCGCTCTTTCCTTTCTTTGGGAGAGGAGGTCTTCCAGTCAAAAACTCAAAATCGCCCCTCTTAGCTCCA
>Ga0307515_10011414_pt1 | contig 16861 bp, 14 predicted proteins | sample 17_EM_MG_FD_194513 | JGI IMG/M metagenome (GOLD analysis project Ga0307515, IMG submission 194513) | Populus trichocarpa ectomycorrhiza microbial communities from riparian zone in the Pacific Northwest, United States - 17_EM | ecosystem: Host-associated > Plants > Roots > Unclassified | place... | reverse complement strand
CGGCCAGTTCCTCGCGCGCCGCAGGGTTGAAGATGAGTTCGCCGACCCGCTGCGCGCGCAGCTCGTGTGCCAGCAGTTCGTGGGTGCGCCAGATCGCGTCCAGGTCCTGCGGCTGTACCTTGAAGTCCAGGCGCATCCGCTGCTGGCCCAGCGCGTCGCGCTCGTCTAGCAGTGACAGGCCGGCGCCGCGGTCGGGCACCTGTTCCGCCTGGAAGTAGAGGTGGAATGTGTTGGACCGCGAATCGACCGTCAGCGAAGGCAGGCGGCGCTTTTGCAGGAAGCGGCCGCGCGCGAACTTGGGAAGCACCGAGACAACCTGCGGCGAGCCTGCCAGCACGTTGCGCAGATGGCGCCAGTAGATGGCGTACTTGCCATTGCCCAGGCTGTCGTCGTCACGCTGGCGCTGAAACAGCTTCTTGGCGAGGAAGGCCGCCGAAAGCACGGCGCTGCCGTGGCTGGGGTCGTCGATCAGTGGCCGGTCGAGCAGCATGTAGGTGTTGAGCAACTCCAGTTCGCGCTGGGTCTTCTCGGAGACCCACAGCCGCCGGCGCACGAACACGCCGTCACCGTCCTGCTCGTAGCCGGAGATGACCGGCTGGCTGGCGTTGAACTTCAGCGTCGCGATGACGCCGTGCACATGCGACATGTAGCCCCGGCCCAGCCAGCCGCCTGCGGCGCCGATGCCTTGCTGCTGGCCTTGCCGGGACGTCATCAGCAGCCGCGTCGTTTCCAGGCCGCCTCCGGTCAGGACGACCTCGCGGGGACGAACGCTGAAACGCCGCCCTCCGGCACTCGCGGCGTGCCTGACTGCGACCTCTGTGACGCGCTCACCCGCGGCGTCGGTGCGCAGTTCGACCGCCACTGCCTCCATCAGCACGCGCACGCCCTGGGAGGCTTGCAGCGTCTTGCGATAGACCTTTCCGAAGTGGGTCGGCGGGCTCCAGCGTTCCAGCGAACCGGTGTCGATGGCGCCGTCGGCAAAGCCCGCCACCATCGGTCCGGCCGCGGGGCCGAGCACGCTCGCGGCGCGGTAGTCGAACGCGCCGCATTCGAGCCAGCCGTGCGCCTGCGCATAGAACGCATCCAGTTCCGCGCGATTGATCGGCCAGCCACTGTGCGGAACCCACGGCCGGTGCTCGAAGTCGATGGCGTCGTAGGGAATGCAGCGGCCGCCCCACAGCGCGCTGGTGCCGCCGAGCTGGCGGTATCGGGCCTGGTCGAGGGGCAGGTGGCGGGCGGTGTCGTTCAGTTCACCCGCGTACAGGGCCTGCGCCGCGCCGGCCCGGTTGAGCTGGCCCGCTTCGAGCAGCAGCACCGAGCGGCCGGCGCGCTCCAGCGACAGCGCCAGTGCGATGCCGGCCGGGCCGGCGCCGATCACGCAGACGTCGCAATCGAGCGTCGTGCCGTCGGGGATGTCGCCGGCCCGTTCGATCATCGTGCGGCCTCTGCCAGCGCGTTGAGGTTGTCGTTCAGGTGAGATCGGCAACCCATGCCGACCAGCGCGACGCCCACGGCGGGTGCAGACAGCACCGCCGCGAGCGCGTCGCCGCGCAGTGCCGGCCGGCTGGCCAGCGTGCCACCGCCGAAGACCTCACGGGCGATCACGCCGATGTTGCGTGCGCGCAGCTCACTCAGCAGCGCATGCACATCTGAGGGCAGCCGCGTTGCGCCGCTGAAGGCGTCCGCCTCCGGTGTGAGCGGCAGCTGCAGGCAGCTCAACCCAGCCCACTTCGCCCAGCGCGGCGCGTCCGAGAGCTGGGCCGCCGAGACGCCGAACCAGCGAACCTTGCCCGAATCGCGCAGTTCGTGCAGCAGCGCCAGCACGTCATCACGCTCGGCGACCTCGGCCGGCGGGCTGTGCAGCAGCAACAGGTCGATGCGCTCGACGCGCAAGCGCTTCAGGCTCGCCTCCACGCGGCCACGAAGATAGGCCGGCTCGAAGCACTGGCGTTCACTCGCCCGCCGCAGCTCGGTGCTTCGCGCGCGGCCACTGCGCCAACGCCGCAGCAACGGATTCAGCACCGGCTTGACGAGGCGGATCACCTGCTGCGATTGCGACAGCCTCATGCCGACTTTGGTGCACACGACGAGCTTTTCGCGCCGGCTGGCCAGCACATGGCCGAGCAGGCGCTCGCTGTCGCCCTGACCGTACACGTCGGCCGTGTCAAAGAAGTTCACGCCTTGATCCACGGCGGCGAGCAGCGTGGCCCGCACCTCGGCCGGCGTATGCCGGGTGGCCAGCGACGCAATCGTCGAACAGCCGAAGCCCAGCCGTGACACGGACAGGTCGGTCGGCGCGAAGGGGTGCGTGGCCAAGCCCATGCCTCTCGCCGCTCTCAAGCGGGCACCAGTTGCTGGTACACGGTTTCGGTGGCGCGAACCAGCGAGGCCCAGCCCTGGTCGATCGCGGCCTGGCGCAGCAGCGGCTGCATGCGTTCACGCAGCGCGTCGTCGTCCAGCACACGCAGCAGTGCCTGGCACAGCGCGTCGACATCGGCCGGGGGGATCAGCAGCCCGGTTTCTTCGTGGATGACCGCCTCGGCCGCGCTGGCGATCGTGGTCGCCACCACCGGCTTGGCATAACCCAGCGCCACCGGAATCACGCCGCTGTTCCAGCCCGATTCATAAGGCAGGACGACGGTGTCTGCGCGTTCGAACCAGCCAGCCATGCGCTCGAAGGACACGTATTCGGCCACCAGGCTGACATGACCCTGCATGCCGTGCCGCGCAATCGTTTCGTGAAGCGGCGCGAGGTCCATGAACGGCTTGCCGACCACGGCCAGGTGGGTGTCCGGACGCGTCTGGCGCAGGCGGGCGAACGCTTCGAGCAGCGTGCCGATGCCCTTGCGCGGCTCGATCAGCCCGAAGCACAGGATCAGCGCCCGGCCGGCGGGAATGGCGGGCGGTTCGGCCTTCACGTCGCGCCGCACGAAGTCCAGCAGATCGGGCACGGCGGCCACGCTCGACTGGTCGACATCGATGGCCCAGGAGCGGCGCACGAAGCCGCGGTTCTCTTCCGAGTTGAAGAAGACGTGCTGCATGCGCTTGAGCAGCCCCTGTGCGGCCTTGTCGTGGTGCTTGCGGCGGTTGTTGGAATGCAGGTCCTGCGGGGTGTAGACGGCCACCGCCGGGAATAGCAGGCGCAGGGCGCGGTCGAGCAGCCACAGCATGTCCGGGTGCTGGCCGCCCTGGTAGTGGATGACCTGAGGGCGCAGGCGCCGCAGGTGCCGCCACAGCCGCCACCACAGCACGGGGCGCGGCCGGAACCGGTCGATGGCCTCGAGCACGGTGTAGTCGCGTGCATACCGGCCGAGCTCGTAACCCACGCCCGTCAGCAGGCTGACCTGGTGGCCGTTGCGGGCGAGGTGGGATGCGAGATTGTGCGTGTACTGGGCCGTGCCGGCGCGCGCCGTGGGGCTGACGAACAGCACGCGCTTGGGGCTGGCGGCAGGAGCGGTGGGTGTCAGCATGCTCATGCCTCGGCAGGGGCCTGATAGGCGGCGAGCTGCGCGAGCGTCAGCACCCGCATGTCCTGGCCGTCGGCGCTGGCGCGGAACCATTCCACGGTGCGCTGCACGCCGTCGGCCAGCCGCCAGCGCGGCTGCCAGGCGAGCAGTTCGTGGGCTTTGGTGCAATCGAGCTTCAGGAAGTGCGCCTCGTGCGGCGCGTCGGCCGGCGGGTTGTAGACGACCTGTGCGCCGGGCCAGTGGCCGGTAGCCAGGTCGACGACCTCACGCACCGAACGGCAATCCGCGTCCTCGGGGCCGAAATTCCAGCCCTCGGCGAACGGCTGGCCGTGCGTCGCCAGCGCCTCGGCCAGCAGCAGATAGCCACGCAGCGGCTCCAGCACGTGCTGCCAGGGGCGAATGGCGTCTGGCGAGCGCACCTCCAGCGCGCGGCGATTGCTGAATGCACGCATCGCGTCGGGCAGCAACCGGTCCTCGGCGAAGTCGCCGCCGCCGATCACGTTGCCGGCGCGCGCCGAGGCGATACAGGTGTCGCCCTTGCTGAAGTAGGAGCGCCGCATCGCGCTCGTCACCAGTTCGGCGCAGCCCTTGCTGTTGCTGTAAGGGTCGTGGCCGCCCATCGCATCGCCTTCGCGGTAGCCCCACATCCACTCGCGGTTTTCGTAGCACTTATCGCTCGTCACGATGACAACCGCACGCACGCCGGCTTCGTGGCGTATGGCCTCCAGCAGATTGACCGTGCCCATCACGTTCGTGGCGTAGGTTTCGACCGGCTCGCGGTAGGAGCGGCGTACCAGCGACTGCGCGGCCAGGTGCAGCACGATCTCAGGCTGCGCGCCGGCCAGCGCGCTCTTCAGTGCGGTCAACTCGCGCACGTCGCCGTGCAGGTGCGTGATGCCACGTGCCACGCTCGCAAGCGTGAACAGGTTGACCTCGCTCGGCGGTGCGAGCGAGAAGCCGGTGACCTCGGCACCCAGCGACTCCAGCCACAACGCCAGCCACGCGCCCTTGAAGCCGGTGTGGCCGGTCACGAACACCCGCCTTCCGCGCCAGAACGCGGGGTCGGGCAGGCGCTGCGGGTCGAGTCGGGTGGCGTTCATTGCCATGTCTTCCAAGGTGCCCGGCCCTCGCTCCACAGCAGCTCCAGCGCCTGCTTGTCGCGCAGCGTGTCCATGGGCTGCCAGAAGCCTTCGTGCTGGAAGGCCGCCAGCTGGCCGTCGCGCACGAGCTTCTCCAGCGGCTCGCGCTCCAGCGTGCTGTGGTCGCCCTCGAGGTAATCGAAGATCCTCGGCTCGAAGACCAGAAAGCCGCCGTTGATCCAGCCGCTTTCGGTGATCGGCTTTTCGGCGAAGCGCTTGACCTCGCCGTCATGGATGTCGAGCGCGCCGAAGCGTGCCGGCGGGCGCACGGCGGTGATCGTGGCGACCTTGCCATGCCGGCGATGGAAGGCCAGCAGCGCAGTGATGTCCACGTCGGACACGCCGTCGCCGTAGGTGAGCATGAAGGTGCCGTCGCTCAGCCACGGCTTCAGGCGCAGCAGGCGGCCGCCGGTGAGCGTGTCCAGGCCGGTGTCGATAACGGAGACGTCCCAGTCGGTGTCGCTCGCATTCAGCAGCTGGCGTTCGCCATGCTTGAGGTTGACGCGGTAGTCGTTGTGAAACAGGTTGAAGTTGAGGAAGTAGTGCTTGATCAGCTCCGCCTTGTAGCCACAGGCGACGATGAAGTCCTTGTTCCCGTGGCCGGCGTAGCCCTTCATGATGTGCCACAGGATGGGCTTGCCGCCGATCTCGATCATGGGCTTGGGCTTGCTCTCGCTTTCTTCGGCGATGCGGGTTCCGCGGCCACCCGCCAACAGCACTGTTTTCATGGTGTGAGTCCTTCCTGGGTTGGCTTCAAATGGTTCTCGACAGCGTCACGAGCAGGCGGTTGCCCCGGCGCTGCACCGAGGTGTCGACGACACGGTCGGCAATGCCCTGGTAGCGCAGAGCCAGCCACGTCCGGGCATCGAGCGGCAGCGTGCCGGTAATACGCGGACGCAAGGTCCGTACCGGGCCGAAGCCGCCCGGGTCAATGCCGATCGGGCGGTATTCGGCGCCGACCAGAGCGACCTCCAGCCGGCCACGGCCACCGACCCGCAGGGCGGCACCGATGCGGGCGCCGCGCAGTTCATAGAGGCGGCCCAGGCCGGCCGGCGCGGTGACATCGCGCTCCAGCGCGATGTCCCACTGGCCGATGGCGCAGGTCTGCGTGAGGCTGGCGCGCCAGACGGTCATGGCGGGGCCGTGGCCGTGGGCGGTGCCGACAGCGGCCCGGCTGATGAGGGTCGCGCTCCACTGCCGTTCGGCTTCGAGCCAGGCGGCCCCATAGCGGGCATCGGGCCTGCCTTCGAAATCGGCACGGCGCTCGCGCAGCAGCACGCCCAGGCGCAGCAGTGCGTCGTAGCGCCAATGCGCGCCCAGCTCGACGTCGCTGCCCTGTGTGCCCACGTAGTCGGGCGCGCGTGAGTTCGCCCAGGTACCGACCCAGCGCGCCGCCAGATGGGTGCGCGGCCCGGTGCGCCAGCCGGCGTCCAGCTCGTGTCGCTGGTAGCTGGCCGCGAAGCGCTGGTCGGGTGTTCCGCCCGGCACGGGTGCGGCGGGCGTGTTGCCCATGGGGTCGTGCGAACGCAGCAACGTGCCGAGGTAGTTGACCGTGGTCGTTTCGCTGCTCCTGAAGGCCGCACTGGCCTGGACCGTCGATGCATCGACGCGCTTCGCGTCGTAGTCGCCCTGCACACCGTGCAGCAGTTCGGCCGACGCATCCATCTCGATGCGGTGGCGTGCGCTTTCCTGCTTCCAGTTGAGGCCCGGCGACACGATCATGGCCGCGCCCTTGCGCCGGTGGTCGATGGCCAGCAGCAGGTTGTCGTCAGCTTCGAGCGCGGCGCTCAATCGCGCCTGCCAGGGCGAGCGGTCGACGCGCGGCGGAACCAGCGCGCGGTTGCCGGGTTCGCGCAGCGCCTGCGACTCCGCCGGGATGCGGGCGCTGTCGATGCCGTTGCTCCAGGTGCGGAGCTCGCCAAACGGCAAAGTCTCCACGGGGGCGGGCGGCGGCTCGTTGGACGTGTCTGCATCGGCCGCGCACACCGGCGCACCGGCCAGCCCGAAGAGGCAGGCCAGGGGCAGGATGAGCGCGCCATGCCGTCTCATGGGCGTCTCATTGAACGATGACGGTGTCGCCCGGCTCAAGCACGGCGGGCCCCGGGCCGCCGCCTTGCACATAGGCGTCGTAGTCGAAGGTCTCGCGCGTCTCGGTGCCGCCGCGGCGGCGCACGATCAGCAGCTTGCCGCGCTTGGCGAAGGGCGTGAAGCCATTGGCCATCGCGACCGCCTGGACCACGCCGACCGGCGCGCGCAGGATCAGCTCGGCGGGCCGCAGCACCTCGCCGAGCACGTAGATGCGGTAGCTCTGCACCTGCACCAGGCTGACCGTGACCAGCACCTCGCGCAGTTCCTCGCCGAGCTTGGCCGTCAGCGTGGCCTCCACCTCGGCGAGCGTGCGGCCCTGCACGTCGATCTGGCCGGCCAGCGGATAGCGCAAGGTGCCGTCGGGTGCGACGGGCAGCTGCATGCTCAGTGCGGGCTGCTTCCAGACCGTCACGCTCAGCACGTCGCCCGGCCCGAGGCGGTAGGCGGCTTGCGCAGCCTGCGCGCGGGCGGCGCCGCTGAATGCCAACGCCAGGCAGCAGCCGATGAGCAGGGCGTGCAGAACACGCAGAAAGGTCTTCATGATCATGTCGGCACCTTGATCGCCACCGCGCTGTGCTGCTGCACGCGCAGGCGCATTTCCAGGCGAGGCAAGCCCTGCTCGCGCGAGCGCAGCACCTCGCGATAGATAGCCGTCGTGCGCGCCGCCATCGCGGCCAAAGTGAAGCGCTGCTCGACACGCTCGCGGGCCGCATGGCCGAGGCGGCGGCGCAGGTCGGCGCTGGCCAGCAAAGCGCCGGCCTCGCGCACCAGCGCGGGCACATCGCCCGGCGGCACGATGAGGCCGCTCTCGCCGTGCACCATCATTTCGCGGTTGCCACCCACATCGGTCGCGACGATGGGCAGCCGCATGCTCATCGCTTCCAGCAGCGAGTAGCTGAAGCTCTCAACGTAGGACGACGAGATCAGCGCGTCGAGATTGCCCAGCACGGCCGGGATCTCGCTGGACGCCACGTTGGTCAACAGCGCGCGGCCGGTCAGGCCCAGTTCGCCAATCGCGCGCTGGACTTCGGCCTTGTACTCGCCCCAGCCGGGCGGCGCGTCGCCAATGATCAGGAAGCGTGTGCGCGGGTCGCGGGCCGCGATCTCGCGCGCCATCTTCAGGAATTCGATCTGGCCCTTGACCGGGTGCACCCGGCCCACCATGCCGAACACGAAGCAGTCGGGCGTGCCGAAGAAGCGCTGGCGCATGTCCGGCACCGCCGCGCCGGGCTGGAAGCGAGAGATGTCCACGCCGTTGTGCACCACCACCACGGGCGAGCGCTGCGCGCCCGCACCGGCGAATGCGGCCATGTAGCCGGAGTCGGTGATCACGGCGTCGGCCCGCGCCTGCGCCTTGCGGTCGGCCCAGGTGTAGAGCGCGCCGCGCGAAAACCGGCCGCTGAAGTTGGTCCAGCCGAAGAAGGCGTTGACGAGCGCGACCTTTTCCAGCCTCGCGGCGAGCAGGCCGATGATGTCGGCCCGGTGGTCGAGCGCGTGCACGATGTCGGCCTTTTCGGCGCGGATGCGTTGGCGCAGCAGCGTGCAATCCTGCAGGCCGAACTTGGACTTCACCTCCACCAGGTCGAGCGGCAGCTTGCGGCGGCGCGCCTCGATGATCCAGGGCGTGTTGTCCATGCCCGGCTTGATGGCGGCCACCAGCCTGGCCTGCACCTGCGCCGGGTCGAGCGCCTGCAGCAGCGCGAAGGCGTAGCTCTCGGCACCGGTCACGTCATTGATGCCGCGGGCGTTGCGGAAGTAGAGAACGCGAAGAGGTCGTGTCGCCATGATGGGGTTCAAGCGGTAGGAGGAAGGCCCGCGGCGTCTGCCGGCGCGCTGCGGTGGCGAATGGCATGGAAAACCAGCGCGACGATCAATCCGGCTTGCAGCACTCGCGAGCCGGTGGTGGCCCAGGCCGCACCCAGCACGCCGTGTTCGGGCACCAGCCAGGCTGCCAGTCCGCACCAGGCGGCGAGCGCGATCACGCCCGAGATGGCATAGCCCTGAGGCCGGTCGAGCGAATACAGCACCAGGTACAGCGGGTGGCTGAGCAGCGTGGCGATGAAGCCGGGCAGCAGCGCCCGCATCACGGTGGCGCTCTCGGCGTAGGCCTGGCCGTAGACGATGCCGACGATCAGGTCGGCCAGCGGCATCAGCATCACGAGCCCCAGGCTCACAGCCAGGAGTCGCGGAGTCAGCTTGCGCACATAGCCGCGCAGCCCGGCCAATGTGTCGATGCGCGAGGTGGAGGGCAGCTTGACGGTGAGCAGCGCCACGGTGAACTGGTCGACGATCAACAGCAGCGTGGCGGCCGCCGCGTACACACCCCCGGCGGCGGCGCCCTTCACATGCGTGAGCACCGGCACCGCGAGGTAGGCCTGGAGCAGGAAGCACAGGTTGGCCAGCGCCGTCCATTTGCCGAAGCCGAACAGCTCGCGCAGCGTGTGCGCGTCAAAACGCATGCGGCGCAGGTCGGCGCTCAACAGGCTCATGCCGATCCCGGCGACCAGGACGAAGCACAACGTCTGCGTCCAGATCAGCGGCCATGTGCCGAGCAGGCCGGCGAGCCAGAGCAGAGGGACGCAGGCCAGCCGCAACACGTTGCCGAGCGGCGTGAGCAGCGCGTAGGCGAGGAATCGCTCGCGGGCCTGGAGCACGGCAAGCGACAGCGTTGCGAAGCTCGCGGCAATCGCAGTCACCGCGCCCACGCGCGCGACCTGGGCCACCTCGGGCTCAAGCCACCAGGCGCTGGCGGCCCAGAACAGCGCCAGCATCGGCACGATCAGCAGCGCGCGCATCACCAGCGCCGAACCCAGCACCGCCGAGGCGCGCTGCGCGTCGGCGCCGTGGTACCTGGCGTAGAAGCGCACCACGCCGGGGTCGAAGCCCTCGCCGATCAGGTTGTGGGCCCAGATCGTCACGACGGTGAAGGTCGTGAACAAACCAAACTCGGCCGGCCCGAGCACCCGCGCCAGCAGCAGGCCGACGAGGAAGGCACAGGCGGCCTTGAGCATGTTGGCGGCGAACACCAGCAGCGCCGGGCTGGCGGCATGGCGGCGCGTCGCCCGCCAGAGGCGGCCGTCCGATGTGGTGGGCGTGACGGTCATGGCGCGCCTCCCTCCGCCGGGATCGACTTGACGGCGAGTAGCTCGAACGACGCGTTGCGGAACACCACCGGCAAGGCGGCACCATTCGCTGCGGCGAAGCGGGCCAGGTCGCCGGGATGCTCGTAGTCCATCTCCTTGGCCAGCGCGCCACGGCCGACCACGATGTGCGTGACGCCGTGCTGGCGGATCAGGCCCCAGAGCTCGGCGTCGGTGCGATAGCCGTAGGGCGAGACGGCTCGCCTCTGGGTATAGAGCGGGAAGGCGCGCGCCCGGCCCACCAGCAGCACGGCGTCGGCAGGCGTTTGGGTGCGCACCCGGGAGAACACGGCCTGGCCGTCCGCATCCGTCAGGCTTGGCTCGACGGCGCCGCGCGGCGCCGTCGCGTAAGCGCTGACATAGGCGATCAAGGTGCCGATGCCCAGCAGCACAAGCAGCCCGCGCGCCAGCGCGGGGCTGAAGCGGCGCTGCAGCACGCCCAGGCCCGACCACGCGTGGTACAGGTAGATCGGGAACAGCGGCAGCATGTAGCGCTGCTGGATCATCGTGCCGACCCAGTAGACGATCAGCGGCGCCATGTACGTGACGGGGATGACCTCCAGCACCGTGACGCCGCGCCGCAGGTTGGCGGCGAATCCGATCACGGCCAGCAGCGAGACGATCACGAACATCGCGCCGCGCAGGCCGAAGCCCCACGGCGCGGGCAGGCCGTTGCTCCACAGCAGCGACAAGCTGGCGAGGTAGCTGCGGGTGTTGTAGACGACGGTGTGCGGGTCGAGCGTGACGAGGCTGGCGTAGCCACCGTCCGAATGCAGCGTCAGCGATTGCAGCAGCGCCAGCAGCAGCCAGGTCGGCAGCGCTATCGCCAGCACCGGGCCGATGCGGCGCAAGCGCCAAGCCTCGGTTGCGATGAGTGCCGGCAGCAGCACCATGCCGACGCTGCGCGTGCCGTAGGCCAGGTAGGCGACGAGGCCCAGCACCAGGCCTTGCGCGATGCGCCGGCGATCCCATGGCTGGGGCATGCCGCTCCAGCGGTCCCCCAGCCACAGCGTCAGCAGGAAGAACAGCAGGAACAACGAATCGGCTCGCACCTGATTGCCGAAGTCGATCAGGTAGGGGCACAGGCCGATCAGCGCCACACCCGCCAGCCCCGCCGCCTTGCCCACCCGGGGCCGCAGCAAGGCGTAGCCGGCCGCCAGGCCGCCGCCGAACATCGTGATACCCAACACCTTGAGCATCTGGAGATCGGGGCCCCAGATGGCGATGGCCGGCACGATCACCAGTGGATAGACCGGCGGGTAGGTGGCCGGCCCGGGCACCGCCCACGGGTTGGCGGTGTAGCCGGTGTCGCCGTAGGGATGCCCGGCCAGCAGGTTCATCGCATGCGCGACATACATCGCGAAGTCGTCCGACCACTCGTGCCCAGGCCGCAGGCTCAGCACGTGCAGCACCACGATCGCCAGCACCAGCGTCGCGAGCACCACCGTCTCGCGGCTGCCCGTGCGCGAGGCGGTCTCGTGGTGTCGCAGCGTGGTTGATGTCACGCGGCCTGCTCCAGCTTGCCCACGTATTTGGCGCAGCGGCGGATGCCTACCCTGTGCAGCAGGTACTCGCCCAGGATGGCCAGGATCGAGAAGCCGGTGCGCCAGATGTTGAGGTGGTTCTCCTCGTCGCCGTAGTGCGTGGGGATGGGCACCTCGACGACGCGCAGGCCGAACACGCGGCACTGGATCAGGATCTCCACGTCGAAGTGGTAGTAGCCGGCGTTGCGCTCCAGCGGCAACCGTGCCAGCGCATCGCAGCGGTAGGCGCGGTAGCCAGAATGGAATTCCGAAAGACGCCAGCCGAGCACGAGGTTGGCGATGCCGGTCAGGAACTTGTTGCCGAGGAAACGGTGCAGCGGCATGTTGCCGGCCAGCGCGTCGCCGGCCAGGCGCGAGCCGAAGCACATGTCGGCCTCGCCGCGCACCAGCGGGCCGACGATGTTGTCGAGCAGCTCGGGTGCGTACTGGCCGTCGGCGTGCAGCATCACGACGATATCGTGGCCCTGCTTAATGCAATGGCTGTACGCCACCTTCTGCGAGCCGCCATAGCCGACGTTGCCCGGGTTGCGGATCAGCGTGAAGCGCGGCAGGCCGAGTTCGCGTGCGGTCTCGCGCGCCACGCCCGAGGTGCGGTCGGTGCTCGCGTTGTCGACCACGATCACCTCAGCGGTGCGCGCGAGGAAGTCGGCCGGGATGCGGCGCATCACCTGGCCGATGAAACGCTCGGCGTTGTATGCCGGGATGTAGATCGCGATGGTCATGTGCGCTCCCTGGACCTGGTTTTCATGATCTGCCCGAGGGCGGCGCCCAGCGGCACGGTGAACCACACGTCGCGGACCATCGGGTTGAGGCAGATGAACACGAACTGGCCGGCGAGCACGACGAGCAGCGTGCGCGCGCAGGGGCCGAGCACCGGGTCGTGCCAGGCCGCACGCACGCCGCGCAGCGCCAGCACCCACAGGGCGATCAGCGCAGCGAATGCGAACACGCCGGCGTCCGCAGCCACGCCGACGAAGGCGTTGTGGATGTCCTGCGGATGGAACGGGCTCTCCGCCCAGGCCGGCAGGTAGGACTGGTAGTGGTGATAGGTCTGGCCCAGCCCCATGCCGGTGAGCGGGTGTTCCAGGAACAGGTTCCAGCCGCCCAGCGAGGATTCCATGCGGAACTGCAGCGAGCTGGCGGTGGAACTCAGCTGATCGGCGCGCAGGTCGCTGCCGATATGGCGAAGTTCCTCGATCGTCTGGGCCAGCTTGGGCATGCTCCAGCCGTGGGCCGCCAGCGCGAGCACGAATCCGACCGCGCCGGCCACCACCAGCGCGCGGCCGGGCCGCGACCAGATGCACAGCGCGGCGGCCGCCATCGCGACCAGCCCGAGCAGGGAGCTGCGCGAGATGGCGCAGGACCAGGCGTACATCAGCAACGCGACCGCGCCGAGCGCCAGCAGCCGCCCGGCCAGGCGCGCCTGCACGCCCAGCAGCAGCGCGAACGGCAGCACCATCTGCAGATACCCAGCCAGGTAGATGGGGTGCGGCGTGGTGCCTTCGGCGCGGAAGTCTCCGCTGGTGCCTTCGACGTTGTTGACTGCGGCAGAGCGCCAGTCGCCCGGCAGCACGAGGCGGAAATGCACTTGCGCGACCACGACCAGCGCCTCGGCGACGCCCGCGACGACCAGCGCGATGGTCGCGGCGCGCACATCGTCTTCGTTGCGCACCATGCTCAGCGTCAGCAGGAACAGGATCATCCGCGTGATGTAGCCGGTCAGTTCCTTGTTGACACGGATCGCATCGACCGATGCCCCGTTCAACACCGAGGCCATCACCACCGAGACCGCAATCGTCGCCATGAACAGCGTTCCCGTCAGTGCCGCCGGCGTGGCCACCGGGTTGGGCCAGGGGCAGCGCCGCAGCACCGCGTTGCACAGGATGGAGGCGACGACCAGCGGGATCACCAGCCTCGTGACCGTGAGGCCCGAGCCGAAGTCCACCGTCACCGGGATCGACGCGATCAACAGCCAGAAGCTCCAGCGCGGATGCATCATCAACAGCACCACCACGGGCGCAGCGATCACCAGCGCCAGCGCCTTGGCCCCGAACTCGGCCGAAGCGAAACCCAGCGCGAGCGCGAGCGCCGCCGCGGCCAGCGGGCCGGGGCTCATGCGATGGATGCGCAGGGCCGTCATGGGGTCAGGAAGGCGCCGGTCAGGCGTCGGGTTCGAGCAGAGTGATGCGGCGCTCGTCGGGCGCCTTCGCGTCGTATGGATCGTCGGCGTAGGCGAGCAGCAGCATCATCTCGGCGCCGTCGTTCTTGAACGCGTGCGCCACGCCGGGCAGCACCTCGATGATCTCGGGCCGGTCGGCGCGCAGCTCGGTGAGGGCCGACTCGCCGGTCGCTATCACGCGGGTGGCCATCGTCGCCGTGCCCTGGATCACGCAGAACCATTCGCGGGCGTGCTCGTGGTAGTGGTTGCCCTTGACCTGGCCGGCATGAGCGGCCGTGATGTAGATCTCGCCGAACTCGCGGTGGCCTTCGGCGATGTGCTCGCGCATCAGCAGCTTGATCAGCCAGCCACGGGCGTCTTCACGCCTCAGCAAGGCGCGCCGCGTCACGCCGGGAAGAATGGTGTTGTCGTTGTCGCTCATCTTGCTGTCCCTAGATCAAGGTGCCGGCGGCCAGGGCCCGGCGGTACCACGGAATGACCTCGGCGATGCCGTCCGCGAACTTGATGCGGGGCTGCCAACCGAGGATCTCGCGCGCCCGGCTGGCGTCCCCGCAGCTGCGCCAGAGCTCGGCCTCGCGGTACTTGAGCAGGCCAAATTGCGGCTGGCCGCGGCTTTCGGCCAGCCGGAAGATCAGCGCCACCGCGTCGCGCACGGAGGTCTCTTCGCCGCTGCTGAGGTTGAAGATCTCGCCCTCGATGCCGGGCACCAGCGCGGCGCGCAGGTAGCCATCGACCATGTCGTCGACGTGGGTGAACTCGCGCGTCTGTTCGCCCAGCGTCATCGGGAATTCGCGGTCGCCCAGGGCAGCCAGGATGGCCTGCGGGATCAGCCGCACCGCCTCCTGCTCAGGGCCGTAGCTGAGGAAGGGGCGCATGGTCACGACCGGCACACCGCGCGCGCGGTAGGCCATCTCGCACCACATCGACGCGGCCGCCTTGGAGGCCGAGTACGGCGAGACAGGCCGCAGCCGGGCGGCCTCGGTCACCGGCGGTTCGGTGTCGCCGTACTCCTCGCAGCTGCCGGAGTTGACGATGCGCTGCACGCCGCCATCGGCCAGCGTGTTGACCAGCCGCACAGTGCCGATGAGGTTGACGTTGAGCGCGAGTTCGTCGTTGCCGCGGTCGCGGCCGACGTTGGTGAACGCGGCGAGGTGGAAGGCATAGCGCGGCCGCACCTGCGCCACCACCCGCGCCAACGCCTCGGGGTCGCAGAGGTCGGCGCGCAGCACGGTGATGTGCTCGATCAGTGCCGCCAGCTTGTCCAGGCGTGACGAAGGCCGCAGCAGCACGCTGACCTCGGCGCCCAGCGCCACCAGCGCGCGCGTCAGGTGCGCACCGATGAAGCCGGACGCGCCGGTGACGAGCACGCGCTGACCCGCAAAGGATTGGAGATCGACTGAGGTGGGTGTCATGCGTCCCTGGGGTTGCAGCGGCGTGAGCGCCATCAGCGGCCGGGCGCGCCGGTGCGCACGCGGAACTGGTAGGCCGGGTTCTCGCCAACGCTCTTGCGCCACGCGGTGATCTCGCCGGGAAACGGCTCACCCAGCCGCGGCGCCTGGCAGCAGATTTCGGCGATCAGGAAGTCGGCCAGTGTCAGCGCCTTCACGCGCGGCATCGTCGGCAACACCTGGGTCATCACCTCGGAAAGGATCGCCGAACGGTCGAGCTTCTTGTCGCCTACCGCGGCAAACTCCGGCAGGAACATCGGCCGCTGCGTGACCTCGCCCCAGGCCGCGTAGCCGGGGGCGAGCGCATCGGCGATCAGGCTGGCGTCCTTGCTCGGTGAGCGGCCCCATTTCGGGTCGATGAAGTAGGTGCTCTGGCCCACCCAGTCCATGTAGTCGTCGCCGGGATAGCTGAACCTGGGGTGCAGCCAGACGCTGTAGTCGTGGCCCTTGGCGTCCATATAGCCGCTGTTGGCATACATGAACCAGGTGACGTTTTTGACGCCCTCCTCGCGAAACAGGTCGATGACGTGGCGGTGCGCGTCGCGCAGCCGTTCGGGGCCGTCAGGAACCCGCGGGTCGCCGTACTGGCCGCAGAGTTCGTCGGCCTCGGACATGCGCGTGATGCCGTCCTTGCCGAAGGCCATAGCCGCCTGCCAGTTGAACTCGCTGAAGAGGGCCAGCATCATGGGCTTGCCATAGCCCTTGATCTCGCGCGCCACCTTGCGGACGTAATCATCGAAGTCGCCTTTCAAGAGGCGCGGCACCGTGACCTGCGTCTTGCGCAGCCCGAACCACCAGGCATAGGAAGTGAAGTCGCAGCACTGCATGGCCCAGGTCACGGCCAACACGGAACCCTGCGCCTCGAGCTGGCGGGCCAGCTGGATCGGCGTGACGCCGCGATCTTCCATGTCATCGTTGAAGGTGCGCAGCTTCGGGGTCTTGCTGGCGAAGTCTTCGTCGGAAATCCAGTCGTGGAAAGTGAAGACGATGGCCGGCGGCTTGCCGGTCTTGCGCGTGAAGGCCTTCACGTCGTCGCGCGTGGTGCCGATGCTGTAGACGCCGGCGTAGATGCCGTTGGGTGAGGGCAGGACCTTCACCGCATCGGGCGCCTCACGCGTCCGGGAAGGCGGCAGCTTGGGAGTCTCGTGGCTGCAGGACGCTGCCGCGCGCTCGTTCTTGATCCGGAACTCGTTCTTCTCGGCGGCGGCGGCTGCGCCAGCACCGAACAGCAGACCGCCGGCCAGCAAAGCGGCCAGCAGCACGGCCTGCCTGCTCGTCTCAGCCATGCCCAGGCGTCGCCGCACGGCGATCGAATTGAACCACCAGGAAATAGCCGAACTCGCGCACCCAGGGCAACTTCTGGCACAGCTTGTCGGCCGCGTTCAGCAGCCAGCTCAGCGGCGGCACGCGGCGGCGCAGCACGTAGAAGTCGACCAGCCGGAAGAACACGAACTCGGGGTGGTGCACCTGCACCGTGCCGTCGAAATGCGCGCGCATCTTCTCGAAGTCAGACGCGCGCAGCGGGTGTTCGTGATCGTCGCCGTAGCGCGGGATGCCCATGCGGCCGACGATCTTCTTGCGCGCCCACATCAGGACCGGGTTGCGTGCCGAGTTCTCGACGAAGACCGCGCGGCTGCCCGGCTTCATCACGCGCTGCAACTCCTGCATCGCACGCGGGATGTCCACGTGATGCAGCACGCAGGCGCCAAACGCCAGGTCGAACGACGCATCCGGGTAGCTCAGTTCCTCGAACACCAGCGTGCTGATCTTGATGTCCACCCCGTTGGCCATCGCCAGCCGTGCGGCGATGGCCAGTTCGGGCTCGGAGATGTCGAACGCGTCGACCTTTGCGCCAT
>Ga0307515_10011413_pt1 | contig 16861 bp, 6 predicted proteins | sample 17_EM_MG_FD_194513 | JGI IMG/M metagenome (GOLD analysis project Ga0307515, IMG submission 194513) | Populus trichocarpa ectomycorrhiza microbial communities from riparian zone in the Pacific Northwest, United States - 17_EM | ecosystem: Host-associated > Plants > Roots > Unclassified | place... | reverse complement strand
CCATAATTGATGTTTCTGGGAATGATGGGTTCCTCACAGTGTTCCTGTTCCTCACAGTGTTCCTACTCTCTGTGTTTCACTCGATCCTCACAGTGTTTCTCTCCTCTCCTTACAGTGTTTCTCTCCTTTCTATTTTCCTTAACTGATTGCGTGTTTCCTCACTCTCTCAGTTTTCACTCCTCTAAGTGTTTAGTCTTCTTCTCTAGCCCCTCACATGTGCTCTGATACCATATGTTGCAGATAGTAAGAGACTGACAAAGAAGATGTTTTTATTAAGCTGTAGCCTTGGCTATTAATAGCCTTACACCGTGATAAAGAATGAATAACAAAACCCACGATTTTACAGGAAACCAAACGTGGTCAAACAAAGCAAATTACGTGTCCCTCAAACAGAGGAGGAATTATTCAACATGACTAAAAACAATCCTAAGACTTAGGAACAAGCTGGAATATTTCAACATTTTATCACGGTTTTCCCCCCTCTCTCTCTCACATTCGTCCCCCTTCTGTCTTCTCCCTTCTCTGTATTTATAGCCAAGCAGAGAGAGAGTCCCCCCTGCCTTGTTCCATCAAGACGCAGGAGGGAAACGAGGCTACCTTACCTCTGCAGGGTAAGGTGGTCGGCCGTTTGCAGCGGCATGGTGCCCCGGCAGGGTATGCACTTGTACACTCTCTTCGGTTCCTGAAATTGTCCGGCCGTTTGACAGATAGCATTGAAGGATAATTCCGTGTGTAATCATAAGACAAAGACCTGACAGATATATCCTGCCGCTGATAGGATATCTATCCTAGAAGGATTGTAACAATAGCTGGCTAAAGATTTCTCTATATATATGTGTGTAACTTTGCTTTGTAAATAAATAAGAACAGTGAAACTTTTTCCACTCATAATTTCTTCATGGTATCAGAGCTGTGATCTCTCTTCATTGTGTAATTCTCTCCTCTGTTTTGTTGTCATGACTGAATATGAAAGCCATGATATAGCTGGAGGAACAAAGGAGATAGATACCTCCTTATCCAATGCCTCTGATGTTGATATCAGCACTGCTCATAAATTGAGCTCCATGTTGTTGAATGAATTTAATTACCTTCCTTGGTCAAGGGCAATCACAATTGCTCTAGGTGGAAGATCAAAATTAGGATTTATCAATGACACGATTAAATCTCCTGAAGTTGGTTCACTGGAGCATGAGGCTTGGTTATCAAAGGATCAATTAGTTATGTCTTGGATCCTAAATTCAATGGAGCGCAATCTTGCTGAAATTTTCAGTTACTTTGAATCTTCTTTGAATATTTGGAATACTGTTCGTGATATGTATGGAAACCAAAACAACGCTCCCCGGATCTTTCAAATTCATCGAGACATTGCCAAAATTAATCAAGATGGAAAACCTTTTGTTAGTTTATTGGGAAACTTAAAAAGGCTGTGGAGTGAATTGGAGATTTATCGACCACACATTGTAGACACTGTTATCCTAAGAAAACGAACTGAAGAACACCGTATCTTCCAATTATTGGCCAGCCTCAATCCTGATTTTGAGGACCTAAGAAGCCACATTCTGATGAACTCTGATCTTCCTTCCTTCCAAAATGTGTGTGCCACAATCCAACGTGAAGAAGTTCGTCGAAAAGTCATGTCTCGTACCACTGCTCCAAGTCATCCTGATGTTCGTGCATACCTTGCATGTCCATTCTCTGAAGGAAAAACCTACAAAGGCAAACGACCGGATCTCAAATGTCAACATTGCCATAACATTGGACATACAATTGATCGGTGTTGGAGTCTGAACCCAGAGATTAAACCGAAATTTATGAAAGATCACAAAGGGAAGCAAGCTACTCTCCATAAAGCAAATTTGACGACTCATTCCAGTGAATCATTTACTTCTAGCCCTGTTGCACTATTGAATGAATTCGCAAACTACCTGCAAGACAAGCACGGTCAGGGAACAACCCAAATTGAAGGACAGAATCAACCTGCAACTATTCTCAGTCAATTTGCAGGATTCCTAGCTGATGCAAAGTCTGAAACTAGTCAAGGTATTTTTCTTGCTTTTATGACTGCATTAGAGATTGGTAGTTTTCATAATCTATGGGTTATTGATTCTGGTGCCACTGATCATATGTCTAATAAATTGACCAATTTCTCTGATTTCTCTATTCTTTCCACTCCTACGTTTGTCTCTGTAGCAAATGGGAAAGGTGCTCCTGTAAAGGGTAAGGGAAAAATGAAACTATTGTCACATATTGTCGAGTCTGATGTTCTTTATGTTCCCTTCTTTCCTTTCCAGCTACTTTCTGTAAAAAGGTTAACCTCCTCACTTAATTGTGAAGTAATATTCTCTCCTTACAAGGTTATCTTTCAGGACCTCGTCACTAAGAAGATGATTGGTGAAGGATTCCACTTACATGGACTTTATTACTTCACTCCTGATTCTCAAATTTCTAAAGGTTTCCAAGCTATGTCTACTCCTGTCAGTGAGCATCTACTTTGGCATCACTGTCTAGCCCATCCTTCAGCTGCTGTCTTTAATAATATATCTCCAGTTTTACCTAAAGGAACTCTTGATTGTGAAATTTGTCATTTTTCTAAGTCATCCAGGCTTCCTTTTAAATCATCAGTGACTCAAACTACTCAGATATTTGAAATTGTACATTCAGATGTTTGGGGACCTTTCTCCTTTTCCCTTGATGATTTTAAATACTTTGTAACCTTTATTGATGATTTCTCCAGAGTTACTTGGGTCTATCTATTAAAATCTAAATGTGAAGATTTGAATATTTCAAAGATTTCCATAAATTGGTCACTACTCAATTTTCTGCCAAAATTAAAATTGTACGTACTGATAATGGCTCAGAATATATGTCCCATAATATGACAAACTACCTAAACTCTAATGGCATATTGCATCAGACTAGTTGTGTTAGCACGCCACAACAAAATGGAATTGCTGAACGGAAAAATCGTGATCTGATAGAGAAAACTCGCGCCATAATGCTCCAAATGAATGTTCCTAAATCTTTTTGGTCTTATGGAGTTCTTATAAATCGTTTACCCAGCCGAGTGCTAGCTTTCAAATTTCCTCTTGAGGTTTTGCAGGACAAAGTACAAGATGTGTCATACCTTAAAGTATTTGATTGTACTTGCTACGTACACTTACCAGCTACTCAACGTGATAAACTTGATCCTAGAGCTGTTAAATGCATATTCTTGGGTTACTCTCAAACTAAGAAGGGGTACAAGTGTTATGAGCCTAAATCCAAGAAGCTATACATCTCTAGAGATGTTTGATTTGTTGAAACTAGTCCTTATTTTGAAGGCACTAGTCAAGAAGAGATCCTCCAGGAGTTTTTCCCCTTACTCCGTGTTGACCCTAATAGTGAGAATTCTACTGAGTTGCTCAAACCAGCTACGGATCTAACTACAAACTCAACATCCCCTGCGGCTGCTTCTGATAACAACGTGGAGTCTTCTGATAATGTTTTCCCAACAGGTATTATCGACTCCATGGAATGTCAATTATCCAATATTCAAAACAGAGCAGTACCTCTGCGACCTAATCCACCACGGACTCGTCATCCTCCTTCCAAACTGCAAGATTATGCTGCTTATACAGTCAGGTACCCAATTAATAAATTCCTGACTTATCAAAGACTATCACCTCTGCACACAGCTTTCCTTACAGCGATCTCCAGTGTTCATGAACCAAAAAACTTTCAAGAAGCTCAATCTTAAGGTATATGAAAAAAGGCTATGGCAGAAGAACTAGCAGCACTCGAGGAAAACAAAACTTGGAGTATAACTCCTCTTCCTCATGGAAAACATGCAGTTGGGAGCCGCTGGATATTCAAAACAAAATTCAATTCAGATGGTTCGATTGATCGACACAAAGCTCGTCTTGTTGCTCAAGGATTTACTCAGAAATTCAGCATTGATTACAAGGAGACATTCGCTCCAGTTGCCAAAATGACCACTGTCAGAGTTCTGTTATCTGTAGCTATCAACAATGGGTGGGAGATGTCACAGATGGACGTTAAAAACGCATTATTGCACGGAGATCTTGAAGAAGAAGTCTTTATGAAGCTTCCACCAGGACACCCTCAAGGTGGAGATTCCAGAATGGTTTGTCACCTATATAAATCTATTTATGGGTTGAAACAAAGTCCTCATGCGTGGCATGCTAAACTAAGTACTGCCCTTGAAGCTCTCGGTTTTAAAAAGAGTTCAACTGATTCTTCCCTGTATGTTCAACTCAACACAAATGACAATCTCATGGTTCTTATATATGTGGATGATCTCATCATCACGGGTAATAACAGTGATTCTATTGCTCTGTTGAAAAAGAATCTTCAACTCCAATTTCCAATCAAAGATCTTGGGAAATTGAAGTATTTCCTTGGAATTGAAATGGCAACCTCTAGCAAAGGGTTATTTCTAAATCAACGAAAATACATTATGGACTTGCTTCAAGATGCTAATTTGCTACATTCTAAGTCTGCGGCCACTCCACTAGATAGCAAATTAAAATTGGAATCTAATGGGAAAGCTCTTGATTCTCCTAGCCACTATCAGAAACTTGTCGGAAAGCTTATATATTTAACCATCACGTGACCCGACATTGCGTTTGCTGTTAGCCTTGTCAGTCAACACATGCATGCCCCAACCATTCAACACCTAGGAATGGTGAAACGCATTCTTCAATATTTGAAAGGATCTATTGGTTGTGGCATCGTTATGAATAATAACGGACATACGAACATTATGGGATACTCTGATTCTGATTGGGCGGGCAATGCTCTTGATCGTAGATCAACTACGGGACATTGTATGTTCGTTGGTGGTAACCTAGTTTCATGGAAAAGCAAAAAACAGAATGTGGTGGCTCGTTCTAGCGCTGAGGTTGAATATCGCGCTATGACATCAGCGACATGTGAGCTTGTATGGCTTAAACACCTTTTAACCGATCTAGGCTGTCCATGCAGTATTACCATGACTCTTTATTGTGATAATCAAGCAGCCATGCATATTGCGTCTAATCCCGTTTTTCATGAACGCAATAAGCACATTGAAGTTGATTGTGACTACATTCGGCAACAAGTTCAGTCAAAACTTATTGCTACTCATTATGTGCGTACATACGATCAATTGGCAGATAAATTTACCAAAGTTCTGCCATCTACTCAATTTCACCAGCTATTGAGCAAGCTTGGATCCATTAATCCACTGGATCCAGCTTGAGGGGGAGTATTGCAAATATCTAGTGTCCTGCACTTGTACACTCTCTTTGGTTCCTGAAATTGTGGTGACAGATAGCATTGAAGGATAATTCCGTGTGTAATCATAAGACAAAGACCTGACAGATATATCCTGCCGCTGATAGGATATCTATCCTAGAAGGATTGTAACAATAGCTGGCTAAAGATTTGTCTATATATATATGTGTGTAACTTTGCTTTGTAAATAAATAAGAACAGTGAAACTTTTTCCACTCATAATTTCTTCAGGGTATGGGTTTTGGCAGGGTTTTATGCAAGTGGGAGGTAGAGAAAGTGAGCAGGAAAAAGATTTTAAAAGCCTTCTTCTCCCCTATCTCTAAACGGCACCGTGTTCCTCCCCCCTTTTTTTTATAGAAAATGGAATGTAATTAAAAAGAACCCAAAAATGGATTAAAAATGGGTTATGACAGATATCAGTGAAATGTTTTAAGCTTTCTAATGGTGGCTTATCTAATCGCGCAACTAACTGTGTTGATTTTAGTGGTTTTACCGCTCTAGAAGTATTGGATATAACAGGAAACAAATTCTCTAGCCTCCCTTCTAGGATCGGCTTCCTTCCTAAGTTAAGGTTCTTGGTTGTTCATGAATGCAAATATCTTGTATCAATCTGAGATCTTCCCTCAAGTTTAGTCTTTCTGTTAACGGATCACTGCAAATCATTGGAAAGAGTAAGAATAACAATCAAGTAAAAAAAGAACTTTTTTATGGAACTATATCATTGTAATTTGTTAGAAGAGATTCAGGGCATCGAAGGTCTAAGTAATAGTTTCTGGTATATGTATGTTTATGATCGCAGTCATTCACCAAATAAATTACAGAAAAACATTATTGAGGTACTATTTCTTTCATTCTCTCTTGTACAAGAAGAAACACACACAATAAACACATACATTGATTAATGACTAAAATCTCAGCATTCCTTGAAATCAATATGTATACAGCTAATGTGCAACGGTCGTCACCGGTATTGTATTTACCCCATTCCTGGTGAGATACCAAAATGGTTGAGCTACAGCGGAGAAGGATGTTCATTGTCATTCCATGTACCTCCAGTCTTCCAAGGCTTAGTTGTTTGGTTTGTCTGTTCACTTGAGAAGGAATATCATTATTACTTAGGGATTAACATTATTAATATTATTATAAGAAATAAAAGCAACGGTATTCAATTGTTTGAATATAAACGAATAGCAGAAGCTGGGAGATGGATAAGATACATAAGTAGAAGTGAAATGGCAATGGAAGATTACTGTGGAGATGACAAATTGGAACTATACATATATTCACAACCAAGACAGTTTGCAGCGCACATTAAAGAATGTGGGGTTCATATGATCGCAGGGAAGTCAGATTCATTTGAAGAGTCAGAAGTGGGAAGAGATACAGTGATGCTTTCACCACCATATTATCTGCTTCCTCATTCTCATTGTGGTTCAATTACAGTGTCTGCACCTAAGCAATGGAGTGACTATTTCTTTCCGAAGCTGCGTAAATATAACCTCAGTTTAACACTTGATGGTAAGAACAAATATTTCATTTAGTTATTTTTATTCTATTCTATTCAATTTATAAGATTAAATATTATCTTTAATGATTTTCTTATTATTATTTAATATAAGAAATTTAAATATCATCTTTAATAAAAAAAATTATTAAATATTTAAGGCTTTTAATTTGGTAAGGATACGTATTTCCTTTAGTTATTTCTATTTTATTCTATTTAATTTAAGAGATTAAATATTATCTTTAATTATTTTATTTTTTCTTATTTAATCTAAAAAATTAAATATTATCTTTAATGATTGGTTTTATTTTTTATTTCTTCATTTTATAACAATATTTTTCTTATTTAATTTAAAAAATAAATATTATCTTTAATAATTAGATCTATCGAATATCACTAATGGTGGCAACTTATAAGTCTTTTAAACCAAAAGAATAGTAGCTAGGAAGAGCTAAAATTAGCAAGGAATATTTAGAGTTTGATTGATTTTATTGTTTATTCTTTGATTTCTTGATAAAAATTGAAAACTTATATGTTTTTATTTTGATTTTGATTTTATTTTTTTGAAAACAAAAAGCCAATAGTCTCTAACATAATTTCTTAAAATCACTTTAGTTTATTTAGAAATTATTGAAAACTAATTTTGTTTTTTTACATTAAAAACTAAAACTAAACAATGTTCTTATAAATTGTTTTCCAAATTTGGTATTTTAAAACAAGAATGAAAACAATGTGATAATAACCATTTTTTTATTATAAAGTAAGTTTCTTAATTAAAAGTGAAGGTGACTTGTTTGTTTGTAATATCAAAATGCATATACAATCATGTACGTTTAACTTTCTTTCCAAACTTGAAAGTTTTATTGAATTTGATGGTTTTTACAGGTACGTATGACTTGGATGGGTGTGAGAACACAAGATCATTTTACAGAGAGATGTTTGAAGCTGCTACAAATTAGTACGATATTTCTATTTTTGTCTGACAAGTTGAATTTGAAGATCATTTTCCAAACTTGAAAGTTCTATTGAATGCTCTTTGAAATCTTTTTCATCTAATTTTAAATTGGACAACCTAGTTGTTATTATCCGTGATGTAATTTATATTTTCAAGTTACAATTTTTGATGAATATTGTTTCATTTTTTTTTCCTCACTTCTTTAGATGTATTCTCCAAAAAATGAAAATCATTGATCTTAGTTAGAAATAAATTGGTTTTCTAGGAAGAGATTATTAAATGGGATATAGTATTTGAGTTGGTTCTTCATCATTTAATGTTATGATTTAAGATAATTGATGAAAACAACCTATACATAAGAAAATTCTAAAAGCATCCTTAATTTGTCTAATAAGTAAAGTCTTGTTAGTTTTGGCTGGAAGATATTGCTATGTATGATTGCATGGTTTTTACTACTTTTTAGCCTTTTTTTATATATATATATATATACAACTTTTGTTTTTCTTGCCAGTTTGTCATTAGCTTTATGGCACTAGCACCAATTAATAATAAATCTTGGACTATTATTAAATAAACAAAAAACTTAAACATTGGTAAAACACCAAACTTGCATGGTTCAAACCTAGAGAAACCCTATGATAATAATCTAATTTAGAAAGTAATTAATTTGTTCTTGTAGTCTTAGAAAATAATATTTAATCCTTATGTTTTTATATTAAAAAAAAACATATCATGAATATCTTAATAAACTTATTTATGGTCTTGAACAACTTAAAAAAACTCAAAAACCTAAAATCAACTCAAACCTGAAAATCTTCCTGTTAAGAGGTCTATTTCATCAAGCAAGGAAAAGAAAAAAAAAATACTTAGGTGAAACTTCCTTGATCAAATGGAATCAAATGACACCAAGATTAACTATTTGGGTGACCAAAATACAAGTCAACAGTAACATTTTCTCTATATTAGAATCCATCAAGCCTCTTTCTCCTCTCACAAAAAAAAAAAAAAAACTAAAAATAAAGAATAAAGTTTAGTACCAAAATCAAATTTCTAACAACTAAAGAGACCAATCACTTTAAGTAAATAAAATCGGGGACCAAACTAAGCTTTTCATATGAAATTTGAAGTTGCCACCTATTTTCTCCATGTTTTTCACTTTGATCCTTTGTATTTCAATTCAACCCTTTCTTCATAAAAATAAAAGAGCAACTTGGTATTAATTTGGACTCAAAAGGTTGCAATAATGCAAAAACAAATTAAGGATTAAATTGAGAATTTAAAAAAATTAATTGTATCAATCTACAATGATCCTCTGTCTTTCAATTCAACCCTTTCTTTATAAAAATAAAAAAGCAACTTGGTATTAATTTGGACTCAAAAGGGTGCAATAATGCAAAAACAAATTGAGGATTAAATTGAGAATTTTAAAAAAATTAATTGTTTCAATCTACAATGATTTGTGTGAGAGTGCACAATGCAGAGTGAAAAGAAAAAACTCCACTCAGCTTCGAAACACCTTTAATTTGTTGATTGAAATTGGCAAGTGAGTTTACTTGCATATTGTTATATTGGTTTTGAGTCAAAATATGGAGATTTTATGAATGCAACCTTCATGTATTTAATAGCATGCCATAAAAAAGAATTTTGTTCAATCCTAATCCTATATTGAAGATTGCCCTTTCTAATCCAGATGGGATCTCAGGTTAGCCCAACCACACAGATTTTGGTTCTGGTTAAAGAGAATCGCCAGATGAGATCTCAGGTTAGTCCAACCACATAGAGGATTTTAGCTTTGGTTAAAGAAAATCGCCAGATGGGATTTTAGGTTAAAAAAGATTAAAAAAATGAAGAATACAAAATTTAGAGGGGCGCCAAGATCGAGTTCTCAAGATAATCGAGTTATACATATTTTGATCGTTAATTCTTGATTGAAAGGATTATTGTAAGGACAGAATTTCAGATCAACCAAGTTTTGAGAAAATCAAGATTAGAAGTTTAGTTTTGTTTATCTTTACAAAACTTACTATGCAAAGTCTTTGCTTCGTAAGTATTGTAAGGAGGGGGCATCTGTTATTATCTATTTTTGGGTTCCTACATAAAAAATGAGAAAATACATAAATATATATAAACAAATTCGGAAGAAATCCAAAAAATAATAGGAGCGAGAAAAGGGTGCTGGAATACCCATAAAATGGCTAAAAATTGGTTGAGGATGTTCAAAAATACAAGAATTAAAATTTGACAGTATATTTTTGGCTGATGAGAGCCCTATTGACAAGGAAAATTGAATTTGAGGAAGAAAAGTCTAAAATCAGATGTTTATGAACTCAATTAAATTTTATTTAATGTTTAATTGAATTTATGAAGGGTTTGATTGCAAGAAAAAACGTTTTTAAGTCAATTTGGGCTTTATTGGGAAGAAATTAAAGTTCAGGGATCTAATTACAATTTACCCGGGGGCTTGATTACAAAATTGCAAAAAAATTCAAGGACCAAATAAAAAATATTCATTTAAATTTGGAAACGGTGTCGTTTCCTTGAACACTGTTCACCATCTTCTTCGGAAGACGTTTCATGCAGTAAAGGTCGAGATACGTTACAGAAACAAAAACGCAAATTTGCTTCAGTTATGGGGCATGTTGCACGACTGTCATCCCTTTGCATGCTATCATCAAGCCGACCGTTACCAGCACAAGGCCGTCTTTGGCCTATAAAAGCAGAAGAAAAGAGAGTACAGATGAGGGCAGAAAAGAAAAAAGAAGAGGAAAAACAGAGGAACAGAAGAGAAAAAAAGTGAGTACAGGGAGAATAAAAAAGAAACAGAGGGAGACACGAAGGAGAACTGGGCAGCATAGGGAGACCGTAACAGAGGAACAAAGGAACAGAAGCAAGAGAAACCCAACAGCAATCAGCATCCATCGCTGCTGTCCCTTGACCTGCAGAACCAGAGGCAAGGAAATAAGAAAAAAAAGAAACCAAAGCAAAGGAAGAAACACAGAGAGAAAGTCCAGAAGAACAAAAGGAACGCAAGAAACTAAGACCAGAATTGTCATCATCTTCAGTTTTCTAGAAACCAGGTGCGTTCGTTTTCGTTATTCTTTTATCTGCAAATGAGCATATACAATGTGCGAAGATAATTTAGAGTGTGTTTGTTTTTGCTGTAATTGTTGTGGTTGGAAAAAAGTGATTTTTTTTAAAAACACTTTTTCTGTGGTTTGTGTATATATTTTGAGTGTTTGGTTAAAAGTGTGGTTTGACTTTATTGTTGTTAAAAATATGTTTGGTTAAACCTGTGGTTGCGGTTACTTTTGTACCCAAAATGACGAAAAAGGATATAAATAAAATAATTCTTTGTGTTAAGAGAAAATAAAACATTTTGTCCACATAAATACCGGCAAAATAATAAAAGCATGATTTGTTATTACAATTAAATATTATTGTCTCATCACACTATTTGCAATGCTATCACGGATATAATCCATACGCGACACTTTCTGGTGTCCAGTTGTTTGTGATTATGGAACGACATCGGGAAAAGTATCTGAAGGAACGAAATCAGGATGACTATCAAACTTGTTGAATGCAACAACTTTAATGTCATCACGAATGCAAGCCATTGTTTGCATTGCCTAGTATTACAAATATTTCTTCAATTTTAATGCCAATGAAGATAATGATAATATATTAATATGTGATGTATAGAGCATTACAATTGGCAGAAGTTTAGATAAAGAAAACCTTCAGTTTATATTCTACAAAAGAAAGCTTATATGTCACTATGAGACCTGTGAACGAAGACTATTTACAAGCATATAAAGTACAAACACAAGAAAAATGACCGTGATGTTGAGGACAGATAGGGCTAATTAATTTCTTGGTAAAGGGTGCAGCGTTTTCTGAACAGCAGCCACGGCAAAAGCAACTGCGAGTTGCTTTTACTTATCCTGCGTTTGGAACGCAATTTGTGTGGGCCCCATGGAGTTTGAAAACGTGGATAGCTGTTAACCAAACAGCTTAAAACAATAGAACCGCAGGAAACGTGGACGCTCCCACGTAACCAAACAGGTTCTTAATTACCTTCGCACGGTTGATGCACACGTGAAACAAATTCATGCGTGCCTAGTCCCTCAGCCAGCGGGTCATTGGCTTGGGCTAGTGACACGGCTGGGCCTGCTGGGTCCAGCCCAGCCACATGGATTGAGCTGAGCCTAACCTGAAGAAAAGAAATTTTCTTCAAAATTATTTCAAAAAAATATGTGATTTTCCCTCATATTTTTCTACTGAATTTTTCTTGGTATTGGTTTGTATTTTTATACTGTAAAGATACAAATCCAGTATTAAAATACCCAGTTTTGTCAAAACATTGAAAAAAATATATAATATTTTTTGTTTTCAAGCATACGACCAAGTATCTAAAAAAAAATCATATCATATTTTCATACAATAAAAATTCAAAAATAAGTATTAGCATGCATTTTGGCTTTAATAACCAGTTTATTAAAGTCACGAGAACTAGACCAATATTTCAAAATTTTCAAAAAAATCATTTTGTTTTCTTTTAATATTAAAGATTACGAGCTTATACGCAAGACGTATTCTCGATATTAAAAAGATAGTTTTCTTTAGTTGACATAGAATGATTAGGTTTTACCTGATGAGATAGAAATCTCCTTACTGAGGAGAACTTTTCTTAAACCGTAGATAGACCGACAATTAGAAATCACAACAACACCTTAGCATATATCAGACAATTAAACAATACAGCATACCTTAGGTAGGGCGTATTTGGGGTGCTAATACCTTTTCTTTACGCAACCAGTCCTCGTACCTGATCTCTGAGACCAGTTAGGGTTCCTAGTGATCAAAATACTAGGTGGCGACTTCTATTCCCGCTTCCCATAGATAAGAGACAAGAATTTCTTGTCTTCCCATTTTCCTGATTTTTTCCAGGATACCAACACATCTAGGATTCAAGAGTTGATGTTTTTTGTCACGATGCCGCACACGTGCGACAACAAGCATAAAATGGCAGCACAAGATAAAATTTTGACATTGCATCGCACAATCACCAAAATTCAAAGTAACGAAACGAAGAATAAAATGTGATAACAATGATAAGGATCACTCAACCACAGCCGAATCTTACGCTTTGAAAACACTTTTCATCATCAATTTTCCTTTTCTCATTGATTTTAAATCTTCCAGGCAGATAAAATAGCATTGATTTACAACCGTGGTTTTAAGGTCTTCATTACTGGCAAAAACATTGTAAGCAGACTTAAGGATCAATGCTTCAGTTTTCAATCACATTAATAATTTATATTTGATCGTCTAAAAGGGACTGGAATAGAACCAGACAAGAGTTTGTTTCTATCTAGGAAAGCAAGAAGGTCCCACTAATGCATGTTCTCCACAAACTACCCCCAATTTCGCCACTACAGCCCATGTCACTTTGAGTCATTCCAACAAATAGGAATTGAATTCAAAGGAATAAATCATTAAATGCACGGCTCCTATGTAGGAAAGGGAAAATGATTCACTATTAAAAAAGAAAAGCTCAAACACAAATTAGTTGGTGATCTCGTGTTTGCGGTGCTGGTAAATGTAAGAACGGACCGAGAGATGAAATAGGAAAAATTCATGTCTCTATTAGTTGGCAGCAGTGATCATTCGGCCCTTGCCGCCCACGAACTCTCCCATTCACATTCCCACTACCAAATGTAAACATTCCTTTCCCTTTAGGCACCCCATTTTCCCAGTATCCTTCATACCTCTTCCCATTAGCCCAAACCAATGCCCCTTTCCCAGTTATCACCCCATGTTTCCATTCACAAACATAGTCATTCCCATTACACCACCTATACTTCCCTTCCCCATCTTGCAAATTAAACTTCCACAAACCTTGATAAACATCCCTATTGGCGTACCTCTTTCTACCAAAGACTTGACAAACTTGTGGGAAAGAAGGATCGGGTGTGGTAGCTAATTTATAAAAACAAACACAAGACCAAAGCTAAAGAACAAGAAGAAGAATGAGAGGAATGATGTTTTTTATTAAGAGTTTTCTCAAAAGATACACCTTTTTATCTCTTCTCTATATCTCTCAATACTTGTGTTTTATGTTTCTAATTACAAACCTATTTATAGGCTTCAACTCCTAGATAATTAAGGAATTAAACTACTTAAAGAAAATCCTAATCTAATAAGGAATCTAACCACTACACCATTAAACAGTTTTACCAACGGATTCATTCCGTCGGTGTAAGGCATGCAATTTGTCGGTAAAATTTTTACCGACGGAATCTGTCTGTTGGAATATTGATCATTGGTAATTCCTTGTTCCGTCGCTAATTCTGTCGGAAATAAAAAAACCAAACACCGATAGTCTTACAGACGGCAAAGCAAGCCAAAAACAAAATTTTCCGCGAGAACTTTACCGACGAAATCATTCTGTCTGTATTTTCAACTGTAATCACCGACAGAATGGCAGTCGGTGATTGTGGCATGTGCGGTAAATATTTCAAAACTCTCTGTAAAATACCGACAGATATATTCTGTCGGTAATAGTAATGGTAAACACCGATGAAATATATTCATCGGTGATTGTGGCATGAGGTAATTTTTTTGCAACTCTTAGTAAAATACCGACGACCTGATTATGTCTGTAAGGTCGTCGGTATTTATTAAAAATATTTTTAAAAAATTATTTATTAATAGTAAAAAAACTAATTAACCAAATAAATAACCAAATAAAATTGTATTAAACATTATAAATATAAAAATAATGTTAAATTATTTTCATCCAAAGATTCATTACAAATTTAATTTGTTTCAAAAACAAAATTAAACTGGAATAATGACAGAGCTGGAGGAGGAGGAGGCTAGTTGTTCCCGGGACCATACAACCAAAAAAGGGTTGCACATGTATCATCACCCATCCTTGATCTAGTCTCTATGACCATTTGACGGAGTTGATCATAATTCGTCGAGAGTCGTTCATATTGTTGTTTCAAGGCAATGAACTCCTCGATTGGGTGCTCGATACTGATGGAGAGCTCCCAACGGTTGAGACACTAAGAGCTGACCGCAAGTTTTCGGCCGTAGTGTTGGAGAGCCCGTAGACCTGATTTTTATCGGTCCACCAAACAATCCTACCTCTATCCATAAATCCGGATTGAAATTTGGATGGGTCGAAGGATCGTCCTCATATCTCTCCCTCAACCGGCTATTATAGGTCTCATGAAATTTTTTAAAAAAACATCATCATATTCAATTCAAGAAAATAATAACTTACAAAATAAAATGATTGAATGAACATACCACGAAGTGTTGAATACGGTTGTCCATGAACTATTGCACCCTCTTTTGATGGTCTTGACTCCGCACATACGTGTCTACAAACAGCTCCATTGGGCTCGGCTCACGTCCAAGAGACATAGCCTGTAAGGAAAAAAAAGGTTGCAAGTTAAATATATTTATAAGCAACAACAAATTAATTAATGATATATTTCATTTAAATTAATCTTACCATCCGCTTCGCATGTGCACTAAACAGTACGGAGCCGTCAGTGTGCGTGGTCATCGAACCATGAATTTTCCGGTTCCGGTTGTCGGCACCAGACTGTGAGCGTCATGCAAACCACTCAGACATCATGTGCTCAAAATATGTCGTCCATATATCCCTGAGATGAATGGCGGTTTGAATTCCCGCCAAACCGCCACCTCATTCCATCCATCAAGACCATTATCTCTCGCATATCTTTTTGTTTTTTTTTGTGTCATACCAAAAATCATGCAACCTACTTCCACAGTAACAAATTAGAATTTAGAACATAAAATTATAAAACAAAAAGATTATATTATTTTTTATGTTACCTAGTTGCTACGTGATTCTCCCATACCTTTCTCACAACATTGTTGTACGCGTTATCCCACTCAAATTTTTGTTGTGTATAAATAATTCATTTAAAATAAAAATAGTACAAGATATAAAATTATAAAAATAATTTATTAAAAATAAGCTGGAAATTAAAAGTTAACACCTGCTTGAAATCGTCGAAACCATGCATCGATATTAGGTCTCCACTCAGGATGTCTGGAAACCTGACTCCATTGAAACAATGGAATCTCCATTGACGATTTAAACACTGATGTTATTGTCCGGGCAACCTCAATGTTTATGAACCTGAAATTAAATAAAATTAATAAAATATTAATGAATTGTTCATAAATTATGTTATAAGTATAAAAAAAAACTAATCAAGTCTCTACACAAATTCTTTTACTGATAATAAGACACTAAGGGTTGAAGTGTTGAGAGAAGCTCATGAATCCTGATTTGCAAAGCATCCTAAAAGTACCAAGATGTATAGAGACTAGAAAGAATACTACTAGTGGCCAAACATGAAAAGAGAAATCACTACCAGAAATTCGCTCAATAGCAACGGATTTACCGACGGAATACTTTTGTTGGTAATTTGAGGTTGAAATTACCGACGAAACGTTTTCCATCCGTAATTCAGTCGGTAACTACCGACGGAATGTGTCCGTCGGTAGTTACCGACTGAATTACGGATGGAAAACGTTCTGAATTTAAAAAAAAGGCGGGTTGCTGATGTGGCGGTTTTGGCGGGGTTATTTTTACCGACGGATTCAAAATGATAGCCCGTACAGTGACGTGACCGGTTCGCCGTTTAAAATGCTGACGGAATCACCGAGGGATTTGAAATGGCAGATCCGTATGGTGACGTGTTGATTTTCTGTCAGAATCACCGATGTAATCACCGACGGAAAAATCCATCGGTGAAACCGTCGGAAAAAGTTAATATATGTCAGCTCTGCCGACCCTCTCCTCCCGTATTTCTCCTTCTTCTTCCTAATCCCAACTCTCCCCATCTGTAAACAACCAGCCCCCCCTCCCCCCCAAACAAAAATCTCCCTCATATCAGCACAACAAGTTATATTTCTTGAAGTTTTGTGGTCACAACATCCGTTTTCTGATTTACCGACGGATTTTATCAATTTTTGTAAGTAATTCTATCTTTTTAAATTTTAACATTTAATTAAATGTCAATTTTATTGTTTTTTTAGTATATGTATTTTGTTAGTAGATGTAGATGTTTTATTGT
>Ga0307515_10011412_pt1 | contig 16862 bp, 23 predicted proteins | sample 17_EM_MG_FD_194513 | JGI IMG/M metagenome (GOLD analysis project Ga0307515, IMG submission 194513) | Populus trichocarpa ectomycorrhiza microbial communities from riparian zone in the Pacific Northwest, United States - 17_EM | ecosystem: Host-associated > Plants > Roots > Unclassified | place... | reverse complement strand
CCGCCACCATCTCGCCGCTTCCTCCGCGTCTTCCAACGTCTCCGCCTTTCCGTAACACAATTCCTTCCACACCCTCCGTATCTTTCTATATTTCCCAAGTACCTTCGTTCCTTCTTACACCGTGACACCCAGTTTCTCATGATGATGATTTCCCCCATCTCCTGTCATCTCTCTCATTCTCGTCCCCAAGTCTACCATCACCTAAGAACACAAAGTTAAGTCATCGCTCTCTATCTCTCTATGCCATGATCAAGAGTTAACCCCGAGTACAGCATACACCGAGTACAGCATACACCGAAGTACAGCATACACCAAGTACTGCATACGCCGCGTACTGCCTCATCCCAAGATCGACTGTCTCCCACTCCCAGCCAGTCTCTCATCTCTCGGCAGACCATGTTGTACTCAATTCTCTACATTCCCACAATCACGAGTTAACCAATGAATAGAGTCTCAGCTCCCGTCGCGCCTCCCTCCCGAACTACCACCTCCAAGTACTCCTCCAAATCTCGCTTGATGAGGGCCTCCAAGTGCATCTCTAAACTCGCTCGATCATAGTCTCCAAGTGTATCTCTAAACTCGCTCGATTACGGCCTCCAAGTTTGCTCGATCACAGCCTCCAAGTGTATCTCTAAACTCGCATGATTACGGCCTCCAAGTGCATCTCCAAACTCGCTCGATCACAGCCTCCAAGTACATCTTTAAGGAGCGACAGCGGGTGTACACAGATCCAGTGGTACCAGAGGTGGACAGAGTGACGGGGAGTATACATTCGGCAGACCCCGGAGTAGATAGACATCATCTCATTTCCATCTTATCTTATCATACAATGAAAATACACATTCTATCTTTCCCAACTTTTTGGTCTCACTCGCGATATCATGGATCCACGCAATTGTGTGGGATCCTCAACGCCGGGTAGTATTATATCTTGTCACCCGTTTCCTACGCTCCTCGAACCAGAACCGCTCTTTCTCATGAATTCCGTTTGGATGTCGCGAGAGGTGTGGCCGAGTGTTGATGGTGGGCTCTCTGCCTTCTAGCTCCATCGTTTCACCAGAACGGCCTCCAAGTGGTGCATCCAAGTTCTCTCAATGGGAGTGTCGAGGTGCTCCTCCGATTATGCTCGACTACCATCTGCGGCCAGGTTGACCGTATGTATATATAGAGAGAGACCTAAGTAATGCATGCCATATTATGATGTAGCGAATCTTGTGACTGTAACAATGATGAATATGATAAGATGAAATGCCTTGTGGTTATGTAAGAACCACTGCGGTGAGAATACGGCATCAAGTCTCCTGCAGAGCTGTGAAGCTGTCTCGGCTGCTCTCGAAGTATCCCACAAAGCTGCGCAGTGCTCTCAGCTTCTCTCGAAGTCTCCCGCAGATCTGCGCAGAGGTCTCAGGAGCTTCAATATTTGACTATCCTAGATGGAGCATCCAGAATGCACCTCCATAACTGCAGGTGCTTTCAGGAGCACCTGAGAATGCTCTTGCAGAGTCTGGGAGCACTTTGCTTAGCTCCAGGGGGGTCTGGGAGCGTCTGGAAGTACTTAGAAGCACTGGTGAGGTCACCCAGAGTGTCTGGGAGGATTGCGTGTGGCTTCTGAACCGAATTACATTTTGCTGATGGCAATTCAACCTATTCCATGTTCCGGTGGCCAACTTCCAGTCTTTCGGCAGTTGTGATTCCACTTCCTATAAGTTGTGCTGCACGGATGACCTATCATTTCGCAATGCTGAGCCTCAGAACCGCTTTGTACTGTTCTGGGTAGATGAGCCGCCGCAAGGTGATGCAGGGGACTTATGACCAGCACAACGTGTGAAGATTCTACGGCTACAGGATGGCCTACAGAAGAGATGTCTTGTTCCTTTGCGGAAGCTCCAGCTTGAAATCCAAGGCATTTGTCTGCCTTCCAATGGGCTGGCTGGAGTCTCCGACACAGTTTTCCATCAGAACCAGGCCAACCTTGAGGTAGTTTATATCAAGTGCATATGGGCGGCCGCATGCCTGATTCCCATCCCCGGTACCAGATACTACTATGTCAATCATACTATCGACCTGGTCACGTTCAATCCTTTCTGGCCCAACCCACCAGAAGCTGAAGGTGACATGCAGACTGACTATGACGCTGCTAGGCCAGAGGAATACCGCAGGAACCAAATTGCCAGTGTTGACAAGGATGATGAGGACGAAGAAGGAGAGGAGGAGGAGGAGGATGAGGAGGAGGATGACAATGAACCATAGGAGAAGGTACGGTCTCCACAGGGCGTCAGGTGTCCTATAGCTCCGACCTTCCCACATTTCATGGCTCGATTTGGATAAATACTGCCACAGGTAACAGCACTCCGACTCACCCACGATCCATAGCTTGATATGTAGAACATACTTGAACAGAGGCATCATTCCTGGCTCTCCCGCCATGCATAGCTTGATATGTAGAAAATACATGACCGGAGGCATCAGTCATGGCTCTCCCGCGATCCATAGCTCGATATGTAGAAAATACTCGACCAGATGCATCATTCCTCCAGCTCTCCCACGTTTTATAGCAGTCCATGTCAAGAAAAACTGGCCCCAGGCATCAGGCCTCTGGCTCTCCCACGTCTCACAGAATCTAGCGCAATTTCTAGTCATCATGTACAATTGATATAATACTGTCTGCATCCACGCTTAAGTCCATAGGACTTTATAGTGCCACGCATCAAATATGCTATCGATTACCGGCCCACAAAGCGCTTCTCTATGAGTTACACGTCACGTAAGGTTATTTTTCCCGGTGACGCGTAAGTCCATAGGACTTCATAGTGCCACGCGTCAAATATGCTAAGGGTTACCAGCCCACAAACAGCTTCTCTATGAGTTATGTGTCGCGTAAGGTTATTTTTCCTGGTGTATGTGGAGATGTGTGGAGATGTACAGACATTAAGAATTATATATATGCAGGACTAGTCCAGTATGACTGCCATATTTCCATCAATGTGCATTGTTCTAAATGTGAGATCAATGTAGAGTCAATGTAGTATTAGTGGAACATTTCAATGTGTTCCTAGTGCTACATTGCTGGAACATTGATCCAGCATTCAATACAATTTAGATTCTTACAAATTCTGAAATACCCCACAAGTTGAACTGATGTGTACATTTACAGAGAATCTAGCATTCATGCAGCAAGAATTCGGCATTAATAAACAGGGGTTTTTTGGTACAGTAGGTTAAGGAGACGTCATCACCCGGATCTTGGCACTGATCCGATTCTGTTACTTTGGATACTTTATTGACTTGATTGATTGACTGATGTTCTCGAGGCCAGAAGGCCGTATATATACAGACTTGTCTCCCATATTCACAGCCATATTCGTCTCCATATCTATCTCCGTTTGCTCATCCGTTTGTACTGATATGAGCCGCTCTGTACTGATACGAGCCGCTCTCCTGAGGCATATCTTCATACACCAACTGCATATCAAACGGACCTGAGGCTCACGATGCAGGTACACATGCAACAGATTCGGTCTTGGATGAACCGAGTGAAAATCATGAATCACACAAGTTACACGTTTCACAAATGCACAGATAACGAATCTAGATCCCGAAAACAAAACATTTATTTGACCCCGAAGGGCAACCTTTTCCATCCCCCATCCCCTCCTCTCCCCTCCCCCCTGCCCCCTGACCAGGCCGACCACCACATGAGCAACTGGCAAGTGCACGCAACACCTACCAATCCTGCATGTAGGAATGATCAGCCCGGTCCTTCACGGGAGCAGGCGCAGCCTTCGCAGCCGCGGTAACCGCAGCCATGGGCTCGACCCTGGAGTCTCGCGGGGGATGGAAGAAGCCTATCTCCTTCTCCATGACTGCGGCTACCACGCGCCGCTTGACCACCTCCCACTCCCTCCCGGCCTCCTCGGAGACATGTTCGTCCCCAAGGAGCCCCAAGATCCTCTCCGCTCCCCGCAGATGCTCCATCAGGAGCCAGTCGGGATTGCACAGAGTCGTCCGACCCAGGCTCTCCACGAGCGACTTCCATCCGGAGATTATCCGCACCGCCTGTCTACACGCCGTCGGTTCCTTGGGGGTGAAGGCCTCTGCCTTCAGGAACACACTGAGGTGTGCGTCCATCTATTAAAGTTAGTCAGGGAAACGGGGGGGGGGGAGCGAAGGAGAATGTACCAGGCGCACTTGCACCTCCAGCGGGAACAGAAACTCTACCACCCTCACCCTCTTCTGCTTGGTACCATCAAACAGGTACCAAGAGCCAGACTCCCACGCATGGACTTCTCTCCGTAACACATGTACGTCGAGAAGCTGTTTGTTAGCCGCGAGGAAGTTACTGGTTGTTGTCTGGAGGGTGAGTTCGAGGCAGGCATAAAACGACGACTGTAGGACAGGGGTGACTGAGACTGCGGGGAGAATACTAGTGCCCTTCGGAGTTCCGCGGAATTTGCGGTTGACAAAGTCTCCGAGTGCTTCCAGAGATGGGAAGCGGGAGGAAGGGATAACAGACGTAATTGGTCCATCGAGCCCTGCGAATGGAATTACTTTCGCTGGTGCTTCCCCTTTCTTGTCGGCTGCTGGCCCGTCGGAGGTTGGACGAGAGGATCGACTGGACGATCTCTCGTGAGGCTTGTCACCTCCGACGGTTGGAGAGGATTTGGAACGGCCGTCCGCTCTAAGTTCACGGCCGAACGGATTAATAGTGTCTGTTGAAGGTCCGAAAGGGTTGTTGTAGATCTCGTCCAATCGAGGTTCAAGCTGAGGGAACTCATCGTCAAAAGAGCATGCTGAAGAGCGAAGCTGAGCAGTACGATGAACGTTTTCATCGAGAGGAAGACGGCTCTGACGATCTACTGATGATGTTAGAATATTGAATCTTTGAACGGTGATTGCCAAACATTACCTTGCTTGAAAGGATTGGAAGGAAATTCTTCTCTGTAGACTTCGGGAAGATCCTTCCCAAGGTCGGAATTTTCTAATTTTCTGATGCGGTGATTATCTAGATGTGGTATTAGCTAGGCTCAATCTTGTTGGATTGGGGAAACGAACCATCTTGGGTCAGGTTAAATGAAGAGTCTTGTTCGAAACATTCTTCGTTTATCTCATGTAAGTCATCGATGACCTCTTCTGCATCAGAGACAACTAGACAGTTAGCAATAACGATGAAATCACCAAAACTTGTCAAAACTCACCACCATTATCATAATCCTCTCTAGTTGCATCGGCATCTCCATCCCCATCTACGCAGTCATCAGCACCATCATTTCCGTCATCATCATCACAACCTACCCTTCTTATCACTCCTAAACAAACCCTCCCCACCCCCAACCTTCATCTTTCTTGCCACATCAACCGAGAATACATCCTCAACATCATCTTTCACACCTAGCTGCTTGCAGATGGAATCGATGTAGTCCTTATTCTTCTTCGCTGCACGAATTACCGAAGACATTGTTGACGAAGCTTGGGAAGGCGGGCGAGTTTCGTTGTTGGTTGTGGTAGGTGAGAGATCGGAGAGTGTGAAGATGAAGTTGTCAGGGTAGTGCTTGGACTGCTTATAGGACCTGAGTGCAGCGTCACGTTGGGCTAGGACCATGGTAGGGTCGCAGGAAGACTGGGAAGGTACCTACGCTAGTCAGTCATGGGGTGTGGTTCGAGGGAAGGGTTAGGGACAGTTACGATGTTTGATGGAGGTGGAGGTAGGGAGTACTCTGTTGACACGTTAACACGAAAACCACTAGGTTGTGAGGCAACTTTGCCGGCCCAATGAACCGGTTTTAGGGGGACTTACCAACGCGATTGCCAGTATGAGAAACCATCCCATCTTCGGGCCTCTGGTTGTCCTCATTGTTGCTAACGGTATTGGGTGAATCCTCGCAGCCTTCAGTTTCGGAGTACTCCTCCTGGTCCCTGGAAGCGTCTAGGTCGAGATAAACTGCCCCATCTGCAGGTTTCACATACCACTCCTGGCCCTCCTCGTTGTCGTCGACGATCTGGTCATCCTCACTCTCGCCTGCATCTCTGTCCTCAGGTTTGACATACCACTCATGCTTGCTCTCTTCGGCATCATCACCTAAACCCGGTTACCCCCCACCCACCGTCAACCACCGTGAATATACCCTGATACCACTCACCAGCCCTATCATATACAGACCCCTCGCAACTCCCAGAACCATCGGGGTATTCTTCACCCTCACATTGATGGTCACCTTAGCATCATCAGCATCACTTCGGGCTTGGATGTGGGACATACAGAGAAGGATGACGACGTTGCATAACATACCTTGATACTCGACTGCACTGGCACAAAAGAGGGTGCTTGTGTCGCTTGCATCGTCACGGTGGCGGTCACCTGAGTCGGTTAGCCCGAAGGTCGTGGCGAGAGAGAGGGTGAAATATACCTTGGTACCACTCCTCGGCGGTGTCGGAGCCGGAGGGGGTGGGTTCATTGGAATCGTGGGAGCAGGTTGAGGAAGATTGATGGTTGCCTAAATTGGTTCGTATCAGCCGGGAGTGACAAAACAAGATACTACAAACCTTGATACCACTCCCCGGCGGAGTCGGAGCCGAAGGGGGTGCGCTCATCCTCATCGGTTTCATGTTCAGAATTGCCATCACCAAAGTGCGAGACATCATCTTCGACGACATCAGAACCCCTCTCGGAACCATCTCCTTCGAGACGTGTTAGTTTTACCAGCCAACAAGAATGCGACTAGTACGTACCCTGATATCCATCCCTAAAAGGTGGCTGATTATCCTGAGAATAGGACTCTAGCTGATGGTGAGGGTGATTGACGTCCCCAGATTGCGCGTTGGCACTGGATTCTCGCTGGCGATCAGACTTACTGCCGAACAGTGCGTTTTTTAGGCGACATCCGCGGGGGAAAGGCATTATGACGGTTGAAGAGGAGGGATGTGAGAACTCTGATTAAAGTGGGGATTGGGAATTGAGAGCACTGTGAGGATGGGAGAAGAACGAGATGGAGGATGGACAGAAACAAAGCAGAAGAAGGACAGAAGGGTGTAATTGGGGAAGATTGCTTGTTTTCTGTGGTTCTGATCACGTTATCTTGTTGCCCATATATATTACAGATGAGCACGATACGGTATTCGGATGAACTTGTAAATTAGAGTATCGTTCACAGCCACTACAACGACGACGGCAGTGGATGTCAGTTGGCGCAACTGGCTCTATATCCCCTCATGCCGTGTGTACTTTGTGAAGCCTAAGGAGTTTGGCCAAAGCTGATGTCGCCAAACCGAGCACACCTGTTCTGTGACATCTCCCTCGCAGTTTACTGGGTAGTCATCCCCGTGGTCAAGTCACTTCTACCGCCGTTTCCTATCTAAAGCCACCGCCATGTCATCCTTATTACGTGCCTTCCTTCTATAGCAAGTGATGTGTACTATACTTAGAGACTAGCAAGAGATACTGGGAGATGGTGTTGTGGTGGTGACATAACAACCGAAGCTACCACACAAAGTATCACCCTGTTGGCGGATTCCGTGAATGGGTGCCCCAATGGCGAATCACGCTAAAAAACCTCTTATCCTTCTTATTCTATGGACAGGGCTACCTTATCTGCAGACGGGGCATTTCCGTCAACGGGGTGAAACAACGGTTTAAAAATGCCCATTTTTCTTGTCTCGCATCAGACATTTTACCCGGCCCGTGCTAAACCCTCAACCCTAATCGCTGGGTTAGGTTGAGAATTTAGCCGATACAATCACGTGCGACCCGCTTTGTTCAGGTGCGAGACAACTTTTTTTTCGCGGTATCTCTAACATTCGAACATCGGGATGTCATTGATTTCATTGATTGTAGGGGGAGTTGAACCGTGTCCTCTAAGAATGGCCACTGAACTGCAAACCAGAATGTTTACCGCTCGACCCAAGACCTCTCTCGTCCGGTTCATTTCGTGGGATAATTGTAGACGGTGAATTACGACAACTACATCTTTCAGAGCGTAATTCATACATAGGCTTTCTGTCCAGGTTAATGGATCTGGAATTTAATTTTTCTCATTTGCAAGATTTTCTTTGATAGCAATCAAACGATCCCTCAACTCTTGTGCTTCAAACGGGGGATGCCACAGAAACCCCAAAACTCGACTTCGTTATCTGAATGATAGGACTCTCTGCACCCAAAGTATTCAAATGAATCCTTAAAATCTTCGGACCCTGGCAGGTTAGTCCATGGCCACGACCGCCAGGACTCCAATTCTGGCTTCTGCTTCTTCGTCAGTAACCATACGTTGCGCAATGAAAGAATAATTCTTACATCGGCGGGAATCTCGTCGTACGTTGCGACAGTCGCCAACCAATGACTGGTTGCCGGTTTGAAAATTATTACCAGCTGTCTAGAGCTGTCGGTGCCGATTATGGAGAAGTGACGGTTAAGATTGCGGGAGGGGCGAGTCAGACCCCCGAGTGTGGGTGTGTGTTGGGCATGAAAGATGTTACGACTGGAAGGAAGATTGATGGCTCGACAGATCTTATCGAAGGTCCGCTTGAGAAAGCCTGGGCGAGAGCGCGCTTGGTGGAAAGATTCCATGGTTCGTATGCTCGTCGAGTGTTGCTGTTTGGAGTGCATGCAAGTGACAATCATTGGGAGAGTGGTTAAAGTGAACAGAAAACCAAACCTCGCGTCGAGGCGTAATTATTGGCACTGTCCTTGTAATACTGCACCAGCGTTGGGTATAGTTGGACTCTAGATATAGAAACCGCACCTCATTGGCCTTTCTTCTTCAACTTGAAGTTCATATCAACGTCTCTCGTTTCGACTAGTGTTAAAGCTTAAATCTAGAACTTCGCAAACACTGTATCGAGCATCCAGATTCCTACGAGATTTGGAACGCATCAATTTTTTTCAATACTGAATGCCCAAGAGTGAGCTAAATAGTAGTAACACTTCTTCAGACAGGCCCTCTGTGATGCTTGGCATACGAACCTTGACATTTGGTATAGTACTTGAAGTTTGTTTGTTTGTAATCATATTGCATTCGGCCGCTGGCGGCCATGGCATATATCCCCTACATATTTCCTCCCCGCTTCTTCCGTAACGTAAAGAAACAAAAGCAAAGTCGCAAGTCCTCTTCCCCAACAACAAAAGAAAACCGCCAAAAAACAACATCAAACTTTTACACCCCCCCATCACTCGACTCCTCGTGATCTGAGTTCTCCGCCTCCTCCGCCACTCCGCTAATTCTGCCGATATCTGTAGAAGATGAGAAATCCATCAGAGCCTGCGAACTTTTTTCTTCTGCAAAAACGAGAGACATTGGCAACGAAATCTTTCGCTTTTTTAACGCCTTTTGAACACCCTCATACCCATCCTCCCCCTCTTGCCCATCAACCCAAAGCCTCTTTTGTTCTTGTTTCCATCTTTTGCACCACTTAAAAAGGTGGTCTCTTGTCTGATATTCATGCCTACACCACTAGCATTTCATATCACTTCTTTTTCTGATCCGCAATAGGTATTTCGCTATCAGTGCATGTCCTGACTTGAGCTGATAAAACCTCGCTGCGATCGTCTTTTTGGCTTGCATCACCGCACTGTTACCTCCCCTCTTCACCAAATCATACCGATAACTGTACTTTGACTTCTTCCCCATCTCCTTTATTTCTTCTTTACATTCTTCCCACTTCACCTCAGTCAACCTTCGACTAACATGGGAGAAAGAAACATAATCTAAAAACGGTAGCGGATTTTGTGTTTTGGTATCACTTCCGCAATGCTGATACACCGCCTTTGTTGCCTGTTGATCCGCTTCCTCATTGCCTTCTATCCCATTATGAGCAGGTACCCACCGGTACTCTACCTGGATATTCTTTCTGCGTAATGCATCGGTCCAGTTCATGGTTCGTAGCGCTTGCACCTGTCCTGCTCCTGGCTCGTCCGATTGTATTCATCTTAATGTTGCCTGGGAATCCATAAAAACCGTAACCCTGGTAACCTTCTTTTCTTCTGCCATCTCATCGGGAATCTTCAATGCTTCCGACATCGCGGACATTTCCGCATCAAATGCCTCTTTTTGTCGACCTAGGTGCACCCTCCTCTTTTTCCACCTTGTTTCCTCGTCCCATACCACTGCACACCCGACCCACTCATCTTCTTTTCTCGATCCATCAGTCCAAAGAACAAGTCCATCTCTTTCTAACTTCGCCTCCTCCAACACTTGTTCCTCATCCTGAATTATCACTTCGCCTTTGAGGCGTCTTTTTTCCGTTGGTAATGTCGTCCTTTCATAACTCCTCCTTTCGAAAGATTCCTCCGGGATCAACACATCGATCCCCTCCACCCATTGTAAGACATTCCTTCGTACTTCTAACATTCTCCCTCCGCCTTGAGCATCGGGCCTCATCATCTGTCTCAACTTATACCATCGTACCCGGTTATTAAGAAGAGCCCTTGCCGGTCGTAAACTCGCCTCATTCATCAACGCTCCTTGAGGTATTGTCCTAAAGCATCCGGTTACCCTTCTACCTTGTTCATTAAATAACTTCTGCACCTCCTGAGCTCGATTTTCTTGTCCATGCCACCACAATTCAGACCCATACAATGCCACCGCCTGAACTGCCGCAACTTGAATTCTTTTGCATCCTTCCGAGCTTAATCCTTTCTTCGTCATCAAGGATCTCACCCTATTTTGCGCTCTCCTTGCTTTCGCCAAAGTCTGTTTCGTATGATCGTTCAGAGTAAGCATATCATCCAGCCATACTCCCAACGATCTTGTTGCTTCTTTGTTATACGAAACTTCTGGATTTCCTACCCGTACTCGGGCATTCATCTTCGGTTCCTTATTCTTTCTTCGTTGAGTAAACAACATCGCTTCTATTTTTTGGATGTCGAACTGACAGGCATTCTTCTCTGCCCATATTGTCGTTTCCGCGGCGCATCTCTCCAGTCGTTTTGTGCATTCCCCCACATCTTCCCCTTCCACCACCCATGCAACATCATTGACAAAAGATATACCCTCACTTCCACACTCTTCTTCTTTCTTTTCAACTTGGCCGAACAACCCCAAAAGGTATATAACGAGAAGTACTGGAGATACTGGCGACCCCTGCGGAACTCCCCTTTCCACATCCATACTATCTCCCTCCTTCCCATCCATCAATATTATCAATTTCCTATCTTCCATAAAGCTTTCCACCCATCTCACCAGATCGGCTTCAAACCCCATTTCTTCCATTCTTTTCATCAAGTTCCCCTTTGCCCCATGTGGAAAGGCTCCCTTAACATCCATCAACAGCACTGCTGCAGTATTCCCCCTCCCCCACGCTTCTTCAACTCTCTTCATCAACCTTCCAACCGCATCTATTGCTGACCTTCTGTTTCTGCATCCAAACTGTCCATCATGAAGTAACCTCCTTCGCTCACACTCCTCTGCTATTGCGTTGGCTGCCACCTTCTCAACCACTTTTCCCAGACAATTCAACAACGTTATCACCCTATATGCCTTGGCGACTCCGTAATCTGGCTTATTCGGCTTCGGTATAACCACCCCCCTTGCTTCCTTCCCAACTTGTGGGTGTACTTCTAACCTAAAACACCCTTTAACGATATTAATTATCCTTTGGGAATCCCACTCCCACAATAATCTTATCGCCTTGAACCCCAGTCTATCCAGACCAGGTGCCTTTTGAACTGACTGATTAAACAGAGCCTCTCGGATATCTTCATCAGTAATCTTTTTCCACATTTCTCCTCCCTCTTCTTGGGCCTTTCTCTCCACACCCTTTAAAGGTTTTGGAAATGCTTCTTCCTTTATCAATTCTGCTTTTTCCTCCGAAGATTCCGCCACCTCCCCACTCCTGGATCTCAAAGCTTTTGTCATTTGTTGTCCCCCTGGTTTCGTATATCTCAACGCCTGCCAGACCTGATGTCTTGTAGCTGAAGTTAAAAACTTCCTCCACATTTCCGTTTTTGACTGTCGGATCATTCTTCTCAAGGTGCTTCGCTGCTTTTTAACTTGTTGCTGCGACGCTTCCCCTTTCTTTCTTGCTCTTTTTATTGATCCCAAAAACTTCCGGTTTTCTGCGATCTCAACCATCCACCACCTCTTAGATCTCGCGCAAACCTTAATCTTTTTGCAGTGCCTATGAAGATGATTAACAAAAATTTGCTGTATCCACTCAGCTTCTCTCTGTGAATCATCCTCACTGCTTTTCTCATCCAGAACCGATCTCTTTGAGCTCTTATCCTTCCACTCTGTTTGTGCTTTTTTATGATTTTCTTCCTCCTCCTTCGACTTGAGCCCATCGATATCCCATCCCGTAATGTTTCATGAAACTTTGGCTCCTTTCCCTTCGTCCCATCTTAACTGGGCACACACAATCGCGTGATCCGAAGTTGTTGCCAAATCTGTCGACGAATCTAACTTATCGGCCATCGAAGCCTTAATAACCAAGAAGTCGATAAGCGATCCCGAAGTTTTGCCATTTCTCGTATATGTATGGGTTTCCTCCCCATCTGTAACGTTGATCAAATCATACTCATCCATAAGATTTTCCAAAAAGTTCGCATCTCGTTTTGGTGGGCACTGCGGGTCCCATCTATCACTGTGAGCATTCCAATCTCCTCTCAGCAGAATCTTTTCCTGCTCCATAATCTCACTCCATCTTGCTGTCTGTGCTGGTCTGCCTTGACTCCTCACTCCCCCCTCTTGTCTCGGCTGATTGTACACATTCACCAATCTCATCTTTGTACCCATCAGGTACTTTATATCAAACACCTGTACATCTCCGTCTCCTCCCTTATCCACTTCCGAAAACTGCAGGGGTGTATCTCTCCTTATCACGGTCATCGTTCGTCCTCTTCCTACCGATCTATATCCTGGGTGGCTAATGTTGTATCCCTCTCTTTCCTAATACGGTTCTTGCATCATCACAACATACACCCCCCAAACAATGCCTTGTCCAACACCATCATTGTCGCATCGTACCCCCTCCCACAATTATGCATTATGCATTTCACCATGACTTCACGGGGGGTTCTTTGGTCCCTGCGTCAGATGATTCTCCTTCCATCTCGTGTGACGCAACAACTTGGACTTCCGGCTCCTTTTTGGTCTGCTCATCATTCTGAACTTTCTGTTCCGCATCTGCAGTCGATGGCTCCCCATCCTCTGTATGATCCGGCTTCTTCTGGTGATCAGTTGTCACATTTCGACGTTCCCCTTCCCTCGCCTTCCAGGTACCTCTTTCTTTTCTCACCGTCTTAATGGCCTCTTGTTTCTTAGTGCAACAATTGGATTTCGCAATATGATTCCCCTTGCAGTTGACGCACTTGTCGACATTATGGGTGCAGATCTGTCCTGCATTCATCAGCAAAATGTAATTCGGTTCGGAAGCCACATGTAATCCTCCCAGACACTCCGGGCGACCTCATCACTGCTTCTAAGTACCTCCAGACGCTCCCAGACCCCCCTGGAGCTAAGCAAAGTGCTCCCAGACTCTGCAAGAGCATTCTGAGGTGCTCCTGAAAGCACCTGCAGTTATAGAGGTGCATTCAGGATGCTCCATCTAGGATAGTCAAATTTTGGAGCTCCTGAGACCTCTGCGCAGATCTGCAGGAGACTTCGAGAGAAGCTGAGACCGCTGCACATCTCTGTGGGATACTTCGACAGCGGCCGAGACAGCTTCGCACTTCTGCAGGAGACTTGATGCCGTATTCTCACTGCAGTGGGTCTTACATAACCACAAGTCATTTCGTCTTATCATATTCATCTTTGTTACAGTCACAAGATTCGCTACATCATAATATGGCATGCATTACTTAAGTCTCTCTCTATATATACATACAGTCAACCTGGCCGCAGATGGTAGTCGAGCATAATCGGAGGAGCACCTGGACACGCCCATTGAGAGAACTTAGATGCACCACTTGGAGGCCGTTGTGGTGAAACGATCGAGCTAGAAGGCAGAGAGCCCACCATCAACACTCGGCCACACCTCTCGCGACATCCAAACGGAATTCATGAGAAAGAGCGGTTCTGGTTCGAGGAGCGTAGGAATCGGGTGACAAGATATGATACTACCTGGCGTTGAGGATCCCACGCAATTGCATGGATCCATGATATCGCGAGTGAGACCAAAAAGTTGGGAATGATAGAGTGTGTATTTTGATTGTATGATAAGATAGGATGGAAATGAGATGATGTCTATCTACTCCGGGGTCTGCCGAATATATACTCCCCATCACTCTTTCCACCTCTGGTACAACTGGATCTCTGTACGCATGCCGTCGCTCCTTAAAGATGTACTTGGAGGCTGTGATCGAGCGAGTTTGGAGATGCACTTGGAGGTCTTAATTGTGCGAGTTTAGAGATACACTTGGAGGCTGTGATCGAGCGAACTTGGAGGCCATAATTGAGCGAGTTTAGAGATACACTTGGAGACTATGATCGAGCAAGTTTAGAGATGCACTTGGAGGCCGGGATCAAGCGAGGTTTGGAGGAGTACTTGGAGGCAGTAGATCGGGAGGGAGGCGCGACAGGAGCTGAGACTCTATTCATTGGTTAACTCGTGATTGTGGGAATGTAGAGATCTGAGTACAACATGGTCTGCCGAGAGATGAGAGACTGGCTGGGAGGGGGAGACAGTCGATCATGGGATGAGGCAGTACGTGGCGTATGCAGTACTTGGTGTATGCTGTACTTCGGTGTATGCTGTACTCGGTGTATGCTGTACTCGGTGTATGCTGTACTCGGTGGTAACTCTTGATCATGGCATGGAGAGATGAAGAGTGATGACTTAACTTTGTGTTCTTAGGTGATGGTAGACTTGAGGACGAGAATGAGAGAGATGAGAGGAGATGGGGGAAATCATCATCATCAGAAACTGGAACTTAAGAGAATTTCATGTGCAAGTCAATTTACCATCCCTGATACAGCAAGTACGAGTCCCGATTAGTGTTAACAACGGTTCTGGACCGTCACTTTGGGTCCGGGTCCGGGTCAGAACCGAACCCTTGCCAAATTAGCGGTCTGGGTTGTCAACACACCCAAACTGTCAATTCGGGTACGGTTCGATGCAAATCTCCCAACCCGTCTGGATTGGGCGGGTTGTCAGTGGGTCGCCCAGTGGGTCCATCTGTAGATTTATATAATATTCTTGTTTTGCAGTTGGATAATTGAACATTATTAAAATTAGGTATTTGACAGCCAATGATCTCTTTTTGGATGTTTTGCAATCTGCAACATTGATTATTTTGGAATACGTGTTTTGCCTTTTACCCATTGCATTTTTGGCTAGAGAGGTAGTCAATAGCTCTGTTATGGGCGCACCTATGCGCAGAAAGCCTTGATTACCTAATATGCGATATCAAATATTGTTGACACTCCGTTGACGCTCAGTTTGATGATGGGGTAACGTATGTGTCATGCGTTATTTCAATTGAAAAGGCTGCCACGACTTCATCACTGAATTGTTACCACATTGTTACACTTGGATTACCCAAGATCCAGCACCAATAATCCTTGACACACCATTGAGGCTCATTTTCAGGATGGGACAATACCTCGTTTATGAATGGCTGCAACCAAACGTCACTTTGTTTTGCCAAGGAAGGCTGCCACTACATCAGTTATGAATAGCAGTGACCAGGTAACTCTTCAATTACCGTACTTACAAGACTAAAAATCGTTGACGCTCCATTGACGCTCATTTTCAGGATGGGGCAGGGAGCCTGATACTATTATTTTTGATTCGGAAGGCAGCCAATACTTTGTTTATGAATGGTTGCAACCAATCGGCACTTAGGTTACCCAAGATGCACAGCCAAAAATCGTTGACGCTCCGTTGAAGCTCATTTTCAGAATGGGGCAGTGATCGTGTACTTTACTCTGTTGCCAAGAAAGGCCGCCAGTATGCTCATTATGGATAGTTTCGACCACCTCACAATTCAATTACCGTCCTTACAAGTCTGAAAATCATTGACGCTCAGTTGACGCTCATTTTCAGGATGGGGCAGGGAGCCTTATACTATTATTTTTGATTCGGAAGGCAGCCAATACTTTGTTTATGAATGGCTGCAACCAATCGGCACTTAGGTTACCCAAGATGCACAGCCAAAAATCGTTGACACTACGTTGAAGCTCATTTTCAGAAGAGGGCAGTGATCGTGTCGTTTACTCTTTTGCCAAGAAAGGCCGTCTGTATTCATGGTATGGATAGTTCCGACCACGTCACCATTCAATTACCGTACATACAAGACTGTAAATCGTTGACGCTTCATTGATGCTCATTTTAATGTACGGTGAAATCAAGATCTGCTGCCATTAATAATTGCAATCTTAAATATTTGAACTTTGTGGATGCCTTTCAGCATGATTAGGACTTGGCTCTATGGCAAAGCCAAGCCCAGTCATATTCCAGCAGTGGTCGCTCTCATCCAGTTGAAATTTATATGTTATGCCAAATGATGCATATTGCCTGCTACAGGTTTGTTTGTTAACGAATATTCTCTCGCGACTGGTCAACATTCTTCCATAATAATTCTCTAAATAGAATCCATTGTCAAACTACATAATGAACTTGGTGATAATACATTGACGCATTCTGTCCTGCTTTTTCTTGATCCCCTTATTCCTCCTCGTTTCCATTATATTGACCGTCACTAATGCCTGTTGAACCTTCTTCTTTGATTGTTGTATAGGCGAAATCAGTCAAGGAACATTCGGTGCCGCACTCACACTCCGCACCTCCAGAGTTTCTGAAACCTCACTGACGTTGTCCAGTTCCATATCTGATTCATTGTCCGCCTCCCAGTCATCTTCGCTGTCGTTTGGATTATCCAAGTCCCCATTCCAGTTAAGCCAATTTTCGGTGTCTGAAATGCTTTCAGGTGAGCTATC
>Ga0307515_10011411_pt1 | contig 16863 bp, 17 predicted proteins | sample 17_EM_MG_FD_194513 | JGI IMG/M metagenome (GOLD analysis project Ga0307515, IMG submission 194513) | Populus trichocarpa ectomycorrhiza microbial communities from riparian zone in the Pacific Northwest, United States - 17_EM | ecosystem: Host-associated > Plants > Roots > Unclassified | place... | reverse complement strand
TCCAGGTTACGTGCGGTGATGACTGACAACATGCGCAAGTTGTCGATGGGAGGGGTGCGCGATATCTGCGAGCAGGACGGGATTAAGCTGCACACCCTGCATCGAATGGGGTGACTGAGCGCACCATCGGAGTACTCACCACCGCGGCGTGCGCCATGCTATGACTCAGGTTTCCCGGGTTCTCTGTGGGCAGGAGCGTTCAACACAGCGACCTACGTACACAACAGGACGCCCACGAGGGCGTTGGAGGGACGTGCCCTGTTTGAGGTTGGCTACGGTGCGAAGCCTGACATTGCGCGCTTGTGCGCGTTTGGGGCGCAGTCGTCCAGCCACTGGAGAATTTGAGAAAGCCTGATGCCCGGTCGAGGATATGTTCTTTTCGTCAGCTACAAGTATGAGGACGCGGTTACAGGGTTTGGGACCTACGCAAGGTGATCGTCGTCGTCGAGTCCAGAGATGTCGTTTTCAGTGAGACAGCCAGCCACCGCCCACCCTCAACGAGTCGCGCCAGCAGTCCGCCAACGCGAATGAGCTGGTTGTACAGCTTGCAGTGATTTGCAAGCGTGACAGCGGTGTAGTGGTGTGTCCATGGTGGAGACGAGAAGCGGAGTTTGAATGTGCGCTCAAACTAATAACAGCGGTGACTTACCGGTGATTTCAATCTGACGGCCGCCTCAACGGAAGGGGGGTGATTAGGTTCTATGTACTTATTCTCGGCACGCACTTTCACTCGTGTGGCAGATCCCTCTTTCGCCACCATCACGTTCATTTCTTCGAACCCACAAAGAGGTGCAAAATACGATAGGAGAGATCGCTGTCTTCGTAGCCAACATTTCAATATCGTTCAACAGCCTCGCTCGAGTCACGATATTTCCAGCGCTATCTTACCTCACCTACACGGCTCTACCCGGATTGTTTATTAACCTTTCGACCGTACCCATTGACGCCATTGGACATGAGCCCAGCGGGCCGCCTTCATAAATCTTCCACTACACTTCTCGTCAGTTTCGAGGTGCTGGATGAACGCGCCTTTTACCCTTCCGAGGTAAATGCGTCCCCCTCGCCACTGCCTCTCCCTCTTCGTCTCGTGTCGGTCCAAAGATTTGTAGGCTGACTACTCGCAAATATTCACCCAGCCATGTACTACCCGGATTGAATGGTGATATCCACAGGATACAAAGCTTTTCTACGATACTTCGGCGCTCTTCTGGGACGGCGTTTGAAAGGTTTCGACTGGTCCTCTGCAACTCTACATACCAAATAACGAGTCTTTTGAGATGACAGCAGACGCCAGCAACGCGCCAGTACACACATGACTGACGCTCAAGGTTGGACTCGACCACTGCGACCGCAATCCTTCAACTCGCTCCCTCCGCCCTCCCTAGGCCGTCTTTATTCAAGACTTCGATCCTAATACTCAGGAAGATACAAGCAATGTTCTCCTTGCAGTGATCGGCAAGTCCCCAATTTTTGTTGAAATTTTTGTTAATTAACGAGCCGCTGTGTCATATGTACATTCACCCTAGCATCATCAACGATAAAGATTTACTGTACGGTCGGGCTCTTTGGTTGGGGCGACCCTTGATTTCATGAGGGCGGGATCCAATTGAACTCCGACTCCGCCGTGACTTCCACCCCCGATGCAAACGCAGCTCGAAGACGCTGAGCAGGTACATTTGAGCGCATAGATGGTGCGTCAGGCGCGTCGGTTTTACAGATGACACGTGCTCAATTGCTCATCACGATCCAGACCATTTTCTCTGCCAGCGTTGGTTGCGTCATGTACCTGAGGTGCGGCCCGGTTACCAATTACCAGCACTCACCAGTGACAGTACCTTACCCTTCGCCGTGCCTCTTCCCTTAATCGCATATTTGCCGCAGAGCCTGCTACCTGAGGACAACTTTTGCAACGGCACGCCTTGTCTCACCGATTATATTTGTGCATTCCTTTGGCCACCGCGTTCTTAGCGCGTCTTGTTGTGGGCGATTCTGAGGGCGCCCCGGGTTCGGCCTGCCCGTAGGTCACCATCGACGGTGGTCGCGTATCCAATTTCAAGATCATGGCCGTCCGTCGTGGATTCTCGTCTGAGGCCGACCTACTCCTGGACTATCGGGAGGAGGGCATTTTCCGTGCGTTGGAGAAGCAATACCTGAAGAGACGTTGTAGTTGGTATGTGGTCGCTTGCTTCCAAGGCTTTACCTCCACCTCCACCTCTCTCTCGGTACTCGTTTGACTGTTCCCATAGGACAGAGAGGACCCAAATAATACCACCGAAGGATATACGGTTTCGATTCATTACCACCAACGTGTGGAGTCGTCCGTCCGAATCCCCATGCTTTCCATAATCGGTCCATCACCAACGTCTGAGGGAGAATGAAAAGGATCTATTTGCTAAGGCGATTACTTCCAACCGTGCACCAAAGCTCAGGGAGGTGAAGCCTAGCATGCGGGTGCTACTTCTTGTGGTCTATTGTCCTCTTTTGAACGCCACTTATCTGTCTTGCAGAACCTAATAGCTATCACCAGCGGTTGAAGACGCTCCCAGGTGCGTCCATAATGTCTTACAAAATTAGCGTGCGCTGAACTGTTTTGCAGAACACAAGCTCGTGACCTTCAAGTTAGCATATGATGTGAGTTGTCCCAACGATTATGAACTGCCCATGTTCATCCCAGTTCCCTCAGAATGGCAGCGGGGATTCTAACTGCCTCGTCTCCACCACTCCCGACGTAAATAAACCACCTGAACATATATCTACTGGCACTGTGGATACTTGCCATCTCGGGTTGGTAGCTCTCTCCAACTGCACGACTATGGCTGCCAGGACTGATTCCCCGCCATAGCGTTGTGGTCCAAGTCGAAACTATTGCTAGCTATCTTCTCAGCTCAGAGCCAGGGAACAGTGTTATTCAAGGGATCTCCCATGGAGGCAACCCCAATGGTATCCGAAAAGACGGCCTCACTGCACTCGATGAACAACTTGAAATTCAAAGGGTGAGCAGACTGCTGAGAAAGGTTACGTGGGCTGCTGAGGACTCTATTCAGGAGGATGCGAATGACTCCTCACAGGAGGGTCCACCTTGTTCAGCCCTTCTTGGAGCGCGCCAGCCGGATGGTATATTGGCAGGCTATACGAGGGTCGTCCGAACGTCGTACCGGACGATGTTCCCCTAATGAGAATGAGCCATGCTCCAACTGTTCCTTTCACTAATCTCTGCGGTTTCAACAGGCTCCTCCGGTGGCCCCAGCACAGGCAAGCAAAGGAACTCGGTTCGTCGACAAGGTCCAGTCCTCCATGTCTCCATCAGCACCCAAACCCGGAACCGAAAGTCATCGACCCAGCGACGACTGGGAACTACAACTCTGGAGGAATGATCAGGTGTGGAAACGAGTGGTTCCGTTTGGTGTGTGTCGGAATTGACCCAAGGGCGAAACTTCAAGGCATCAATCGCGGACTGGCTGTGACCGTCCTTGGAACCTTTGCTCGCCATCTGGATCTGTACATAGAGTTGGGTCCTTCTTCAAATACTGATACAGTGTAGCAAAGCATCCTCCGTCCTCCTCAACAGAGTCATGTTCATGGTTCAGTACGTACTGTATTGGGGACAGCTTACCATCCCCACAGTTTGCGAATCGACCCCGCTGAGTGTCGACGCAGACGACTCTGTCGTTCAGCTACCAAATAGTGCCCTTGTCAAGCTAGTGGTGCTACCTGCGGCTCTATCGAATGCGCATGCGTCGTTTTCCGGTCGTTCCCGCACTCGATCTCGCCATCATGCCTATTCTCGAGCCCAAACCAACGACAATCACTATGCACAACGGGAATCATTATCCCTGTCCTACAATACCTCTTCCTGGATGATACATTAACGATCCACCGGGCTCCCCCCGCCTCCTCTTCAGGTGACCCAGCAGGAACCAACAAGACTCCGGGGAACCCATCAGGTCTGATGACCCGCTCCCACCACACCCACACCACGACGTCTCGTTCACCCCTAACAACCCTTTGCAATGGAGGGGGTGCTGGTAGCACAATGCTCGTCGTAGACCAGGCCCATTATCCTCCTATCGCATTCTCAATGCGTTTCTGCAATGGGGTTCAGCACTCACGGCCGCCTGATCCCTTCAATGCACGCGAGAAGATGGATGGGTGGAAGCAATGGACAAAGTGATGCAGACTTTCAAGTCCCACGACAGCCCTAAGCTAATACCACACATCCTCGGCATGCGCACTCTCAGAATCGGCTGGGTACTCCGCTGGAAATTCAAGAATGGGATCGTCGAGAAGAACAAGGCTAGATCCTTTACTCGTAGGAACCACCGGGAGCCCGGTATCGACTATAACAGGTCTTTTCGCCTGTTATGGGCCTCTACTATTCACGCACTTCTCGCCGTAGCTTGGATTCCTCCGGTTGCTGGTTGGGCAGTAGAATGAGAGAGTCCCGGGTTCGATCCCCGGTCCGCCCTTTCCTTTCTGTTCCTACATAGCTGCCATCAGCGATCTTGATGTCACCCAGTTTGACATTACACCACCCTGACCTCACAATCACTTCAAGGAGATCTCTTGATGACGCCTAGAGAACTGGATCTCACACCTCGAGAAAGGACTTCGCGGGTTGGTGCAGGCTGGGAATATATAGAACGAGGAGCTAAATTCTCATGTGGAGAGTGAGGGATTCCCCGCGGTGCTCAAGGATCCCGCAGTCTATGTCCAGAGCTCCTTGAACAACGAGGACTTCGCTGCTGGGAAGGAACTCGACACGCCTCAAAAGGCATCAAGACATTCATTTCTTGCCACTGAAAGATGTACTCCCACTTCAATGCTAGATTGAGCGACCCGAATAGATCATCCACTCGACGTGCACACGCCAATGGCCACGTCGGAGGCGCCCGCACCTTTACACCCGGTTCTAGCGTCACCGAACCGCCCTTGTTAAGGAAAAGGAGGCGATACCGATGAATCTATGCTGTGCCGAGGTGGTATCATCTCGGTGGTCACATCCTCTTTGGTCTACTGCCCCCAGACCGTATGCATTTCCTATCGCGGTTCTCGCATAGTAGTCACTAACGTTTGAATACTCCAGTACCGATGCAACCTCAGCGACTTATCCAGAACCCTCCGTTCAACCCCTCCCGGATATCCATGGCCAAAATTCAGGTGGACCAGTCCCATCTCGTGAACCACCCACTGGTCCACAGTTCGTTGATAGGCGCATCATTGCCACCTGTTCATGCACGAAGGCCGCCAATTTCTTCAGCGCTCGGCAGCGTACAGCAATAAGGACTGAGCGATCTTCCTCCGACCATGTCTCTTATCCTGAATGACCCAAGTACTCACTTATCCCTTCGCCGCCTGGTCCTGGGAATGCCCACCGCTCAGGGTGCAAACTCCGGCGAATTTAGTAGAATTCCGGAAATTCCGGGTCTTCTGTGCCAGGAGAGACGGTACCCCTCACTCAAGCCTGGGACACCCGAGTCTGCCTCCCGTAGGTAGTACGAACGCCCATCACCCGCTTCGACGATCATATCGGCCTGCTCTGCAAGCAGTGCACCACTTGAGCACCCGCGGAGCACATTGCATACCAGCCAATGCTGGAGCTACCACCATTCCGTCATTCCAGGAAGTGAGCACGCATTCGAAGCCATCTACACCTCCGCCGCCACACCATGATCACCATTTGTCGCTCCCTCTTACACTCAACGCCTCCCCCCATCCACATTATCTAAATGTAGTAGCCGAAGACTCCTCGTCCACAAAAGCCTTACGACAACGGACATCATCGACGACAACTGTACTGCTTCTGTGACCGGCGTCGCGGAGAATGTGGTGAACAGGTGAGGTGGATTGAGCGAATAGACCGATCTCATATGTAAAGTGCCCGTAAGATAATGGAGAAGGTGCTTCGCCGCCTTCCAATGGCCCATACCCGTGTTTTCAAAGAAACGACAAATGACACCTACAACATACGCAATGTCCGGGCGCGCAGCGACGGCCAAATAGAGGGGCTTCCTAGTCAGCTCGAGATAAGGGTAGGACCTCATTGCCAACGCCCCCTGAGGAATATTCGAGCAGAGAGCCTCATGCTTTCATTCATCGGCGTCTGGGCGGGATTGCAATCCACCGTGCCAGTTCAGCCTGCTCAATAATCGATTGGATATAGCCAGGCTGCGACAAGCTGATTTGTTAGAAGTAGATAGTTTTACAAGCGTGGGTACCACACGTACCCATGGTGGACTGGGCCACTGGCCAATTTCCGGACCCTCAGACGTTTGTCCCCAACACGTCTGAGGTATGTCTGATCTTCTAATCCACTGCGACTCGCTGCTTATGTGAACCAGTTACTTCGTTTATTATGATTGTCGATCTTCATCCGGAGCGCGACAAGGCGGGGCGCAGGCACCACATCCACAGGGACCGGTTCTGGGTCAGGAAGAGCAGGCAAAGGCGGATCTCCAGGGATGAGGGGACGAGAGGTTCGTAGGGCGGGGTGTGGGTGCAGCGGCAGGCTCACAACCGGAGAGAACCCGACGAAAGAAGTCGGCGGGGTGGCTGCACCAGCCAGACCCAGGCTTATGGAAAGAGAAAACAGATTCGCACTATCAGAGATGAGACAGGAGAGTCGTTGTCCCCTCTACAATGGAGCCGGTTGGGGCAAATAGTGTGTTCGCAGCGAATACCGGCATTGGCCAGAAACTTTCCAAATGAAAGGTGCCCGTCGTCCGTCGTCCGTCGTGCATTCACTTCCCTTATCATGCGGAAGGACGCCGATGCAGCTGTAGCTGTAGCCTGGTAGCATTCTCGGCCCACGACTAGTACTTACTTCCGGATCGAAAACGTCAGATTTTATAGCAATAAAATACACGGCGGGGAAACGCGGGCAGTCGTCGATAAAGGTTATCCAGTAGAAATGACCACGCCGATTGCGAACAGTGACAGTCACTGGGCGAGGAGAAAACCAGCGCTCGGCGCGGGCGGCGAGCCACTCGAGTGAGTTCACCGCGGACGCTTATAGAAGTCGCCCGCGGCATGGCCGGAGACAGGGTCCGGGACACCGGTGAATGAGTCACCGGATGGCCGGATTAGGCACGCGTGTTTCTCGACCATGTCCGCCCTTGGAGACGCTGGCCGAAAAGGTCAGAGCTCAACAGCATGTACTCCGTGACTTCTGAGTATGCTGAGTAAGTGGGGCTCTATCCCGGGCCAATCTATTGTCTGTTTCGGCGATAACAAAGCAGAGGAACGAGCACAACATGTGTCGGTAGGATATGACTCACCACACGTTCCTCCTCACCCCAATTCCCCACGCCGCGAGTGTGTAAACTATTCTGTATTTATTTATAGTACGCGGCGAAAGGGAGGAACCCTCACGGTTCTTTCTCCCCTGAGCTGCGTCTAGTCTGTCAACAAAAACCGCACGCAAAGCCGACACCCAGAGAGTATATGGCCTTCCCATCTACCAGACGAATAGGGTACCGATTCGCTGGGCAAGTGTTCTTTCGTAAGGGTGGGGACGTACGCATAGCCGGAGTGTGAGTTTTCCGACATGGTGCAGAGGTAGCAGACCGAGCAAGGAGAGTGACGACGGAGACGGAGGAGACAACAGGCGACAACGGCGACGATTAGATCGACGCACCGCTATCTAAGCTCAGGCTCATAACCGGAAGGGTGCGTCGCCACATGCCACCCAGCCAGTCAGTGGAGGAATCGCCAACTCTGGGTGAATGTTAAGGACGAGGCGGCATGGTTCAATTTTTCGTGCGTCGGAAACGCGAAACCTGAGGGGAGCACGTTTTGAGAAAGCAGTCGGTTGGGTAAAGATTCGAGTGTTGGGGAGGAGGTACGTGGGCGTTGTGCAAAGGATTTTCGATGTAGTGACGATGATGGATGTGGTGGGAGTAAGCGTGCTGGTGAAGGGGTGGTAAGGGTTGAGCAAGGAACTCGTGTAGGATTTCCTTCTAGGTCTCTTGAAACGATTGGGAATCGAGTATTCACTCTTCTCAACCTCCTTCATAATCGTATTTCGCGAGGCTTCGTCTGATCGCCTGTTTATCTTTGCGGACACTCCGCTTTCAATGGGGCTGCATGTAGCCAACGGCATTGTTTTGCTTCACCGTGAAACTCTTGAGATGAGAGCAAGCCTGGGAAGTGGATCTCTGTGCTCGGACAAAGCCACCCCGTGTCTACCATAGCGAGGACTAATATAATGGTTCCCAGTAGGCGCTTCAATTGAGCCTTAGAGACGTATTTAGGGATAAGGGTGATGTCAGGAGCTGAGATGATAAGCACCCGATCCCTCTTCGGTTCCTCACTATACAGCATTCAAATACTCTACGTACGATCACGTCCACTAAAACTATCTTGGCACCCGTCGCATCGCCCTACTTCATTTTTCTCAATTGGGCCCCCTGTGTTACCCCTGGGCTTTCATAGTTTATTGCTTTGCATACTCTCGACGCTAGCCCCATTACCTAAGCACAAATATTCAACCTCCCTCCGTCGGCTTCCGTCATCTCTTGGGCTGCACCTTTGTAAATGGGGCTACCCACAAATTGCTTTCCACCGTTGACCCTCTGGGGGGCTTGGGTGTTTAGGAAATCGGTCCATTTATGAACCATCTCCCCTCTTAATTAGAAATCTTCAACAATTTCACGTCAGGTTACAGGTCTACGCATTTGGTCCGTAGAGTCGTTCATGTCCTCCTGTCCTCGGGTACATCATATTGTACACTATTGCGGAGAAGAAAAGAGCATGTAGTGAATCACATGCACCTGACATTATTATTAGAGGAGACCCAGTTACCTACCAATGTGAGAAGAAAAAGAAGCGCAAACTAGCACGACCAAGGAGCAATCGGCAGAGCAAACTACAAGCACAGAGCCAAGAATAGGGAAAGGCTAGGGCGGTACAGCCTTAAAAATTTCAGTCCAAGACGTTCCAAATGCAAATTCGTCAAATTGAAGCGAAAATGACCGAGCAATGGATGTGGGAGGGATTGTGAGAAGAGCAGTTGAACGGAGGTCTGCGCGATAGTCACAGGGTACCCAATAGAGTAAACCGCCCCCCGAGTCTGTGACCCAACCCTCTTGGTCCGGCCATTCAGCCTCAAGATTCGAGATAGATCGAGGCGGAATTTGTGGAAATGAGTCCCGTAAGTGAATATCCCCATCACTGGACCCAGAGGCGATACGCTGCAGATCGGGAGAGTATGCAACGGACGTTCCAGAGCGAGTGTGCCCCTCGAGAGGCTGGCCAACTGCAGAGCTGGACTCAAAATTCCAGATTCGAATTGTCTTGTCTTCGGATCCAGAGATTATGTGCGACCCATCGGGAGAGCAAGCAACTGACACCACCCCGCAAGTGTGCCCCTCCAGAGGCTTGCCGACTGCAGAGCCAGTCTCAGCATTCCAGATTCGAATTGTCTTGTCCAATGACCCAGAGAGGATGTGGCGCCCATCGGGAGAGTAAGCAACTGAGCACACCCAGCCAGTGTGCCCCTCCAGGGGCTTACCGGCTGCAGAGCCAGTCTCAGCATTCCAGATTCGAATTGTCTTGTCAAATGATCCCGAAATGATGTGCCGCCCATCGGGAGAGTAAGCAACTGACTCCACCTCGCCAGTGTGCCCCTCCAGGGGCTTACCAACCGCAGAGCCAGTCTCAGCATTCCAGATTCGAATTATGTTTTCATATGATCCAGAGATGATGTGCCGCCCATCGGGAGAGTAAGCAACTGACCGCACCCCGCCAGTGTGCCCCTCCAGAGGCTTGCCGACCGCAAAGCCAGTCTCGGCATTCCATATTCGAATTGTCTTGTCAAATGACCCAGAGATGATATGCCTCCCATCGGGAGAGTAAGCAACTGACCCCACCCAGCCAGTGTGCCCCTCCAGAGGTCTGCCGACTGCAAGGCCAGTCTCGGCATTCCAGACTCGAATTGTGTTGTCAAATGATCCAGAGATGATATACCTCCCATCAGGAGAGTAAGCAACTGACGCCACCCCGGCAGTGTGCCCTTTCAGAGGCTTGTCAACCGCAGAACCAGTTTCAGCATTCCAGATTCGAATTGTTTGATCACGTGATCCAGAGGTGACATGCCTCCCATCGGGAGAGTAAGCAACTGAGTTCACCCAGCCAGTGTGCCCCTCCGGAGGCTTGTCGACTGCAGGGCGGGCCTCAGCATTCCAGATTCGAATTGTGTTGTCATAGGATCCGGAGATGATATGCCTCCCATCGGGAGTGTAAGCAACTGACACCACCCCGCCAGTGTGCCCCTCCAGAGGCTCGCTGATTGCAGAGCCAGCCTCAGTATTCCAGATTCGAATTGTGTTGTCAAACGATCCAGAGATGATATCCCTCCCATCGAGAGAGTAAGCAACTGAGTACACCCAGTCAGTGTGCCCTTCCAGAGGCTTGCCGACTGCAAAGCCGGTCTCAACATTCCAGATTCGAATTGTTTTGTCAAATGATCCAGAGATGATGTGCCGCCCATCGGGAGAGTAAGCAACTGACACCACCTCGCCAGTGTGCCCCTCCAGGGGCTTGCCAATTGCAGAGCCAGTTTCAGCATTCCAGATTCGAATTGTCTTGTCATATGATCCAGAGATGATATGCCTCCCATCGAGAGAGTAAGCAACTGAGTACACCCGGTCAGTGTGCCCCTCCAGAGGCTTGCCGACTGCAGCGCCAGTCTCAGCATTCCAAATTCGAATTGTCTTGTCATGTGATCCAGAGAGGATGTGCAGCCCATCGGGAGAGTAAGCAACTGACTCCACCCCTTCGGTGTGTCCTTCCAAAGGCTTGCCAACTGCAGACCCAGTCTCAGCATTCCAGATTCGAATTGTGTTGTCAAACGAACCAGAGATGATATACCTCCCATCGGGAGAGTAAGCAACTGAGTGCACCCAGCTAGTGTGCCCCTCCAGAGGCTTGCCGACTGCAGAGCCAGTTTCGGTATCCCAGATCCGAATCGTCCTATCATCCGACCCAGTGACAATGTGGTACCCATTGGGGGAATAACTCATGCAAGTCACACTGCCGCACTCGTGTCCAATCCGTGCTAATGGTGGCCCTGGCCATGATAGCAAATTCTCTCTTTGCACCTGGATGCCTTTAGTGAAATATGTGCTAAAGATAGTTGATAATGGTGACTTTGAGGGCAGGAACGGTCCTGTTGAAATATACGTGTGTGGAGTGCTCATAGAGATGGGAGTGCGGAAGATGATCATGAAACGATAAACATCCTGAACTTCCTGCAAAAGTGTCTCATTCGTATCCTAGAGCAAGTTAGAATCGCTTTGGAATCACCATCGCATCACAGCAAGCCGGAGCTGTACTCACCTTGACTAATTTTGATGTCAGTTCTCGAAGGCCTATAACGCCAATTCGCAGCATTCCCATAATGCTCAATATTTCAACCCAGAATAATGCATACGGTCCTTCGAAGAATTTCCTCGGCTCATTCAACACACGCCTCTCGCCAATGTCGGGAGAAAAGCAAAGATGATTTGACCAATACAAAGAGCTATACTGCAAAGCGTCAGGAATATTCTCTTTGATCCGCGATGCGAGATCTTTCACATCCACATTCGCGAGCTGGGAATCTTCGAGCCCGCAGATGTTGAAACGGAGCTGTTCAACCATCTTCTCGAGGCACGCGATACCAAGAAACATATTTGCGTCTCGGAGGTTGACCTGATAGTCGCCCTGACAGTCATCGCTCACAAAGAAATCCGAAATGGACAAATGCCAAAAACGAATCCTTCCACTGCTCCCTTGGTCTTGATAGAACATAGAGCCGAGATCTTCCACCCACATTTTCACCAAGTCAGGTCTCACTCCTGACAGCTCTGCAATCGTCTCCTCACACAGTGGACGGTACGGCGCCGCTATAAGAAGCACTCCAATCATCCGTCGAAAATCGGCGTTGCGTTGAACTCTCCGTGCTCTGACGATACTGGAGTACAGTCTGTATAGAGCCGTCAAGCCGGGGCTGCTTGAGTCTTGCAAGGTCGCCCCCAATAGCTTAGTGGGCTCATAGCAATGCTCAAGGGCAAGTGCAAGAGTCTCAATGAAGATGAACAGACCTCCTGCTCGGGAGATAACTCCATCCAAGAGCAATGGTTCTGGCCAAGGAGATTGGAGACACCTGCTTGAAGCCACCCTACTGAATCGGTATTTCGCGAAGATTCGTAGGTCGAGGGTGGTCTCTTTATCTGTGGTCAAGTCATATCGCAAATGCGACAATTGGGTAGGACCATCAAAAAACTGCTGGATATCGACTTCGGGCCTACTCGTGATGATAACCTTGAGCCACGGAGCGTATGTGGTGGCCTCTGTCAGGGCATTCAGGATGCCTGGACGACTCTGAATGCTACCACACTCGTCAAATGCGTCAATGACAAATACGAGAGTCTTTTTTGGGAGGCGAGGAAGTTTGCGGATGAAGTCAAGGAGGAGAGTGGGCTGCATTGACTCTAGTGTTACGGTTGTGTAGTTACGAAGATATCCTGCGACAATACTTCGAAAAGGGGGGAAGAGTATCGTGAGCTTGCGGATGAGAGTTGGAAGGATATTTCTGGGGTCTCTCAATTCCTGGACACCGCTCTGGCAGAAAAATTCTCCGGCGAGCTGCTCTTTATCGTGAAGGCTCGCGCAGATCGAATGTGCTAACGACGTTTTTCCGATCCCAGGTGGGCCGTGTATCCAGTATGTATTTTTCCCATCTGTTTGCTTCAATCCATTGGTCACCCAAGCTATGATTTGTCGGAGGAAGGACTTGCGGGTGCCTTCCATACAGCAGAGATCCCGGTCATAGCTGGTCTTGACATCTTTGAGACGACTAAGCAAAATCTGCTGCTCTACACGTAACTATTGAGAATGGCCTATCGAGAGAACGAGAGAACGAGAGAACGAGTGCTTACGAGTCTCCTTGGTTTGGCGTAGAGCTTCAACATTCACCATACGGTCGAAGTCTTCGACGACTCTCATCAATACTCTGTCCATTTCTCCGATCATCTCCCGGTAGGTCGACCCGCCCGCTGCGATTATCAGCACTAGCCAAAGGACATCAGGTAACTGCCTACCAGATTTGACGTAGTCGCACGAAACGTTCGCGACCTTGTGCATCACCTCATACATTCGCGGGATGATATCCTCCAAGAGATCCATCTCTTCGCAGACTAATTTGTCCACGACTATTTTGTCAACAACAATGCCTGCGAAAGGCAAAAAGTGCTTCAACTGGTCCAGAAGTCCCAATGGTATCTGGTCGTACTCGTTTTGCACCTTCAAGAGCTAAATGGTAAAGCGTTACTTCTGCTGCTACTACACCAGTAGCGAGCACGAACCTCAAACGTAAGCTTGGCAACACCGAAGGCGGCCTTCGAGATTGGATTCAACTACAAGGTGTCAGTGTCCTGCTAGTCTCTACGTGGAAAAACGGACCTCTGCGAATATAACGCCATGTTGAATAACGTTCTCCACAGCGTTCTCGGTCCACCCGCTCATCAGTGGGGGGTATCCCTTTAACAATTCTTCGAGTGTATGGAGCGAAGTGCGCAGAGAGTCCGCCTATGCGAAGATTATTAGCTGGCGGGATGGGCAGTTGCAAAGAGACGAACGGTAGTGCTTGCAGAGAATTGTAATTCTATAGACCAACAATGCTGGTGATGCTTTCCAACGACAATAATGTTCTCTGCGCTTCGTGGTAAGACACGAGCGTACGAGTTGGTGATGATGGCTTACTCGGTACCATGAATTCGTGTTTGATGGAGCCCCAATAATCATTGAAAAGCGCTTGCACGTCAATCAGCTCGCTCGCCAGTCGGTCTTTGCCCCAAAGTAAGTGACTGCCCCTCTTTTGAATCTCAACACGTATCTCCGATGTCGGAGAAACACCTCTACACATGCACAGTCACCATCAAGTGTTCGTAGTGAAGAAACAAGGGACACACAGGCGTTGGGCTGGTGTCCAGGTTTGGTTGTCTTGCATCTGCAATTCTAGCGCCTCATTTTCTATAAACAACCTAAGAGTATGGTCCCGATTTGGGACGGCTTGGAGTGCAATTTCTGTATGTTGCCCAAAGTCAGCGAGGTGGGCCAAAATTGGAGTGAAGCGCCACACTTTCTAGGTGGAGGCTTAGATTGATCGATCGTCAGTCACCTTGATGATGCCGCACGGTACAGCCATCGCTCACATGTACTCTATCCTGGGTCGTTGAGCTGCCATGTTTGATCACTTTGAGGGGACTATTGGGAGGTCGAGGAGAAGGAAGAGGGTGCCGGCCTCAATGAGCCTCGCGTGACAGCGCCTATACACAGAAGTTGTATAACCTATATTAGCTGCAGTTATTATAACATTAACCCATATACTTTACAATACGTTTCACACCAAAACACGGAACCAGCACTCCTTGCGACCAGACTGGCTCTTAGCATGGCTAGCCTTGCCACCATTATGTTCATTGCTTCTAACCCACAAAGAGATGCAAAATATGATAGGAGCGATCACGGTCAGTGGGACCATTCCGAACAATACTTCTGAATTGTGGCTGATTTCGTAGCCAACATGCATTTCAATATCGTTCAACAGACTCGCTCGAGTCACGATATATCTTACCTCACCTACACGACTCTACCCGGATTATTCATTAACCTTTCGACCGTACCCATTAACGTCATTGGACATAAGCCCAGCGGGCCGCCTTCACAAATCTTCCACCACACTTCCCGTCAGTTTCGAGGTGCTGGGTGAGCGCCTTTTACCCTTCCGAGGTAAATGGGTCCCCCTCGCTTCTCCCTCTTCGTCTCGTGTCCGTCCAAAGATTCGTGAGCTGACTATTCGCAAACGATCACCCAGCCATGTACTTTTCGAATTTAACGGCGATATCAACGGGACATAAAGCAGTACTGAATTTAGCTGCCGGAGCCAGGCGATCGGTTTGCATAACCCATGGCTTGTGCTCACGCTTGGTTTCACTGCAACTATTCGGCCGGTGGCGATTGTTCGCACACGTTTCTGCTCTCAAGCAGCTGCGTCGGTTACGCCTCGCTTCGCCACAGCCCTTGGGCTCGACATTCTGGCGTCCGTACCCTCCCTTGCATTCCGATTTGCAGGGTGAATCTGAGGTATCTAATGTTCCGCTGTATTTGGACTCCAGATGAGTTGACGACGTCCCGGACCGGGTGCGGAAAGAGTGATTCCATTTTGAACATAATCTACAAATCGGCCAACAGTTGTCCATAAACGGTCCTTTTACCTCGGCCCTTTCTCTCATTTCTTCTGAACCTTGAGCGACTTCTTGAGTTTCGTATTTATCTCTTCGAGTTTCTCGATTTTGGTCTCGGCATCCCGCATCTTCTTCAACAAGAATGCCGCACGCTGCCGAGTTGCCCCGTTGGAGAGTAAACCGCTATCAAGCGGTTTGATCTGCTCTAGTTTGAGCAGTTCTTCCTCATAGGTCTTGATGGATGACTCGGCGGACGAAATCGCCTTTTCGTTGAGTGCGATGTCTTGCACGGCTCGGAAGGTGGCGTCTATGGATAAGAGATCAGCAATCCACGAGAACGAAACTGATCGAGTGACCCGCACCATTGACGAGTCGTTCAAAGACATGGCGGTAAACTGGGCGGCCTGGTCGTATTGTTGCTGGACGTCCTGACGTGATTGCGGATTCGTGTCAGGCAGGTTTCAGATATCCATTCGGCTACTCACCCTCATGAGTAGCGAGGGAGATGAGTTCAGCCTTCTCCATAGCTCGGAGCGCTGCCTCATCACCCTTGAATGGGAAGTCGATAAGCACGTCGTAATATTGCAGCTTCAGAACGATAGGTGATTAATAAAGAACCGTCGAGCAGAGAATACGACGCACCTCGTCTGACTTGGCCAAGCCTTTGAGGATAAAGAACACCTGCTCTCTCGACCATCCCATCGACTTTGTGTCCTCGCTCTCCTCTCCAAAAGCATTCTTTCGCAGCTCGCCAACACCTCGCGTGACGATATCCTCAACAGCCTCTTCGATAGTCATGCCACTACGGACTTTGTGAATAAGCTGCAACGTGGGTGAGTGGTCAAAAGGCTGGCTCGAGGGTAGGTGAACGAACTTACTGTTTGGAGGTCACTAGACCGTCCGCCCAATTTCTCGAGGTTTATCTTTTGGCTGGCGTTCAGAGACGCTGGCGCGCCTTGCGTCCCAAACTTCTCCGAGACGAATGCAAGAGCGCTCACGGGGTCAGCATCCGACAGTTGGATGTTATGGAGCGGTGTCGCGGGTAGAGCTGCCCAAAAAAATCCAGTCAACTCCATATATCGCGGAAGGTATGCAGTGCTCTGAGCTCACCTTTCGCAAACATCCTTCCGTTCTCCCGGTTGTCCGAGAGTACTATGACATGCGCGACCCCACCCTCGGCTACGCTCGCACTCCACTCTGCCAGGACCGTGACCAGCTGTTCGGTGAACGACGTCCTAGTAGCGAAATTCTTGATCACCACAACCGGTAAGGCCTTGATTTCCTCTGCAACTTCTCGTTGATGCTCAAGTCTCCGCCTTTCCCGCCCGATACCTTCCTCGAACTCCTGCTCTAGCTCCTCCGCAGTACGCGCAATATTGTTGGCGGTGCCCCTCGCACCGTCCCAGACCTTGACTACACCCTCCTTGCTCTTGTCGATAGCCTGAGTCACTACGCCTTGAACCCGGTCAGTCCAGCCCTTCTTCTCGTCGTGAGCGGAGTCAGGCCGCTCCTCGGACTCCTGTACGACTTCTCTCCCCTTCTCAACGACCTCTCCAGTTTTCTCCGCGGTTTTCTCCACAAGATTACTAGCAGTCTTCTTGCCGTTGACGTCATTCGGCCCGAATTTCTCGTCACCCAT
>Ga0307515_10011410_pt1 | contig 16864 bp, 16 predicted proteins | sample 17_EM_MG_FD_194513 | JGI IMG/M metagenome (GOLD analysis project Ga0307515, IMG submission 194513) | Populus trichocarpa ectomycorrhiza microbial communities from riparian zone in the Pacific Northwest, United States - 17_EM | ecosystem: Host-associated > Plants > Roots > Unclassified | place... | reverse complement strand
ACTAAGCAAGGCTTAAGTTATATATTAAAGAGATACTATAAGTATGGCAAGAAACTATAAAGCCTAAAAAGTAAAAAGCTATTAAAGTATATAGTATAGAATTATAAAATAGAATTAAAACTAGGAATAAGTCTAAGGTTCTTTCTAATCTATAAGCTAACTAAGGAAAAGTTAAAAGCACTTAAAGAGTTTATCTAAGAAACCCTATAAAAGGGGTATATTAGACTATTATAGTTATTAGCGGATTATTTAGTACTATTTATACTAAAGAATAATAAGAAACTTAAGTTATATATTAACTATAAATAGTTAAATAGCATTACTTAAAAGAATAGATATCCTTTACCCTTAATTAGCGAAATCTAAAATAGGATAGGTAATGTATAAATCATTATAAAGATAGATCTAAGATAGGCGTATTACTAGATTAGGATTAAGAAAGGCAATAAATAAAAGGCAGCCTTTAGATTAAAGGAAGAACTATATAAACTATTAGTTATATAATTTAGGCTTATAAACGCACTAGTAACGTTTTAAAAGCGAATTAATAGTATATTAGGAGAACACCTTAATAAGTTTATTATAGTATACCTTAATATTATTATTATCTACTTAATAAGCGAGGGAAAATATAGAGAATACGTTAAATAGGTTTTAAAAAGACTATAAAAAGAATAGATGCTAGTAGTAATTAAAAAATACAAGTTCTTTATAAGGAAGACCAATTTTATTAGATTTATTATTAAACTAGGTTGTATTAGTATAGACCTAAAGAAGATTAATGCTATAGTAAGTTAGTAAGAACTAGAGAACGTTACGTAATTAAGATTTTTTTAAGGTTTTATAACTACTATAGGAGGCTTATTACGTAATAGTTAATGAATATTAAACCTTTTATAAGGCTAATAAATAAATAAAACTATTCTAAGAACTTAAGAAATTATTTAGGGGACTTTATAGGTAGGGGGCTATAAAGTAGAAATAAGATAGATTATAAAGGAGACGAATTTTTAAGGAGATAAGGCCTCTAGGATTGGAGAGACTATATACTACGGGTATATGCCTTTAGTATATAACTAATAACTACCTAGTAGGTATCTTGAGGTAGTCGCAATAATATCCCTTATATTATTCCCCCCACCCCTTCTTATAATCGGCCTCTAATTACTATTACCTTATAGTAAAGGGAGATTATTAATGGCTTGTCTTAAAAGTGGTTTGGAGAGATATTAGCCTACTACTATATATATTCTTAACTATTTAACCCCTATATTAAACTTCTAAAAAATCTTTAGTAAGGAAAAATATGTCAGGTGACGAAGTCACCTCGCTATATGTATTGTTCCGCACAGCCGTGCCTGGCATCAAGCCAGTCACTCGTTTACCTTTTGTGGGTTTGTGTGGCTAAGTGGTGCGGAGCTTATCACCTTACAAAATATAACTTAAGAAAAGGCGTAAGGATTACTAAAAGACTTATTAGAAACCTACTGGAAATATATTAGTAATTATTTAGACTAATTTAACTCTATATTAAAGCCTTTACGCCGGTTTATAATTAATTATAAGTATTATAGGATTTAGCGCATAGGGCCTTAGATCGCCGTTGTCTTTAACTACTAAGATATAATCTACAATCTTTTTATAATTATTTATATTACTAATATATTACTTCTATATTTATCCTTAGGCAATTAAGTACAATTAAGGTATTAATTAGTTAGTTAAGAAGACTTATCTTCTAAGATTTAGTATATATACTTCTAAATCTAGTAGTCCTATACTATATAATATATCCCGCTCGCCTTTTAGTATTAAAACGGTTATATTAGAGTGTTCTTATCTTAGACAATAATTCAGGTACAGTGTCGCCTATTCTTTAGGGAGCCAATTATGATTCTCTTAGGAGCCAAGCGCTAGGAACACAATTTCGTTTATAGGATTTCGGTATTGGGGACTATATTTCTATATAATCATACCACGCCTCACGCCTTCCCTTTAACCCGCAAGGCAACCTCTACAAGTGCTGGGAAATCCAGATCACGGTAGTCCTCGGGCATATGTTCGCCACTGGCAATGCAATGTACTTTCATTTTCGGATGGAACTTGAGTCCGTGCAACAGCTTTGGCGTGATCAAAAAATACTGACTTGTGTGTTCCTGACAGGCGATATCTACCATGCGCTCATGGACCATGCGCTCGTTTCTGGGATCCATTCCCTGGTTAATCTCGTCAACAACCCGGAAGGGTGATCGAGCCATTGATTGTAGGGACATGAGGTAAAATATAGTAGAAACCGCGCGCTCGCCACCAGATTGGCGATGGGAATCCAATATAGAGAGTTGCTCGTGCTCCCTGTAGTAATTAGTGGGCGGACTCTGCTGTAGTGAAGAAGAGGTACTTACCGAAACCTGACTTGAATCTGGATTGACCATTGATCAAAGTCTTCATCCTTGTGTACGCTGACCTGGCCAGCGCACCCAATTTTTTCAAAGTTCTTTGAGAAACCGTCGCTGATCTGGGAAACGAGGGCATCGAGCTGCGGCTCCCACTCCGCCCGAACTAAGTCAATCTTTTCTTGTACATGAACAAGATTGCCGGTCAGCTCGTCAAGCTTCTTTTGCATTGCTTCAATGTCCCTGGCGCGCTTTTCAAATTCCCTGATAGCGTTTGGATTGCCATCTGACATTAGGTCTAACCTCGTAGTAACGGATTCGATCTCCGAGTTCAACTCCGCAATAGTAAGGTTGCCGCCAAGTTCTGCATGAATTGATTCCTCTTCCGTAGTGCGTGTTTGAAAGATTCGTCTACTCTCTTCGAGAAGAGCTTTGGCGTCGTTGTGTAGGCGAGTGTATTCTTGTTCAGTTTCATGAACGTCTCTTCGACGTTGATTTAGCATAGCTTGTACACGTGAATTTTCTTCAACCAAAACCTCAAATTCAGAGGAAGCCTCAATAAGCCGGATTTCAGCTTCTAGTAAGTCGTCATGAACCTTTCGTAGGAGTTCCACTGCGTTCTAATTGTTATTAGATACCATAGATAATAAGAACGCTTAGATATACTTACGGCATAGTCAAGAGCTAGTTGTGCCTTCTCTAGACCTAATCCTTCCGATTTTGTCTTAATAGCGAGTATCCGCGTTTTTAACTCAGCTCCAGTTGTTTCTAACCCTGTCTTCTTCTGTTCAAGACTAGCTGTACAATTCATTAGCTATACACAATCATCCAGGCTAAAAGGTGGCAAACCTAATTTGGTAGGTAATACACTAAACTCGCTAAGAATCTTTTGATTTTGAGCCTTTTCTTTTTCTAAGTCGTTCTGGAAATCCCATTAGCCAAGTCCCCTGGACAGAAGTCATAGTAATACCTTCTCGCCCTTGACTTCCTCCATAGCCTGTCTAAGACTGCTTTGCTCCTCTTTTAGCTTTTCAAAGGATTGCTGAAGCTCCTTTATCTCATTTTCGAGCTCTCCAATGGTTTGGCGAAGTTCTCTTTCAGCTCCTAGGTCGATTGGTTGATCTGTCCAAAACCGTGCTTGTTTCGTGGGCTGAACCCGTGTCGATACGGCCATTGGTCCATACTCTCGTCTTCGTATGACCCGATAGGTTTGTTTTCCTGCCACCCAGCTTTGGATTTGGCTTTCTTTAAGCCTCTCAAATTGTTGATCATCGTGATTCTCAAGAGTAATGCCAGTCCTATGTAGTTGCACACTATCACAAAGCATAGAGAGGACAGGCTCAGGTCCAGCCACGAAATCTAGAAGCCAACCATTGAGGCTGTAATTCCGCAATGCGTCGTTTGGGACAGGAGGTCGCCACTGATCAAGGCCGCGGTTGGCAACACGAATTGAAATATCGGAGAGTTTCAGCTTTCCGTACAGTTGTTCCTGCAGAACCTTAAAGTCGTTACGAGTTGTGCAGGTAAAGGCAACAAAGTCACTGTTCTGGAGAAAAGACTCGACGGCATCCGCGTATCTAGGATCTTTAACGGAACATTCAATAATTGGAGGACCATATACTTGTCCTTCAAATGCATTTTGATTCTTCTGGACCCATTCCCAGGCGATTGCAGTATCAGATGAGGCTTTGCGAAGTTTTGCGCCCTGTTGTCCTGTTTGTGACCTCAGGTTTTCTAATTCTTGTAGAGCTTGTTGCCGCCGCTGGTTTTGCGGAGTGACTTGGTTGTGGGCTTCATGCATCTCCCGCTTGAGGTCAACGGCTCGTGCCTCGATCTCGCGAAGGCGTCGAGACTTCTCGCGAATCCTTTCATTGTACTCTGCGGGATCGAAGTCGATCGGCTCCTCTTCCATTTGTCGTTTAATACGGGAAATAGTTTGTTCAAGCCGTGCGACATCAGCTTTTCGATTTTTGTCTCCTTCACGCTCAGCCTTAATCTCATCCTCACAATCCTTAATCATCTCTTGTATGCCACGAAGCCTTCTGACGAATTCATCCGCTCGGTGTTCCACTTTTGGAATTAGAGTCTTTCGTAGCTTGACGACATCCTGGATCTTATCACGGTAATGCTGTTTTGCATTCACAGCTCTTAGAGATGGTTCGACCTCCCGTTCTAAACGCTTTAGGTCACGTTGAGCATCCTTCTTCCTGTTCTTAGCATCCTCTACTTGTTCTTTGGTAATTCGGTACTGAATGAGCGGTCTCATCATTTCCAAAGCTTTCGCTTTGACTTGGAGGTTCTTCCGTTCTCTCATGTGCTCGACATCAGCTCTCTGCATATTCTGTCTCGTCTGCATCGCGTTAAGATGTTCTTGGTCATGAATCTGTGTTGCCTGCAGCTTCTTTTGGTCACGGCGGAGATTTTTGAGTTCTTCATGCATCTGTACCATTTCGTCGGGCGCCGCAGCCCGCTGTGTCTCCCTGAGAAGCTCGACTGGGGTGAGTTGGGCAAATTCAACCACTCGGTCCTGAGGAAGGAATTGGCACAGATTGTCAATCTGAATAGAGAAGGACTTTGCAAGCTTGAGTATTTCCTTGTTTGGTGTCTGGTGTCCGTCGTAGTAGAAATGAGACTTGTTCCCTTCCTTTTTGATGACTCTGCGTATAATGGGGTTTTTTCCATTCGTCTGTGGACCGCCTGCAAGCTCGATTTCGATTTCTGCCTCGCGCGACCCATGTTTGACAAACTCGCCAAGTTCCTTGGCTCGTCCAAGATGCTGCGAACCGTTAGAAGTGCTTTATAAGTTGTGGAGGCGTTATTCAGCATACCTGCGGCGACCAACCGAGTCCCAGGCATATTGCACAAACTAGTGTACTCTTACCCGTGCCATTTGGTCCGATTATCATATTTAAGCTGGGACCAGGGTGAAACTCTGCTGATGTGTACGTGACAAAATTTGTGAGCTTAACTCGGACGATGGAACCAGGCTGGTGGGGTTCAGTTGCGTGGCTGGCGCTATCGTTTACACCGTTTACATGACGCGGATGAGTGGGATAACTGTCGGGGAGGATAGTGTCTTCCGAGGACTACGGCTGATCAGCAAGAGCGCTTGACTGACCTACAACGTCTATAATTGACAACAACCAGCTTCTGAAGGTGGAAGATGTAACGAACCATTGGTGACGCGCGTGGATTCAGTCGAACACGTTTGCTTCCGGATGAGTGCACGGAAGAAGGACTGGAGGTGTCGCGCGGTGCTTCCTCGTTTTCATTGTCCTTGTCGCTTCGTCTGCGACGGTGCGGCATTGTAAGCCCCGGCATGGTTTCGGAAGGAGAGATTGCTGGCTGTGCGGAGGTGATGGCCTTGCGGGAGTGAGGGTCGACGCGACACGCGAAGCGAGCTAAAAGTTGAGTCGTACGGCACCTTGGCAGCACATCGCTTCGCAGACATCCGAGCTCTCGGCTGCTATCCCTTAACCCGTCGGCGCCCATCTGTCATCGATAAAGACCCAGGTATTTCGTATTTACCCAACTTTCCAATTGACCTAATTCTTATTGATAAGAGAAATACCAATTTTGACGGGTTAAAGGATAGCTCGGGACATTTGGATCAAATTTATGCATTAAGTCTTCATATTTTTCAATCAGACTACAGTGCAGTTACCTGGCACAGGCATGGCGGCGATGGCTATAATATTTACAATTCATAAATTTTAATGTTTGACTGTGTCCAATTATTTCTTCTCCTTGGGAGCAATCATCAGTTCCGGTCGAACATATCTGTCGAAATCCTCTTCGCTGAGCGCCTTGAGCTCCAGAGCACTCTCCTTTAGCGTCGTGCCCTTCTTGTGAGCGTTCTTTGCGACCTTAGATGCCATGTCGTACCCAATCACAGGATTTAAGCAAGTGACAAGCATGAGACTGGATGTTTTAGTTAGCCCGAGTTTACAAGTCTGGAATGTAGAGCTCATCACCTTTCGTGAAGCAATGCGCCAATGCGTTTCTCATCAGCATCCATTCCCTCGACGAGGTTCTTCTCGAAGCTCTTCATACCGTCGGTAAGGAGTCTCGCACTGTGAAGTAGGTTCCTGATCATCACCGGTTTAAAGACGTTAAGTTCGAAGTTTCCCTGCGACCCTGCAAATGTTACAGCGGCATGGTTGCCGAACACTTGAGTGCAAAGCATCGTCATTGACTCGCATTGCGTCGGATTCACTTTTCCAGGCATGATGGAAGATCCTGGTTCATTTTCTGGAAGCTTGAGTTCGCCCAGGCCACATCGCGGTCCGGATCCCAGGAATCGAATGTCTTGGGCAATCTTGAAGAGCGACACGGCAAGAGTGTTGAGCTGACCCGAAGCCTCTACAATCGCATCGTGTGCGGCGAGCGCCTCGAATTTATTCGGCGCGGTTATGAACTCGTGCCCGGCCATCTTGCTAACTTCTGCAGCAATGGCCTCATCGAAACCCTTAAAGGTATTGAGGCCAGTGCCGACTGCAGTGCCCCCTTGAGCTAGCATTCTTAAGCGAGGCAATGCGGACTTCACCCTCTCAATGCCGAAATCCAACTGTGTAACGTATCCGGAAAATTCTTGGCCCAGGGTCAATGGTGTAGCGTCCTGAAGATGAGTTCGTCCGATCTTTATGATTTTTCCGAACTGCTGGCTCTTCCTGTCTAGTGCATCTCGGAGGCTTTTGAGGGCCGGAAGGAGCTCCCCTTCTAATTCGAGGACGGCAGCAATGTGCATGACGGTGGGGAATGTATCGTTTGACGAGGCGGACATGTTAACGTGGTCATTGGGGTGGACTGGTTTCTTGGAGCCCATTTGACCTCCGAGGATCTCAATGGCACGATTCGAGATGACTTCGTTGGCGTTCATATTTGATTGAGTGCCGGAGCCTGTTTGCCAGACCACGAGGGGGAAGTGGTCTACGAGCTTCAATGATGCAACTTCTTCGGCTGCTTGCTGAATAGCTTTGCCTAATTTCGGGTCTTCCAACAGGACCTGTCAGCGGAGCTCCTGCAATTCGCCTTTCGATACCTACCTAGCCCAAATTTCATGTTCACTGTCGCCGCAGCACCCTTGAGAATGCCAAAGGCTCGTACGATGGGTGGAGGCATGCGGTCCTGAGGCTGGTTGATCTTGAAGTTCTCCAGCGAGCGCTCGGTCTGAGCACCCCAGTATCTGTCTGATGGCACCTGGATCTCTCCGAAGGCATCGGTTTCTGTTCTCGTCGGCCCACCCATTCTTGCGGTAGAAACAAATGTTCGTAATGCCGTCTTATGTAGATAGGGTAATTGGGAGCGATTGGGAGCGAGGATTCGTTTATTCAGCACGGTAGCAGTATTCGCAGAAGGTTTTGAGAAGGCGGTTGAGGCATGAAACGATCGAATTGCAATGGATGGGCATGGTTTGGCATGTGCATGTGATGCCAAAGGACCACCCGGACGCAGCAGGGCCTCGGCGGGGTGGAGCTTGGTTCCAGCAGAGCGGATCATAGCTCTATGCTAGGGTTTTACGGGCGGGGTATGGGATTCGAGATGTGAGGGGGGAATTGGATTTAGGAGATGATTAGAGATGGCGATTGAAGTTCTTGGGAGCAGTACGAAGTGTCCGCTGCTTGCAGAGCCCCTGAAGACTGATGCAATTGGGAAAATACGGTGGGAAAATTCATCGGAAGGTCCCGGAGACGGAGATGGTCAGTGCCATGTCGGCCATGCGTCCTGCAGAGTCCTCGGTCGCTTGAGTTTGTGACTGCAGGCCTGCCGCTTACGGCAGGAAGTTCTCAGTGTTGGAAAGAGCGAAGCGGAGAGGAGTGGTGGGTTTGCCATGAGATAGAGGTGGTGTACCCGCTACATCTGCTACATCTACTGTATCTGCTGTATCTGCTACCCAGGTATATCAAATATTCCTTGTGGGTGGGTCGGTTTGTTGACTGCTGAGGAACCTAGCCATCAACTATTAGTTGCTTGAGCCGGTACCCCACCAGCCAATTGCGTTGTGCATGTTTTGTGACGACTCTCAGCCTTATGTCTCTCCCTCTCTGACCCCTCTGCTCCGCAAGGAGCCTTGCACCCAGGCTCACCACTCACCACCCATCACCTCCACCCCTCAAGTTCTAAGGGAACATGGGTGCCGCTCCGTTGTGATACACAGCTACTTGCATTCACTCTTACCCAAGGCCAGAACAATCACCAGTGAGCTACATAGGACCTCTATAGCTTTCCCAACTGTATTTATAATACCCGGCACCTCCTCCAAGGACTACCTTATCCACTCATCCTATCTGTCTCTTCACTAGACAAACACGCCTTAGAGCTCGCCTGCTGTCAGCCTGGCAACAAGTCAACATGTCAGATCCAAGGCCTGCGAACTCATGGAGCGGCCCAACATCCCCCAACGCTGCCACTATTTCAGCCTCTGCGCCAACCCAAGGACTCCTGAATCCGGATACTTCGTCAAACTCGTCTAGCGCTAATACTCTCCGTGGGCTAGCATATGGCGACGCCTTTCCTGACTTTGGAAATGCTCCTGTCTTCGGGTACGAGTGGAGCGATGATCGAGCTCACATGCCTTATCCACCCAGAATGCCAAGCTTGCCGGCTTCACAGGTGGGAGTGCGTCCATCTGCTCCATCATACGGGTATGCCTTTGGGAACTTCCCGCAACAATCTCCGGCTGGGTCTTACTCACAAAGTCTGAATCCCTTTCACAATGTCAGTCATAGCCCATCACCACCAGATTCATATCCTGGCATACACCCCTTTCACCCATATGACTATTCCCCGCATCCTATTCATGGCCAAATCAACAGACCATCCGAAGTCCAAAACGTCCCCAGCTTGAACGGCGGTCACTACTACTCAGGCGGTCCACCGCAGCATTACTACCCCAGATATCATTCAATGGGTGAGCATATCCACGCCACCCATCCACCGTCGCTGGTCTCGCGCCCCAACGGAATGACTCCAAACTTACCACGGAGGGTCTCGGCTGAGACTCCGGGATTGGCAAATGATCAGAGCCGACCTGCGATGTCTGGCCGAGCTGCTCTGCTTACCGAACGCCGGGCACGGCGGGCGAATCTTCAAGCCTGGAGTCAAACTGACACCGGATCTCCAGGCGGAATGACTGCAAGTGCCAGCGCTCGACGAAACGATGAAACCGTTTCTCCCCGAGGTGGAAATTCTCATTATCGACGAGCACATGTAAGGCCTCGAATCGACACTACTGTTGCTCCTTCCCCCCCAGAAACCGATGGTAGCGATGAGGAGCAAATCCTCACTCGCAGGCCTAGGCCACCTCACGAACGAGCTTTCGGATATGTTGGAGTACAAGGCAACGCCGTGACCCCAGGACAGATGTTGAAACTCCGAGAACAGTTAAAGCCCTTGTTATTTAGTGAGATACCCGAAGGTGTAACCCCTATGTGCGACATCTGCCAGAAGGACTATTCAGACTCAAAGGTTGAGCCTACTGAAGAAGTAGAAATCGCAATTCAGCTGCCTTGTAAGCACGTCTTCGGTGAACACTGCATCAACACTTGGTTCGATACATGCAAAAGTCAGAAGAACAAAATTACATGTCCTATGTGTCGCAAAGTCTTGGCCGGAGGAATGGGAGGATCTGAGGGATCCGCGCTTGCAGCTCTCATCGACAGGCTTCAAAGGACTCCGACTCAATCGGGTGGTATGAGGGAATTAGCGCCTGAGGATTTCGAAGAGAGCTATGCGTTACTTCGAGCCGTGGAGTTTGAGCCTGCTGAATTCGCCGCCTTTCACCGCAGTCGAGTTTCTGCAGCCAGCGTTGCTAATTCTACCGCTGGCGTTCCACTAGAGCGGCATAACACCAGGGACCGAAGCTTGTCACGTCTTGACCGGCAGCGCCAAAGAACACATACTGGTGTCTTGGAGCAGCAAGAGCCCGCCTCCGGCCATAATACTTCATCATAAGTTCGGATTTAGTGGGAGAAGCCCTGGAAGAATCTTAAATCGCTTATATCTAACGGTAGAAAGGATATGGTGGAAGATACGTTGGGATTTCCATTCAATCAATGCCTTGGATTTAGGGAGCATTCGTATCTTTTTGGTGGGCTTTTATCTTTTTTGGCGATCCGAAAACTTTCTCAGCACATGGATGACGGTTATACAGTTTATACGTTCACGGGTAGCATATACTTCTGGGGTATTTCATGATATCGAGCAATGATAGCTAATAGGCAGATTCCTCCTGACGTGCATCTTACCTTTTACTATATCACATGTGCCAAAGATTAGAGTTGTTGTTAGTGTCCGAAGCTATTTGAGTTTTATATTGCGGCAATTAATGAGAAATATTTCAATTGGCTGTGTCCTCAATGTTACTAAAATCTCCCAGTAGATTTCTAGCCTTAGAAAGAGACTACTGGAGGAAGACGGTAGCTCAAATACGTGCGGGCCTGCGGCATGTTTTCTGTTAAGGTATTCCCCCCGGCACTTGATCTCTCGGGTACGGCTATAGGAGGAGGTGGAAGTAGTAACGATGAGATGGTAAATAGTAGTGGTGGTGATGATATAGTGACACGCGATGGTGGCTCGCACAAGCACCTCCAGCTTGTTTTGGGACGCACGGATGTTTGTTGTCTCCCCCACCAAAAATCATTCCAGCAACACACCTCTACCTTTGCTCCCACCGCCGCTATACCTTCATATATAGTTGTTGCCCAATTCACTCACATCACTGTCTGGGGCAGTGTGGCTTTTCTCATAAGGCATCTACGTCAAACACTAAGCTTCCGCGCTCGCATCCTCTCTCCAACCTCTCCAAGCCGGCCCCACCAGACTTCCTTCCCTTCGTTCAGGCTAACGCTCGTCCTGGTGGATTTTGGTACACCATGGCAGCAAGCTTTTCGCATTCTATGGGTGATGGACAAAACTTCAGACTCCCAATCCCCCCTCCTCCGCTTCATACTCGCTCTTCAAACGACATGCATGACCGCCCGTCCACTCCCTCTCAGGAGCCTTTCATGAGCCCTCATCAGACCCCGCAGGGAAGCCCAAGCAAACACCATTATCCGCCCGGATCTTTCGACCTTCCAAATGTTTTCGACAATGCTATGAGATTAGTTCCCACGATCACATCTCCTTCGAAATCTGGACGACCGTCACAATCACCAATGTCCCCAAACAAAACCAATATTCAGGCTGCCGAAGACATCGATTACTCGGCCCAAGACTTGACTGCTATTGGCCCGGGGAGTCCGACGCGGAAAGCCAACAAGGAGAATACACCTCCAGGCGTGCGTCCTGGGATGCAAAAGGAGACAAGCTTCATCAACCATGCCGCAGCCTCACGTCAAGAGCCATATAAACCACGCGAAACCGACCAATTGACACGCCAGACTTACAGCGTACAGAGAGGTTTGTCCCCTGAAGAATTGGAGAAGTTGAGAAAACCCTCCGTTAAGCGACTAGCAAATGTGACCCAATTGTGTAAGTCTGGGCGCTACATAAATTCTTAGTGTTTCATCTGACTCATGTAGATTTTCTCGATTATTACTATGACCTTCTCAGCTACGTGCACACACGTCAGAATCGACTTACCCAATTCAAAGCGCAGAACCCCCCGCCTCCTGCCACTCCCGAGGCAGAATACGACGGAGCACTTCGCACATACCTTGGTCGCGAACGAGCGAATCTCAGAAAGCGACGGACGCGGCTGAGGCAAGGGGACTTTCAAATTCTTACTCAAGTTGGACAGGGAGGGTATGGGCAAGTGTATCTGGCGCAGAAGAAGGATACCAGAGAAGTTTGTGCTCTCAAAGTGATGAGCAAAAAGCTGCTCTTCAAACTGGATGAGGTCCGGCACGTCCTAACCGAGAGGGATATATTGACCAACGCTAAGAGCGAGTGGCTCGTACGCCTATTGTACGCCTTCCAAGATGAGAAGAGTATTTATCTTGCAATGGTAAGCCTTAAAAATCGACGGAAGAAGTTTCAATATCTAATTTGGATGACGACAGGAATATGTACCTGGGGGAGACTTCCGGACGCTTCTGAACAACACTGGCGTCCTGCACAATCGCCACGCACGTTTCTATATTGCAGAGATGTTCTCCTGTGTTGATTCGCTCCACCAGCTTGGCTACATCCACCGCGATCTCAAGCCTGAAAACTTTCTCATCGATAGCACCGGTCATGTGAAACTTACCGATTTTGGTCTTGCGGCTGGTATGCTTGCACCAGCCAAAATTGAATCCATGCGTGTTAAACTTGAATCTGTTGGAAATGTCGCTGTTCCTTTCGGTCGGCCCATGGAAGAACGAACGGCTGCCGAGCGCCGAGAGAACTACCGGTCCCTCCGCGAACGCGATGCTAACTATGCTAAAAGTATTGTGGGTAGCCCCGACTACATGGCTCCGGAGGTCTTGAAGGGAGAGGAATACGACTTTACCGTAGATTACTGGAGCTTAGGTTGCATGCTATTTGAGGCGCTAGCTGGATATCCACCTTTCGCAGGTGCGACCGTTGATGAGACATGGCAAAATCTGAAGCAGTGGAAGAAAGTCCTGAGGAAGCCGGTTTATGAAGATCCATCATACTTCTTAAGTAAGCGTACCTGGGATCTTATCACGCGCCTCGTCGCATCCAAAACTAGCAGATTCAGAGGCATCAGCGAGATCCATGGGCATCAATACTTCAGTGAAGTTGATTGGACCAAGCTGCGGGAGCAACGCGCGCCGTTTGTGCCAGAGTTGGACAGCGAGACCGATGCTGGATATTTCGATGACTTCAGCAACGAGGCAGACATGGCTAAGTACAAAGAAGTTCACGAAAAGCAGACAGCGCTAGAGGGTATGGCTGAGCGAGATGAGAAAATGAAGAAGAGTTTGTTTGTTGGGTTCACATTTAGGTATGAACCGCTGCCTTCCTGCTCGATTTACTTACGCTTATTTCCTTTGTAGACATCGCAAGCCACCCACAGATGAGAACGGCAAACCAGCTAGTCCCAGGAAACCACTTCCCATGGTGGGCGAGTCTTTTGGGACCATATTCTAAGGCTCTGATGGCCTCGGTTAACGGCCTATTTTCGGCCTTTCCAGGAGGACTTTCTTTATACAGGGCACTGGTTGCCTTGGTTACTTTGCGATGCTGTCGTATCGCACGTTATGAGTAATGCGGATTGAAAACGAGATGAATCATGGTATCTTATTTCTGGAATCAGTAGAAGGGATGGGGCGTTATGATGACTTTCATGCATGCTTTAGTCGAGCTATAAGCGCGAATGGTTTTCTTGCTTCTTGTAACACTAAGAATAAAAATTTAAATGTTTTGGAGAAATTCCCCACGTCAAATTTAAAACGCACTGGGATAACTCTTAGCAGGATTAATATTAACATCCTAGGAGCTTTATAGAGCAGTGGAAGAAGACTAATATAATAGTAAGAGTCATAGAGTTCAAAAAATGATTAAATTATCATTATCTTATGTTATATTTCATATAAAGGGTTCTTTTAGTATTATAATTTGCTACGTTTTACTAAGGAGAATAGCTTTGATTTTCTTTGTCTTTGTCTGGACATAGCTTGCGTAGGGGAGTGTGAGGTGGATCCCTGAGCACATTTACCCCTAGGGATTACCAAAACCTTTCCATATTCCTCTTCTGCTTGCATCATCCTTGCAGCTCTACAGCTTACCAATGCAACCTTTACGACTGTTTGCACTCCACGTGCCCTTAGCCCGGCAAACAGCTCCGCGAATGCTTTCGCCCACACAACACCGTTCTCCGTTGACCTTCCGACCATGTCGAGGTCGACAATGAAATATACAAGTGGCAGGCCCGCCAATACTGCTCCAAGAAGTCCAAACCATTCCGATACCGTCGTCGCGCTTTGGAACCTCGCTGCATTAAGCGCGACTGACCGTTCATCTAGCAGCGTATGGTTAATACGGAGAACTTGTAGGACGAGTTGCTTGAGGACATCAGTGGCTGAGAAGTTGGTTTCAATTGCAGAGTCTGTGTGCCGAGGTCGAAGAGCCCAGATGACAGGAACCTCAGCGGCTGAGATGATTTCAATAGCGTCGGCGGTAAAGTCCCGCGCAATCTGACGTGTAGTATAGCAGCCGCGAACGGTGAAGATTGCGGAGGCAGGGTTGTCAGCCCAGGATTGTAGATGGTGGGAGTTCCGGAAAGGTGAGATAGAGGTACTGTTTTGGTAGTGCTGGCGGCGGCGATTGCGCATTGATTTATAGTAGCGTAGGGTATGTTCTGGGTCGCCAAGCGCTGAATTTGATGTGAAAGTAAGGATTTGGGAAAACTGGATTTCGCAAACCCGTCGGCCAGTATCGAGGAGGCCTGCGTATTGCAATTTATGGTATTCTGTAAACAAATGTTACGCCAATTTTCGAATGGAAACTTAAGAGGAGGGTGGTTCAGGAGCTAACCTTCTAGAGCTTGTCTAGTTTCTACGGCCACCTTATGCGTGGTTTGTTGTTCCAGTCGTACTTCTTGTAGCTCAATGCGCGCTTCCCGTAACTCGGCCATGGTCATAACCAACGCCAGGCGGTCAATCCTCGCTGCAGTTTCCGCTATATCGTCGACCAAATCTTGGAATCGAAGGTTGTAGGGACGTGTAATTGCTGTGAGCATATGTTTTAGTTTGCACTCGCTGTACCAGCTAGCTGCTCTCTGGGCAAATTTGATGACTTGGGCGTATAATAAGATTACTAGGCTTTTCATATATTCTGTGGGATAGAGTAATATTCGGAGCTCGGCTCGAGGTAAGGCGTCCGCAATCTGGCATAATCCTTTCGCAAGCTCCTTGACAAGATCCTCCTGGTTTTGAACGCCCTAAGTTGCGCAAAGCAGTAAGTATGGTCTTCGTATTCTCAGCAAAAGAAATCAAAGACGAACGACTGTACAATAAATAAAAATTTGAAGGCCCCCCAGACTAACGACACGTATTCTGGATGGTGCTGGACAAGCACATCCAGGACTACGCCATATAGTGCTACACGGGACGACAGCTTCGTCAGCCATTTCCACGCCTTCGATTTTTTCGATGTGTTGTACCGCCGTTGCGAATCGTAGACAGCAGCTTGCACGTCAACCATACTGTGCTTGTCGCGCAGCCAGATACGCTTGCACTCATCCTCGGTGAACTGGGTCTTAAAGAGCTCTACAGCCTCGTTGAATGCCTCTTCGGCTGGATTTGCACTGCAAGAGTTCGTGAGCTGATATGTTAAATTTATGGAAGATTTTGCACCTTCCGTCATTGTCATCACTACTATCATCATGGAGCCATCCGGCAGTTGCGGGATGATTTCTTATGCTTGTTATGCTCGGCATCGTGAATTAGTGGGGCATTTTCAATGCCATTTTTGCGAAGCCTACGAGATAACCCGGTAAGCATGTGTAACAAGGCTAGCCGATAACCGCCTAATTTTGCAGGGGTGTTACAGGCAAAACTTCTTAATACGATACCAGGTATAACGATACATTTTATATTACGATCTACACGCCCGAATTAAGCCTTTTAGTGTAACTAACTACAATCTGACTTTTAAAGATATCGTTAAGCCACCAATATCGGTATAACTAGTTGCATAGGAAGGGGGTATATCTGGCCCATAAGGAGAGAAATCTATACCCTTTTGGCTTTAAGATCCACTTTTTGTTAAAGCTTTACTGCTCATTTACCTTACACGTGACTCTTGCTATAACAATACCATTGGTATTACGATACATTTGGCGCCAAAACCCATATCGTGCTAAGGAGTTTTGCTTGTAGCACAGTAACGCGTCAAAAGTCTGGGTCGCCTGGTCAATGCGCGGTTCCTACCACTATATCAAATTTATATTTTATATAGAAAAACCTATATAAATCAAAACCTATATATGCTCCTAGCATCTTAAGGTTAATACTGAATTTCGGCAGGTTAAGGGATAACGGTGGTTCGCGAGGCCCTTCTCCTTAAGTGGTCTGTAGCTTTACTGACGTGCTCTACCTCTGCTTAATTATAAGGTTTATACTTAATTTTAGGCGCTTGACGAGCAGCTCGAATAGCTGCACGTTTCTCCCTTCGGTTAAGCTTCTTAGGCCTACCAGATCTCGGTAGAGATTTAAGGTTTTTATAGTTGCTCCACCTCTTAATAGTCTTGTACACGTAGCTTAGGTGAGCGTTAAACCCGCGCGCAAGCTCTACCCTCGGTACGCCGGCCTTATGCTTCGCCAATAAGGCTGCACACGCCGCAGGCGTTAATTCGGCCTACGATTTCCACTTATTTCCTGGCCGAATGAGCGCCTCATGGTTGTGTGGTGGTGGGTAGAAGGTAGAGGGTTGGTGGTCGCGCGTCGGGTATACGCGAGTGCACCAGGAGTTCTGAACAGAGTTGCGGAGGATAGGCCGGATAGGCCTCTCGGATAATAGACCTATCAGCTGATAGTATCCGGAGACTATCCGGATAGTCTCCGGATAGTCTTGGCAAAATC
>Ga0307515_10011409_pt1 | contig 16865 bp, 22 predicted proteins | sample 17_EM_MG_FD_194513 | JGI IMG/M metagenome (GOLD analysis project Ga0307515, IMG submission 194513) | Populus trichocarpa ectomycorrhiza microbial communities from riparian zone in the Pacific Northwest, United States - 17_EM | ecosystem: Host-associated > Plants > Roots > Unclassified | place... | reverse complement strand
GCAATGGAGCGGGCTCGGGGGGTGGGTTCCATCAGAGTCCTCGTTCGGCAATGAGAGAGTTTGCGGTGAGGGTGTTCATTTCTCCATAAAATTACAACAATGTTCGATTCCCTCCCTCCCTTCCCATCCTCTCCTTCTCCTTCTATCTTCCTGACCAATGTTACTCCACGGTTCCTTCGTCGCTCTTGCCACCGCGCTTGTCTCTTCGGTGTCCGCGTTCTCCCCTGGATTCCCTTATGGATCTGAGAAGGTTAGAGGCGTGACTTTGGGTGGTTGGCTTGTATTGTGAGTTACACACCATTCGTTTTGGCGTTGGGAAAGTTGCCTCGCTCGGTCGGACGTACGCTTACGCGCTTGGTTCGTTATAGGGGTTCGTTTTTGGTTTCGTTATTTGTGGTGTGGGGCTGTTGGACGGTTTCTTACTGACGAGATCATTTTGCGCATGGCTTTTGTTCATACAGTGGTACGCATATCTTTTCTTCCCCCCTCAATGGCTATTGCTCCGCCCTTTTGGTCGAGGTACTCCATCAGGCGAGGGGTCTGACGGTATTCATTATGTAGCCTTGGATTACCCCCAGTCTTTTCGACGACACCGGCAACGACAAAATTGTCGACGAATGGACCTTCTGCCAACTTCAAAATCAATCCGTGGCCCTGGGAAAGTTGCAACAGCATTGGGAGACCGTAAGCCCTTTTCCAATCTCCTCCCTGGCGGACATGTTTTTGACCCACGCGGTTGTGTCGTTTCTTCACATCCGTGTTTTTCATGCTCTTTGGGATGACAGTGGATCACTGAAGCGGATTTCGCGGCTATCGCTGCTGCTGGCTTGAACCACGTTCGCATACCGATTGGATACTGGGCTTTGGATATCACTGGTGGTAAAATACTGTCCCCTCCCTGCGTGACGAAGTTCTCACCACGGGGCCTATGTTAGGTGAACCTTACATCCAAGGTCAACTTGCATACCTCGACAAGGCTGTGGATTGGGCCGGTCAACACGGATTGAAGGTCATTGTCGACCTGCACGGCGCTCCCGGAAGCCAGAACGTTCTTGACAGTACTGGTCATCGGGTCGATTACCCAGGATGGCATACGGAAAGTGGTGCCGTCGCTCGTACAAATGCCATCATCCAGCAACTCGCTTCGAAGTTTGCGGATAACCCATGTGTCGTTCCGATCATCGCTCCACTCAATGCACCCGAAGGGCAGCGTGATGAGATGTTGGGTACGATCGAGCAGTTCTGGTACGATTCGTATGGAAACATTAGGTTCCCATATGGGAACTCCCAAATGGTACATTCATATGATTCTAGGTGGATGTATGCGCATGTCTAACGCTTCTTACCTGCAGAGCGACACTGTCGTGCTCATTGACACCGCGCGGAGGAACCGCACCTACTGGGATAACTTTATGACCGGTGGAGAGTCCAAGTGGTCTGGTGTAGCCCTGAATGTGCATATCGGGCAGCTTTCTAACGAGGGGCTTGCCCGTTCCGACGATGATCGCATTCGCTTCGCCTGTTCGCAAGAAGGTTTCCTCTCTTCCTTCCACCTCTGGATAATTGTGGGTGAATGGACACCGGCTACTACCGATTGTGCGAAGTATGTCGATGGACGCGGACGCGGTAAACGTTACGGTGGAAGTTGTTCTGGCAAGACGGGTTCTGGAGCGACTTTCAGCGAGGAGTACAAGACATCCCTTAGGAAGTATTGGGAAGCGCAGACCATCACATTCGAGAAGGGCGATGGGTGGGTTCAATTGACGTGGAAGGCAGAAGAAGCGGATGATTGGAGCTATCAGGCTGGGTTGGAGTACGGTTGGATTCCGCAGGACCCGACTAACAGGATGTACCCTGGGATCTGCGACGGTCACTGATGGTAATGCTCAACGCCGTTATCATTCTCGTTGCATTTCTTTGGACGCTCTTCTGGTCGTTTTATCGGACATCTCTATCCCTTCCTCTCATCGCTCCCACTTGTTCTGGTTGTTTATTTATTCGTTTATCTCGTTTATACCTCTTTAACACGCGAATCTATGTAGGGTCCCACACACACCAGCAATACCCCCCCCCCTCCCCCTCCATGTTCTCGTAGTGACAACGTACAGGCTCGTTTATCTGCGTTCTATTAATTATTTCTTGCCGCACCCAGGCTCTGAATCTGACCATGGCGACCCTGTCGGGTAAGCGTACCGGCAATTTTCCCCAACGCTCCATCTCATCGCACACGTTCCGAGTCCTGCCGGGCTCCGCCCTGGCGTAAGTGTGGTCAATCAACCCGACGCAGATCACAAATGTTTGCCGTTTCTTGAAGTTGATCTGGACTCCCATCGCCAATGGTGGATTCGTCCTCCCAGTGGAACGATATTGATGGCGTGAAGGAATCGCGTGACGGCGGGAATTCACGATTACCGCGCCTGATGACGGGAGACCCGTTGGGCGCACCCCGATCATTCCCTCGGGCCATTCCCGGACCCTTGGAGTTGTTGCACAATATTCCCGGCGTTACATTCCAAATTGGGTAAGTACCGTTGGAGGGATTTTGAATCGGCAGTGTTCCGTCCGTCCCACTTGATAATCGCTCTTCAATGCGTTTCAAGTGTGAAGTGGTTGAGTCAAGAGTAGTATGGGGCAGCGCTCCGGTATAGATCCTCTCTTATCGATTGTGATTTTACATACTCAGCAAAGGGTTTCACCATCGATTACCTACATTTTCGCTCCAAATGTCTTGGTCTACTTGATCGAGCGATCGAAGTGCATCATGTTCTCCATCGTCCGCCACAATCCGTGAAGAGGCGAGTTCGTAGTTTTCGCGATTTTGGCCGTACAAACCGGCAACCGTGGATCAAACATATCGGTTTCGAGTTTTCCCACGGCGGTTTCAATCCCGCCCCAGAAGCCGCCCGGGTGAGACCAGAAGGAAATTAACCAAGTATGCTCAAATATTACGAAACCGGCCACGACTTGACTGCGTGTCCAGCCTCGACCCTCGGCCCGTTCCAGTAAACAACAAACCAAATAGGAATCGTGAGTGGGGTCGTTTCTGATCCGTGATTTCATTTACAGTCGGACACAGGGAAGCCAGGCTTGACCAGATAGTGACGTATGTCTGATTCAACACGCTTCCTGACGAAGATTGGCTGTGTCCTCCCCTCTAGGGCATACCCCCGGACGCTTGTCACAGCTTGAATCCGCCTGGTTGCCGTTTTTTTCACCATGCAACTACACCCCTGACTTGCGGTCGAGCTGTTCGTCCGAGCAAAACCTCGCCTTCACATCGTGTCGGTTGTGGATAGTTGATATGTGGCTCACCATTTCAATTGGCGAGGCTGGACCCTGCAGGACTCGTTGGGTCCAGTCCTAGGCGATCGCGGTTAGTGTTATCCGACTGCAGAAAAGGTTCCATTAACAGTTATAGGGCTCTTTCCTGAATGCGGTTTTTCCCATTTCGGAGTTGGGTCTTCGGCCAGCCAGGCGCCGTCAAGGGTGGTTTCTGGGCATATATAACCGTTCCGCTTTTGCACTGCTCATCCCCTCTGTTCCCCGTCTCCTACTGCCGTTCCGGGTTGTCGCTACCTAGTCTGTTGAATCCCTCCCTGTTGACATCGACGCGTGGAAATGGGTCTCCCAACTGCTTCTAGGGCTGGCTCCTCTCAGGACGATGCCTCGTATCTGCTTCCGGTCAGTTTGCCGTTCGGTCTCTCCTCTTTATTCTGCTACATACCTACCCGCATTATAGTCCGCCAAAACAAACTCTAACGAACAAGAGAGGTGCGTTCTTGTGGCTTTCCCTCACTTTGAAAGCCCCATCGCCGAACGGAGATGGCTTTGTAGGCTCGACGCGATGCACGAGGGTGTTACGGGATTCCTTGGCGGACGATTGACGCTTACCGACCTGGGAAACCCAAAGAGAATATTGGAGGTTGGGTAGGTCGCTCTCGGCTTCCAGTCCTGTCATTTACGTTCACCTGAAGCAACATTTGATCAGGGCAGGAAGTGGTGCTTGGGCGATACACGCCGCAAAGGATTACCCTGATGCAGAGGTAATCGCAATCGATATCTCGCCTCTTCCCGAACGGTGGGTCCCGCTTTTCCTGATGCCCCATCACACCACCACGGATTGCTTCCACCCCCATCGCTTTCGCTCGACCCTTGTCTGATCCGGAGGAATGGACTATTTTGTAGAGCGCTTCCGAAGAACCTAAAGTTTTTGCAAATGGACGTTTGTCAGCCTTTGCCATTTGAGCACGAATCCTTCGATGTGGTTCATGCCAGATTCGTCTTGATGCACGTAAGTTGGGGGGTTCCCTTCCTTACGTCGTGCCTGTGTAAGAGAATTGGTCCCCTCCTGACCCTTCGATTTTGATGTAGCTACCTCATTTCCGGGATGCGTTGGCTCGGATGTGCGCTCTGATAAAACCCGGAGGACATCTCGTCCTTGAAGAGATCGACGCTCGAGCGTATTCTGAGCATCAAGAAACCCCCGAGGCTGTCGAATTCTTCTACGACAGACTCTACGATCGGGCCTCTTCAAAAGGTGAAACCAACGACGTTGGAAGCGAACTTCAACCCTACGTTTCGAGACTGGGTATGTTCATCGATGTGACGGTAAAGGTGTTGATTGTTCCGTTTAGCCCTGGTTGGGATGGTCGTAAGTGCTCGAGCCCAATCTTTACGTATTTTTACCACAAGTCACTGATACGTCCCCCCCTCCGAAATTTGATTTTATAGCGGCCGAGGTTGGCGCTTTGGGAAACACGATGAAACAATCGCTGTTGAGAGCTTCACCGATGTTGGTCGGGGTCGTTCCCGGCTTAACGGAAGACTCTGTGGCGAAGTGGAAACTCGCTCTCGAGGAACCCAAGCACAAACTACGGCAAAGGGTTTACTTCCTCACCGCTCGCAAGAGGTGAGGGGTTTTTCGTTATCCACTTTCTTCTTTAGTTGAATCCTGACTTGGGGGTTTTGTTCCCCCCTTTCTTCTTCCAGCTACAAAGTTTCCGAGGTCCAGGACACGGAAGTTATCCAAAGAGGGTCTCTCCTTCCAATCAGGATGGCACGGCGCCTTTTCAGCGCTTTTCTGCCATCTTACTGGACGGGAAGGGGTCTCGCCGGCGCTGCGAGCTGGTTTATCTCGCTATCGAGGTGGCGTTGACGAGCCAGTTGAGGGTTGAACCGTTCCAATGTTTTACTAGTAACACTCACCACCATTACCTTATATGTGCACTCTATACTCTTCGTTTTTCATTTTGTTTCTTTTTTTGTAGTTGGATTCATACTATGGACCATTGGAATGTCGTCAATTTGAACTCTGTGTGCGCCGTCGTGACGCCCACGGGGGATTTCTTACTAGTGCCCTCTGGAGTGGCTCGCGTTGGTCTCACAATCAACACGGTGGGAGTTGACAGGACCCGTCTAGTGGCGAACGCTCCGGCTCACTTCCGGAGTCACGCATGATTCTCGCTTATTAGAAGTTCCGCACTTAGCTTGTGAGCCCTAGAGGCACCTACTCTAGAAATGACTAATGAATTCCCTGGTGGTAACACTTAGCCAATCACAACGTTCACGTTATTTTCTTTTGTGAGGAGGAATAACTAGGGTGAGATGGGTCGCATAGTTCCGTTTTTCCATTCTTCATTCTGCCGGGTCAGCACTGGTATCCAGATGATTGTATCCGGGTATCCAAAACAAGGGGATCCCATAAGCACCGGTAACCTTTCCATTCTCCTCGTTCCCAGACAAGTACTCACGAACCCACCTGCGTTTAGTTCCATGGAGAATCACACCGGGTTACAAGGGAGCGCAGCGATCAATTCAAGAAAACATACAGGTAGCACAGGATTTGGTTCGCACCAGAAGCATCGCAGGTACAACCTAGGAGTTCTTTCCAAGGGGTACAGGGGTTACGAGGTAACGCTCCCAAGAGTTCGAACGGGGGAATTGAACGCCCAGGGTTCCGTGGGTGCCACACGGGGAGAGCCAGAGGGACCCATCGCGGTGGCTTGATGGAAATCTTGTTCAAATTCTCGCCTCGCAAGTCAAGGAGGTCGAGGTGCTCGTGCTGGAGTAAGGGAAGGGACCGCACCCGGTGTACACGCATCCGGAGATGGAAGAAGTCGAGAAGTGGGATTGGATGTCAGAGGTTTCTCCGGTGGTCTCGAACACAACGATCGCGACGAGGATGAACGCTGGAAAGAGCCACAAGTGGCAAACTCGACAACTTTAGTGAAAATCGAGGCGCACTGGTGGGGCACATCATGTCGTATCTCTCCGCAACTGTTCATGGGTCAACCTCTCGTCCTCTCCGGTCACACAATCCTCTGAATCCATGAGTTTTGCAAGGGTGTTTGATCCTGGGCTGATGCTGCAGAGGTATCTGGAGTCAGCATCGATCAAACAAGTATGTGGGGCGAGAACGTACCAACTGTCCTTGACGACCTTCAACACATCATCGTAAAACAGTTCACCGCGCAACCAGCCGTGAGTAACATCCATGCACATGCACTCAAAAGAAGCTTTGATGGAAGAGTTGGCCATTTGCCCGACAGCGTCGGTGCATTAAGAATGAGAGCAACTTCCTCCGGTGCTGAGAAGGCCCCAGCCGACAGTTCCTCCGGCAAGATAAGAACTGTTCTTGGTCTGGCTTTGTTCGGCAGTAGGGCTGAAAGAAACTTCGACACTGATCTGGGTCCAGAAATCCAGGGTATCGTTGACGGTGGGATTCCCGCACTTTGGCGCAAGCACATCCTGGAACGAGGCCGCGCTGTCCGGCGGAGTGAGGGCCCCGAATTTGTCCTCGTAACTTGGGATCTTGTCCTTGTTGACCGCGGCATGGAAGATGGTCCTGGTAAAGATGCAATATCAGAATCGGCCTGAAGAGGAAGGCAAAGACCAAACTGACCCCTTGACATCGCTGTAATCTACGAGCTGAAATGCGGTCTGAGTAAAGAGGGCGGACTACCCACTCGTTCTGGTCCTTTTCACTGAAGTAGTGGGGTGGTTGAAGGTGGACTACGTCGGGAACATGAAAAACTTCACTTGCTGGCCGATGAGAGCGATTTGGCATACCTTGAGCACCTTGAGGAACACGTCGAGACATCGTTCTGAACCGGCTTGCCCAAACTTTCAGTACCGCCCCCATACTAACCCCAGATTCCAGAACTCCGTGCTCGTTGCAGCGGGCTTTCTTAAATTTCCTCCACTGGCGATGATCTCCTACGAGGTATCGTTAGCGGGCAGTCACCCGATGAGAGAACGTCACGAAACAACCAAACCGGAAAAGGTCGTTGGCAGAAAGAATGTTGAGAGCACCGATTGCTGTATCTGGAGGCGACATCATCCCCATCTGGATGTGGGATTGAACGGGGGGTCGGAACCCGGCCTCAGTATGAGGATTGTGAAGGTGACAGAAGGGAGAGGGGGGATCGTTGTGGGCCGGACACGGCTGAGGAGGGTTGTATCAAACAGTGGTGTCAAAGCAACCGACGCTCACGGTAACTTGGGTAGAAGAATGAGAACCAGGTGCCACCGGTTCGGATTTGCGGGCAAACACGGATGGTGGTGATGGGAGTGCGTTGTTGCAGTGGGAGGTGCGCCCACAGTCCCATTTCGTCATCCATCCCCAATACCTACCAACCCCACTGTTCGAGCCCTTGGACCTCGGGACATGCTCCATGTAAGCCACAAGGGCACTGGCGACACGTTCTTTGATTCCATCCTCGTGGAGCGAGAGAAGTTCTTCAAGACTCCAGCACGCACGCACCACATCCTCGCCTCCGATCTTTCAGGCTGTAGAGCTCGTTAGGCGATCCACTCCAAGTCAAAGGTGAGCACCGTACCTGCTTTTTTTTTACGGATAACCTCGCGCGGGCTCCCTTCGCTGCATTGTCAAGATAGGACGATTCGTACCCGCCATGATGGTACCACACCTTGGTACCCTGATTCGAGGGCGCGATAAGCCAGGACAGACACCCCTCTGCATATGGAGCCCAGTTGACGGTATCCCCGAAAACGAGCCATCCCGTAACTCCTAGTCGACTCGATTACAGGGAGTATATCTTCCGCAGCGGAGATCGGCACTGCCTCGCCACCAGGTCGAATGCACCTATGATCCTTATAGTAACCCAGTGTGACGAGATCCACGTTTACTCACCGTTCCTTCCCCCCAACCAACTTTCAGGTGCCTGGTGGAGCGTCCGTAGCGCGTCGCTCTTCTCGTCGGGTGACCATCCTCGAGTGTTTTTGAATTCTTGGACTTTTTCGCTCGGTCGATGCGCTGTCGTGGATTTCGTTTGCAGACCTAATCGGACGGCTGGTACCAATAGTGCCAACTGGTCCTCAGACGAGCGACCTTTCCGGTTGAATGGTCCCGTCGACGCGGGCGGCTCGAACTTGTTCGACCTGAGATCACCGGTCACCGTATACCGCGACTACGTGATTGAACCCTACAGAATGATTTGGACGTAAAATCACTTTCTCCCCGTTCTCCTTGAGCCTCGTAGAGACAGCCTTATGGGCAACCGCGATGGAGTTTTTTCGTGTCGTAATCCCTGGAAACCACACGGTTTTTTCGGGCGTCCAGCGGTCTGATCGAACGAAAGTCAGGCAACTGAGAGAGAGGAACGGGGTGTCGATATCTTGGAGCGATGCTGGGCTTGACCAGCCTTTGCGTTGGTGCCAGACGAAAGAGATTATTGGCGGGTTTGTCTGGAAGTTTTGCTAACTTCAACTCCGCGAAGGTTCCTTTGTTCTTGTAGGCCATGGAAATCGAGGGTCCGGATCTCGGTCACCCATCAGACCGCGGACCAGGAACCACTGGTTGCGAGGCGAGCTACGAGTGGTCCGTACCGGTTTCATGGACATGCTTGGATAATCCACCCTTGAATCAAGACCCTTCAGACAGGCGTACTAATGCTTTGTGCCTCCACACGAGTACAATCGGTCCCATTGACCCTCTTCTCACGGAAGACCACACGAGTTCAAAAGCCCAGAGTACCACTACCTATATACCGCACACAAATCCCTCCTTCCCCTCCCAAGATGTTCCCATTCTCGAGCGAGGTCGATTCTGTCCACGAACGTTCCACTGAAGATCGTAGTAAGTCTCCAGATACACTCATACACCTACAAGTTCTCGCTGAATCGTGAATGCGCATGTGTTCTTAGATGAGCCACAGTCACTGCCGTTGGTCCACGCGATTTCCTGAGGGAAGCACAGTACTGATTCTGTCTCGTAGGCCGTTCAACATTCCCTTCCCTCTTCCTCAACCTCAATCAGATCGTGGCTCCAGGTCCGTTATCGTTCCCGTGTCCTTTTGAGTACCGCAATGTTCAAGATGCCTCGGACACCCATGCACAGCGGTGCCTCCAGTTCTCCTTATTTTGTCCCCGCAGGTACTTCCAACAACTATGAACCACCGACACCTTTCTCCGGCAATATCCACCCACCCCACGTTAGCGGCGAACGAGCCCCGTTTCCGCTTGTGCAAAGGGAGGGAATTCCTATCGCTCCTCCCTACACTCCGGGCACACCACGGTATACCGGCGGGTTCTTCACCACCCTGAACTCAGGAAGCCCACCCGTTCCTCGCCTCCGTCCTGCATCGTGGGGCTCGCCATCGCAGGTGGACGAGGCGTTTGAAGGTAACCGACTGACCCGATCTAGGTCAACGGTCGATTTTCGAGGAAACGGCGAGGAGGATCTACCATTCGGCGGGGGAACACTCCCCCCCTTGCTTGTACCTGACGACCCCTGGCGTTTGAGCGTCCGCACGACGCCAAATACCAGCTCCGCCTCCTCCCGTGGCCATTCCCCTGAAAGTGGGGATCTGTCAACAACAAACTCCGTGCCCTCCACCTCTTTTCCCACAAATTATTTGGATAGGGGGTATAGGTAGAGTGATGCGTTTCTCCTCCCAATACAGATGTTGATAAGTCCACTTCCAGGTCAACTTCCCACCAGCCGGAGGCAAGGTACTTACTCAGATTATGTTCGTGAGATTGTCTACTTACTTCACCTCGAAGCACGTCCGCCCACCGCCTCCCCTCCATCCCCCTACCCATACTCCGCTCCGAATCCTACCCCACCGTCACCGAGCCTCGACCTCGACGTGGTCGCCCGAAAAAAACACGACCGATCCCCGCCCCTCGTACCTCACGACGGAGAGTGGCACGTGGCCCAAGACAACACCGTGACAACCTCCCTGAACCCGGGGAGGTCAACATCATCGAATGCGGTTGGATAGGATGCACTGACAGGATTCAACATGACACGCGATCGGTCAAGGACCACGTGAGGTTCTACCACGGTGGTTTGTTTAGGGCCAATGAGCTCCTGACGTGTCGGTGGGTAAGGAGGGATACCGGGGTGGAGTGTGGGTCTAGGTTGTTACCGGAGAGCCTTTGCCGGCACACTTTGGACGTACACACGAATTTGATCTTGAAGGATTGTGTGTGTGGGAAGAAGTTTAGGGGGGATACACTGGCGAGGCACCGATGTGAGGCCCAGGGGAACCTGTGAGGCATGCGGAGGCGCTTCTGACTTTGTAATATTGGAGGGTACTCCCACTGCAAGAACACGTTGTGTATACACACGGTCCTCGTCGAGGAGTCGGCCTATCAGCGTGGGAAGCGCCTGCACAGTGAACCGACTCTCGGATGGGCCGATACGAGGTGGCTGTTTGCGGTTGTTTGGATATAAAGCTGCCTCCTTCCCCCTTTGTAATCCCCCTCATCCCAACCGACCATTTTGACGCGACAATACTCAGTCGAGCATTTGATCCGACCATGAACGACGAATTTGAGTTGAGGGGGGACCACAGGAGCCGGTCGAATAGAGAAGGAGGCAGTCGGCCCTCGGGACCCTGCCGTGCCTCGTTTTATCCCTCATCTCCAAGACCCACCCACCGACCCCTGGGACAGACGAGTAGCGTCTGTGGTTGGAACGAGCCGTGGCTTGTCCTCGCACGAACGGTAACCTTGGAAACCCTGCAGCAATATGCAAATGGGGTCCTGCACTCACGCTCGCGCCTGGCGGTCACTCGAATAGTGATGAACCTTGTGGGCTGAGGCGAACGACGACTAAATTCCCTGTCCGAGATGGCTTTTTCTTGCCGGTTAAATGGTAATCGGTACATGCGGGAGGTGAGGTACAAGGAATGGTGAGCAGGTACAGCGGCCAGCCATCCGAACGCCCGGAGGACATTGCTGTTCAAAGAGACCCTACGAACAGTGGTTTTATTGGAGACAATATTCCAGACGTATAAGTACATTCTCGTGTTTGCCTGAAAGGAGTTCCCGCATCGCTCTTTCTGTTGCTTATGCGGGGATTTCACCCACCACAAAACAGTCATTTTTGTCAACGTCATCGTAAGAGTGCTGCATCTGTGATGGGTCTGTGAGTACACCCCACTACGGAAAGATGATGGTGGCACACCCAATGCGCTAGAATGCCCGTGACGATGTCGGGCCCGGGGCGGATGTCGTGAAAGGGGTCGTTGGGTTCGTAGCCGATCACAACTTGTGGCGATACCTTGTATCCCCCGCCTTTCCTATCCTTGTTGAGATAGAGGATAATGAATTTCCATTCTCTTCCATCGCTAACAACACCGCGGACGACCTTCTCCCTGGACATGTCTTGAGAAAAATCGGCACGGATCAGGAGACCTGACGCACTTGTGTTGTACAGCCGAGGCGTACATCCTAACAACGGCATGTGGTACGCGATCGGAAGGGTGATACTTTCCTGCCTCAGCAACGAATAGCCCCTTTGGCCCGAGCGGGGTCATCCGATCCGGTTGCAAAAAAAACTCCAGCGAGGTGGCTGCGGCGGCGTGAGCAGGACGGCTTGGATGAATATTGGGAAGACCTACATTCCTTGACATTATTTGCCACATACATGCTCCAGCCAGTCGCGCCAGAGAGCTTCTGAGCTGTCGGGCCCTCCGGAGAGGGCACTTCGAGGGGAAGAACTTTGCCTTCACCCCGGATAAACACATGTATGTCGCCACCATCCACCATGTATAATGCGTGGAACAAGATGCCGATCATCTCCCTGGAATGTCTCGCCTTCTAGGGAGGCGGGTGAGTGTGGGTGCAAATAGGATAATCAAGTAATGACGCACGGGTTGGGGATAGAGTCGCTGGTACCTGTTCAGATTGTCGTACATCATGCTGTTCAAAGACATTAGTTTTTCGCCTTGTGGTGAACTTTCTGCAGCACGGGCGGTATGGTCACCATTCTGAACAAGGCGTCCAGTGCAAAATAGGCCGAGTTCCTCCAAGGTTCTGGAGGATACTCTCGGAACGGGCCTGTGACGCAGGATCAGGGGCGGTTTGGAGAATCGGTTACGCACGTTGTTCCTATGTCTTACCTTCGGCCTCGTGTGCTTAGCTTACGGGAAAGCGAGATCGTCTGCAAACATCTTTTTGATAACATTGGGGATTACGGACGATGTGGATGTGGAGAATATTTGATCTTGGATGTCCCGTTTGCTCTTCGAACCTTCCATGGTCTAGAACGGTTCTACACGCTGAAAATTCCACACTTGCCCCCTATGTTGCCACTTGCATTTGTGGCCACCCGTGTGGCACGCTTTCAAAACCCCGTATTTTTCGGAGGGCTAGGGTGACCATGGTTTGCGTCGCAAGCATCACCTGAAAGAAACGGACCAGGCTAGAATCCAACCTCAAACTCAGAGGGAAGGGGGAGGGAGTTCAGGGGGAGGAGAAATGGACTACGCGACGGTGCACTATGGGTCTGTTCGACTCGGTGGGACTCCTGACGACCCAATTTGGAGTCGAGCACCTCCCACGGCGATACCTTACATGGTTCGCAACGTCCGAAATGCGAACTGTGACGTTGTCATATATTACAGGTGGCCGAAAATAGGACCACGGCACTCACAAACTTGTATATACAAAGCGATAGAGAACAGAGTCCTGAAGAATTCGGAATTTGGTCGAGATCCTGTACACCATCCACTCAACCGAACAAAATTACCAGAATTCCAAGTCATCATTGTCAACACTGCCTTCATCATCATCATCATCATCATCATCATCATCATCATAGCCACCACCACTAAGAAGTCGATCAGCGTCCCATCCACTGTCATGGTCACTGCCATCTCCGTCACCAAAGACAGTGTCCCAGGCAGGTGGCTCAATATCCAACTTATACTCCACATGTGAAACATACTTCCTGAGCATGAAAACCTCCTTCTCACACATTTCGCCTCCGACGCCATCTCCTCCAACTCTCTGAGATAGAACCAATCCTCCCACCTGATATAAAGAACAAGCTCCTCCAATTCAGAACATAGTATGGTGTGTGATCTGTTGTGTCCAGGGTTTAATGCTCGGATGAAGGATAAATTGTTGACATCAATCAGGGTGAGCGTGCGAAGGTTGTTCATGACGAGGAGGGTTTGGAAAATGAGAGAGTTTTCAATTTCGATTCCTGGTGAAGAGGCGTACGCCGTAACCGCCAGCCTTTGGGTTTTTGAAAGGTCGAACTTGCTGAAGGCCGGAAAAATTGGCGCTCTGAATCACGTGGGGAGGTGTCCCAGTCTCCCCAGATACCAAAAATACGGAGCCCTCCACTCGGTCCTTTGAGTCGTGCGCGTATCCACGGTACCTCAATGAATAGATTGATTGTGGTGATATGATGGAGATTGTTGAAGTCGTTGGCAAGACAGACCGGAATTGGAATAATATCTGAATCGAGGGGAAAGACCAGACATAGGTCCAGCGATGCACCCCTTGGGATAGGGAGATGATCGAGGAAGGTGGAATGTACTGGGAGGCCATGGATAGTGAGTTTCTCCAAGTTGAGCAGGGGTACCACTCGTCCAGGGGGAACGCTGGAAGAGGTCGGGATTGAATCATGGAGTGTAATTTCGTTGAGGAGAGGTGCACTCTCGAAGAAATCGAGGAGTTGCACCATGAAAAGCGGATCCACCGTCTCTAGAATGTGACGAAACTCGAACACCGTGAGATTTGATAGATTCCTCCAAGGTAGGTCCGTGACAACACCAGATAGGCTCAATTTGCGCAACGGCGAATTGGGGGAAATTGTGCTGGGGATGGCGGGACCAAAACTGTCAGGGTTGAGAATGATTTTCAGTTCCTTGAGAAGAGGGGCGGGGTAGGGGAAGTGCTTGAGGAGATTTGAGAGGGTCTTTGCGCTTGTTCGGATGGCCAAGCAGTCGAGTCGATTGATTTGCAGGGCTGCCGCAAGGAGGGCGTCATCGCAATAGGAGGCGTGTTTTGACTTCCTGAGGGAGACATCCAAGGGGAGAGACTTCGAACGTTCGATGAAGACGCGGGTCTTATCGGCATCCTTGCAATCCAAGCGGGTCCATAACGAAGAACGTGAGGTGAAAATCTCTCTTCAGCTGCGACATACGTGGGTCAATGCGATCACATCTTGTTCCATGTCCTGACATTCCCAGTGGTCCGGGACGAGAGAAAAGACTTCTGGAGGGATCCGGTTGATAGGGGCGAAAGCGTTCCGCATGGACCGAACCAAGCTAAGAACCCCCATTGTGTCCTGCTCTAGGGCGGTGACCTAACAACAAAGTCTCGTATAAGCCACTGTGCACGCATCGACCGTTGTTGCTATGTTTCTTCACCTCGGCTTGGTTCAGAGTCATCCGAGTCGCGATACTGTGAGGTTCGCGTTTGAGTCATTGAAATTGTTATGAGTACTGCCTCAGACGTACCCTCCGCCAAGTGTGGCACCATCCAATTTCCTTTTGGTCGCGTATAAGAGTTGAGATATGGAGAGACTCCAGCCGGGGTAGGTTTTCCCGTCACTGACGGACGCGGACGCCATGATGATGGACGAAGCTGAAGAGTTGATCCGCATTCTGCGTGACAACCTGTTTCTTTTTGACCCCCTGGCCCAGTGCCTCTTTGTGTCTCTGCCCCCCGGGCCGCGTTTTTCTACATCCAGGCATCGGGCATCCCGTCGGTTCCCATGGTTCTGTTCAGAATTCGAATCAGCACGGAATGCTGATCTTTGCGACACCGCGTCCTTTCTTACCAGCGAACCAAGTTTGGTTGTGCAATGCGTTATTGAATCCTTTCATTCATTGGCATGATAAACCGTCCTCCCAGACCTCGGCCCACAGCGATGCTCAGTACCTCGTGACAGACCCGCGGATTACGGAGTCGCGGTATGAGTTCAAAATTTGCGCATGATAGATCCGAGGAAACTGGTTACGTGGGTGAGCAACCCTATGTCAATTCTTACGGTCTCTCGACCAGTTTGACGTTTCAAGGAGCCAGTGGGTGACTATGACGGTGTGCTGTTATCGGCCGCCATCCCAACTTGAATTGTGACGTAGGCCGTTTACCGGACCCTTGTTCCATGAAAGACCTTGGCACCTTCGCGGTTGCTCGACCCAACAACCCCCATTTGGTCCTCATCCCAAATTCCTCCAAAATACCCTCCAAAATTGTATAGTGTCCCAAGCTGGAAGAGATTGTCATCTACATCAAAGGTTGCACATCAACGAGCTGTTGGGTATGGTGAAGGAACGAGCGTCCAGGGGAACGAAGCTCTCGGCGGTCATGGTCGCCATTCCAGGCGTGCTCACTCCGACGAAATCGGCGTTCCAGCTCAGGAAACACGTCTCGCTTGTCGAGTGCAAATTCGATGAAACACCGCCTGGACAGGACACCCTTCCTAACTATGTGGTACATATCATTTCTGATGTACCGTAGTGTTATTTCGTTTACCCGTATAAGAGGGTACCCGTTAGTTTTTGACAATGTGTTGATTCGGGTGTCGAACACTGGGGAATTCGGTGTAATTCGATGTAAAACGTATAACAATAATTTCATTCTTCCACCGCAGAGACCATCATGTGCCAATCACGCCCTACTACGTCAAAAACCCCTCTTGTTAGCTCTGGCAACAAACGTGGTGGAAGATATCTGGGACCGTTCTCTCCCTTCCTTGTGTCGAACGTGGCCATTGGACGAACTGAGTGTGAAGTCCACGGTCGGGTCAACAGGCGGCCAGGGTCTTGGCGTTCCTGATGAGTGGTTTCCCCAATCCGGTTTGCAACGCCATGGTGGCAGACTGGATGTTCAGACCGCCACGCTAAAACTTCACATACTTGGGTTTTGCGGCCTTGGAGAAGTCAAGCGGGGGCGACGTCCTCGACGTACTTCCATCCGCGGGCGGTGGTTAGGTGTTGACCGATTGCAGAAGCTAAAGTCAACGCACCCGAGATGCAAATTTCGAGATATCCGAAGGTGTCAGAACACCTCGACGCCTGCTTCGTCGAGACACCACACCTTAATCTCGGGGAAGTGGAGGTCATTCGGGAAGTCTAATAATCGACGAATGATAACCCCCCTGGGAACCCCTCGGTTTAAGGGATCCGGTGAGTTTGGGTGAGGTCTGGGGGGGGGGCGGACATTCCATTCATAACCAAAATTCCCATGGACAAGATGATCGAACGCCGGATCTTCAAGAAGGGGGAACAGACGGGGTCAAAAACTACTGGGGAGGTGCAACCCAGACGGAGTGATTTGACGGCGGGCGATAGTCTGTGGATTGGAATGAGGGGCACCCGATAATCCTTTTTTCGCTAAGGCACTTCAGCGGTGAGGCCCAGGGGAACCTATGAGTGTGAGTCGGCGGTCAACGAGAGGCTGGTCTGATCGGTTTCGGCCGGTCAGTCAGATCTCGTCGTTGATGGTCGTCGAACCACGGGGTCGCTCAAGGCAGAAAGTGGACTGAACTCTGTTCGTCCGTTAGAGTATCTAGTACATAGTCCTCTAGATTATATACTATGGTACTCGAGTCCGTGATGTCATGTGTGAATGAGTAACATATAAACTAAATTATC
>Ga0307515_10011408_pt1 | contig 16865 bp, 16 predicted proteins | sample 17_EM_MG_FD_194513 | JGI IMG/M metagenome (GOLD analysis project Ga0307515, IMG submission 194513) | Populus trichocarpa ectomycorrhiza microbial communities from riparian zone in the Pacific Northwest, United States - 17_EM | ecosystem: Host-associated > Plants > Roots > Unclassified | place... | reverse complement strand
GCAGACGCCGAAGGAATCACTCCAGGACTGATTCACAGTGGTACGATTGATTTTCGGCATTTATACCCCCTGACTTTTGGGACGTGTCAGCTTGTCCTCGTCCTCTTCCCAATGGCAGGAAACTTGACGATATTCCCTCTGGAGGAACTATTCTTCCCCGGTCTCGCAGATGTCAGCTACGTCAAAATCCTCGTCGCCCTCGTCGCGTTTCCGGCAGCAGTCATCATTCTTCATGTGTTCAGCCAGCTTGTACCCGTGCTCCACTCGTCTTGGTGGAGTTTATCTGACCTACCACCCTTTAGCTTCTGCCTCGCGACAAGAGTCTCCCTCCGGTCGTTTTCCACTGGGTACCCATCGTAGGTTCCGCTGTAGAGTATGGGATGGACCCTATGGGGTTCTTTGACCGCTGTCGCGAGAAGGTGGGTTACAAGAAATCTGAACGATACGTCGTGATATTAACCCCATCCCTCTCTCAGCATGGAAACGTGTTCACCTTTGTTCTGCTCGGCCGCCGTATGACTGTCGCTCTTGGGCCCAAAGGCAGCAACCTCATCCTTGGCGTTAGACTTTCAGAAGTGTCTGCTGAAGAAGCCTACACGGTTCGTTTGCCGTAACAACCGGTTTTCCCCCCGTCTCGTTCTCATGCGACACCAACAGGCACTCACCACCCCTGTCTTCGGCCCTGGTGTCGTCTACGACTGCCCCAACCACGTCCTCATGGAGCAGAAAAAATTTGTCAAGTTTGGTCTCTCGACTGACAACTTCAGGGCTTATGTGGGAATGATAGAAGACGAGATTACCACCTTCATCAACAACGAACCCGCCTTCTCCGTTTTCCAGGACAAGAGATCGACCGGATGGGGAACCTTCCAGGCTTTTAAGACCTGTTCAGAGATGACCATCCTCACCGCGTCTCGCACACTGCAAGGACCCGAAATTCGGGCTGCTTTGGACAAGAGTTTCGCCGATCTTTACCACGATCTAGACAATGGCTTCACCCCCATCAACTGGTTAATGCCGAGCCTCCCACTGCCCAGTTACCGCCGCCGTGATGCTGCCCAAAAGGCTATGAGTGACTTCTACGTCAGCATCATCCAGAGACGCAAGGTTGAGAACAGGATGGTGAGTTTGTTTATCTCATCGGTGGCCCGTCCTTCCTGATTCGCACCCAGGACGAACGCGACATGATGGCTGCCCTCTGTGGTCAAAAGTACAAGGACGGACGCGCTGTCACTGATCGGGAGGTCGCTCATATGCTCACTGCCCTCCTTATGGCTGGCCAACATACAAGCTCTTCGAGTGTCGCCTGGACCGTGATGCACCTGGCTAACAGCCCTACCATTGCGTATGTTTTCTGTCTCGTTTTCGTAGCCCACGATTCACCACCTCTTTAGGGAGGCTCTGTATGAGGAACAAGTAAAACATTTTTCCAACCCTGACGGAACTCTTCGCTCCATGACATACGAAGAAATGAAAGAACTCCCAGTTCTAGACGGTATCGTTCGTGAAACCCTGCGCCTCCATTCTCCCATTCACACGATTATGGTACGCCCCCTTCCTTGATGATTGCTCTTTGCGTCTCACACCCAGGCACAGCGCACGGTCATCTCTGACATTATCGTCCCTCGCGCCCTTTCCACCCCCTCGGAAGATGGTCAATATATCATCCCCAAGGGTCACACTGCCGTCACTTCCCCAGCGTTCACTCAGGTCGACAGGAAAATCTGGAAGAATCATGCAGAATGGGACCCATACCGTTGGATTGATCCTAGTGGCGAGGCCGCTTGGGCTCTCCAGGAATACCTGACCGGAGAGAAGGTGGACTATGGTTACGGGTTTGTCAGCAAGGGAACCGAGAGCGTGTATCAACCCTTTGGCGCTGGAAGGCATCGTTGCATTGGCGAGCACGTGAGTTGCCCATCTGGACAAATAATATCTGCAGGAGACTTATGAATCCCTCAGTTTGCTTACCTTCAGGTCGGATGCATTCTTGTCACCCTCGTCCGGAACCTCGAGTTCCAGCTCGACAAAATTCCCGCCAGCGACTACAGCGTAAGCTTTACCTCCCCTCGTGCGACACGATCTTTCTGATTGTACTTAAATGCCGACAGAGCTTGTTCGTGTGCCCACAAGGACCTTGCACGGTCAGGTATCGTCGTCGGGTCGCTTCCAAGTCATAGTAGGGTGGGGGTTCAGCGAGACACAATATCATTACATTAGATATAACATACCGTCACGATAATCGATGTGCTTTCGGGGGATAAGCGCTCAAGGGCAAGCCCTGGTCGAGGCGCCCCAGGTTCAAACCAGTCCTTCACCGACTTCGACAACCCCGATGAACGTTGGAAAGAAAAGAAAGAAGTCTTTTGGTCAAGACCAAGTTATATCCCCGTCCCTATGTTGTACACTCGCACGGTTCATGCATTGCACATTTCGTCATTCTCTCCCATGCTCGTGGTTGTCGTTTGTCTTAGGTGCTTTCATTTAGCTAAGCTTAATTCAGTCGTTTATCTTTCATCCCCAATCTTCGAGAAGCTGGATCTATTTATAAAGGACAGACGGGCATGGACCGCTACTCATGATTCAAGATTGTCCATGCCCCCCGTTCAATACCTGGGACGTCGGACATCCCCGTTGGCCGGAGTCTCTTGGGGAGAACTGAAGGTGGCAGCTTGTCGTTGCGAGCAGTGCCTATGGTGACGTTGCGCATACCCGGGGCCGCAGAGTTCCAGGCACAATACCAATCAGCATGAGGATAAAATCTCTGGTTTTCCGTGATCTTTACTCTCCTACATCGGCTTAATTATTCGATGGAGGGTGGAAATAAGTTCCGCGCTGCGTGCCTCCGTGTGCCTCATAGAGCATTCATGTGCTCTGAATGACCAAGTGTTGTTCGCTACACCAGAAAAAAAACGGTCTGCGCGTGTTCACACACATTCTCATCGTCACTCCAAAAAAGAGAGACGGGCGAGCGTGGGTCGCCACCCATGGTTGGCCCACACCACTCGCCCCTCATACTCGCAGCATCGGCCGACTTGTCGATTAAAGCCTAGGGGATGGAACCGAAAGCGGCAACTCTCCCCCGGGCGATGATGATTGGAGGGTCTGGGGCGCAATGACCACGATGCCAGTAGGCACCACCCGGAAGGCTCGGATTGAACTTCATCCAGCGGGTTAATTCCGGCGTAACCCAGCAAGTTTGCAAGCAACCAGTCAGTCGCCACGAAACCCAACACGGATTATCGACAGATGGGGTGTTGGGGCCTTGTGGGCCGGGGTGCGTGACGAATGGGTATTTCTAACGTGTAGCAACCGGTGAAACCGAGTCAAAATTAAGATGGGGTCAAAGTCACGCTGTTACGCCAGTGGCCAGTGGGCGAAGCATTCCTTCAGGGGCATTTCGAACGAGTTGTGGGAGAGTAAACAAAGATTCTGGGTGATCGGCCGATCGCATGCCTCTTCAAATGCTACGGCAGAATGGACGCTCGTCTCTGTTAGGGTTCGGGCTCTTCCTCACAGCCTGCACGCCGCACCGCCTTCTCTCAACTACCTTGCGTTTCGACTATGGCAGCCAAATCACAACGACCGAAGGGGCAGGACGATGCCCTCTTCTCACTGAACGTGGCCATCGATGCCCTGAATCTCACGAAGGAGGTCTCGAGCATCACACCGGTCAAGGTCGCGTTCGGTTCTGCTCATGTTCTTCTCACTGAGATCAGAGTGGGTTTCCTTCCAGTCCATGGTAGTCGATTGTTGGCTAATGTACACAGGACTCAATGTTCAACCAAGTAGACTACGTCGAACTAGGACTGACCTGCGCTGACGTCTGTCAAGCCCTTTCACGGGGGACAGACGGAAGACGAGTGGATCAGCTCAGTGGGTCCGTCCTCAACGCGATTGAGCAATTGACAACGTGAGTTGGACCATGGATGCATACGCAGGGCGAGTTGCTCACCGTGCTCCCGACCGCAGGACTGTGGCCGAGATCCAGAGGGAAATCGTTAAACGGGGTAATCGGAATACGATCTCTCGACTTTTCCCTGCGAACGACAAAGAGGCGATCGCCACTTGGAGGTCGAACCTAAACAGGGTTCTCCATGTCTTTGATGTGTGTTCTGTCACTTTTGTATGGCTATTGCCAATGTTCCCCTTCCAGACTGAACTGGGGATAAAGGCACATGTAACCACTTCCGACATGCCTCATGACATTGCAAACGCCTATACCATTGGTTCCGCCGTTCATCGCGATATTCCGAACGCCGATGCCACCACCCCTGACGTCCTCTATGATGTTTCAAAAACCCGCGCAATCATTTCCGGGGTCCGGAATGGTGTTGGGGACGCTCGCACCACTGATTCTGACGTCAATCGTAACACCTTGAAGAGCCGCGGACACACAGATGGCAAAAACCGGGCGGTAAGTGCCAGTCGTACTCTTTCCATCACCGAGTGACCAATTACCTCTGCCCAGACTCACGCCAGGTCAGCGATCTCGACTACAAATGAACCCACTGTCTAATATTTATGTCCAGCGCACCCGGAGAATCGCCGCCTCCGCTACCAAGAAGTACACATGGAACCGATTTCAGGGTCCACCGCGATGTTGTGAACATCGCCACGATGGTTTCCGACGTGCAACAGAACGTGTTGAAGATTCGTGAGGATGTTGACAGCCAAAGTCGGGTGGTATGTGGCACACGCGCTCTCTAGCATCACAGAATAGACACTGACCACCTCCTAGCCTCAAATCAGGTCAGCAATCTCGACTACTGAGGGGTTCAGTGTCTCATTTTCATCCAGCGCGGTTGGTGAATCACCGCCTCCAGCACCGAGGGTTTTCTTTGGACGTGACGAGTTGGTCGAAAAGATCGTTGGCTCCGCAGAAAATCTCACCCCAATCGCTTTAATCGGTGCTGGCGGAATCGGCAAGACGTCCACCGCTCTGACGGTCCTCCACGATGATCGCATCAAACAGCAGTTTGGTGACAATCGTTGGTTCATCCGTTGCGACGAGTTCTCCGCCTCGCGTGCCAACTTTCTCCGCCGGCTCTCCAAGGTCATCGGTGCAGGCATCAAAAACCCCGAGGATCTGGCTCCCTTACGACCATTCATATCCTCAAAGGAGATGGTCATAGTCCTCGATAATGCTGAATCCATTCTCGGTCTGCAGGGACCGATCGGACGGGAGATCTATGCTACTGTGGACGAACTGAGTCAGTTCAACAACGTTTGGCTTTGCATCACCTCCCGGATCTCCACCATCCCCCCTGACTGCGAGACTTTTGACATTCCAACGTTGTCAATGGAGGCTGCACGTGACACATTTTATCGAATCTACATGCACGGCGGACATTCGGATCTGGTCAACGACATCCTGGAACAACTCGACTTCCATCCGCTTTCTATCACCTTACTCGCCACGGTTGCCAAGCACAGCAAGTGGGACACGAAGCGACTGATCAGGGAATGGGAGAGACGGCGAACAGGAGTGCTCGATGCACGACACTCCGGGAGCCTTGCCGCCACGATCGAACTTTCCCTCGCCTCCCCGATGTTCCAAGAACTTGGCACTGATGCCCGAGAACTCCTTGGAGTCGTTGCCTTTTTTCCTCAGGGTGTTGATGAGAACAACCTTGACTGGTTGTTCCCAACCATCCCCAATAGAACGGACATCTTTGACAATTTCTGCATCCTTTCCCTGACACATCGAAGCCATGGATTCATCACGATGCTGGCGCCACTCCGAGATTATTTTTGCCCCAAGGATCCAAAGTCATCTCCACTCCTCATCACGACCAAGGAATCTTACTTCACCCGCTTGTCCATCGATCTTGATCCTAACACACCCGGCTTTGGAGAAGCGCGATGGGTCATATCAGAGGACGTGAATGTCGAGCACCTGCTCGATGTTTTCACATTGGCTGATCCACTCTCAGAAAATGTCTGGAATACCTGTGCCAAATTCATGTATCACCTCTATTGGCACAAACCACGGCTTGTTGTGCTGGGATCGAAGATCGAGGAACTCCCGGATGACCATCCCTCCAAGGCACGATGCTTGCAAGAACTCTCACAGTTGTTCGACTCGGTTGGAAATCTGGTGGAACAAAAGCGGCTCCTTATTCACACCTTGAAATTGTGGAGAGAGCGGGGGGATGATGGTTGGCTCGCTGAAACATTGAGGTCCCTATCTAATGTAAATCGGCGAATGAAACTCTACGAGGAAGGGATACGACAGGCGAAAGAAGCTTCAGAAACCTTTGCACGGCTCGGCGATACGGTGTTCCAAGCACGGTCTTTGATCAGCCTCGCTTGGTTGTTGTGGGGAGACAAACAACTCGACGCCGCAGAGGAAGCCGCATCCCACGCGCTCGATCTCCTCTCGGAGAAAGGCGAACAATTTAAAGTCTGCCTTTGTCATCGTGTTCTTGGCGAAATATACCGTTCCAAGGGTGAGACAGAGAAGGCCAGTCAACATTTCGAGGCAGCCCTCGGAATCGCATCCTCTTTTGACTGGCATGACGAGCTGTTCTGGATTCATCAGCACCTGGCAGGGCTGTTTTTCGATCAAGGAAGGTTCGATGGCGCATACACTCACATTGAACGCGCCAAGTCACACGCGGTCAACGCATACTACCTGGCTCGTACGATGAAGTTGCAAGCTACCTTTTGGTGTGACCAACGCAGGTTCGAAGAGGCAAAGTCGGAAGCCTTGCGTGCGGTTGAAGCCTTTGAGGAGCTCGGGGCCATACATCATGTAGAGGATTGTAGAAAGCTCCTTCAGCGTATCGATGAGGAAACGAACAGCTTGGTTGCTTCTGGTGAGTTGGATGATGGTGGTGAGTTCCTCGAAACAGCGCTGCCGGTCGTGTGTATTGATTCTTCACGTTCAGACTGGGTTACCGAAACCAAATGATATCGGTACTCGCCTCGAGTTCATCAGATGTATCCTTCTGCAAGCCACCAATGCCTCTTTCCTTCACACAGTCTTCCGTCGAGTTCTTTAGTATCATCACCATCCCGCACCCCCCTTTACTCCCCGTTACAAGAATACCCTCTCCTTTGTCTACCCCCTTCGCTTGCGTGTATCGTTTCATGTTTGCTGACCCGCCACTCGTCGTTGAGCTGTAACCTGTGTCATATCTCCCTGTCTCCCAGTTTATGTTTTCTTTACACGTGCGCATCTTGTAGGTTTTCTGTAACAATCCTCGTTCCTGTCTCGCATCAAGGGAAAGGCAGGCGCCGATAATATTGGGCTTTTACCGTACCGATTAATGAGGAGTAGGTGTAATCCAAGACAACGCAGGCCACATCGGCATCGAGTCGCGTGTGCGGATAAGTAACTGGATAAAAAAATGGAACAACATGTTTTCGCTCGCGGAAAGCATGACCCATGGTACAGTGAAAGATTTTAAAAGGGGTAAAATAAAACAAGACCCTATACAATGTAGGAAAAATGTTAGAGAAGATAAAAAAACAACACCGTAGTCCACAGATGCACGGTCAGTAAAGGTACGGCAAGGGGATACCAGACGTCTTCGTCCAAACTCTCCTCAACTGCAACTCTTCTGGGTTTGGCATGCCAGGGTTCAATTGGAACAACTGAGCCATCCTCGCCAACCAATTCTTCTCCTCCACTTTCATCTGAATGAACCAAGGTAAGATGACGTAGATCCTCTTGAGCGGAGCCCCGATCTTCTTCCTCCCCGTCACCAGATGCGCGACGCAATCGAACGTCATGCTCTGGTATTCCAAAATCTCGAGTTTCGGTAAGAGGGGAATGAATGGTTTCTTTGGAGCGAAGAGGTCCGTGGTCTCTTCCCACACGTTCGCGTCCTCGAGGAAGTTTTGAAGAAGGGTTTTCTTCAGCTGGGCGACCTTGAGAACTTCGATCTTGGGCATCGACTGGAGCCACTTGATCATCCGACGCTTGTTTGGAATCGAATCGACCAACTGGACTGAATACATCGTCATCACTCGGATGTCTGGGAACCGACCGGTGAGATGTTCGATGAGTGGACCGTAGTCGAACCCGACCATGTTGAGAATCGTCAGGTCAATGAGGTTCTTGGCGGTGAAGGTATTGAGGACGTAAATTGCATATAACACGGTGAAATCCCCGATGACGAGGGTGGCGAGGCAGGGGAGATCAATGGGGGGAAGGTTGATGTCGACGACATCGGTATAAATCCACCGCGGACCCGCAGCATCCAACGCGAGCTTGCTCAGTTGGGGGCACCCTTCGAGCATATCACGAAAGTCGTAGATTGAAGGACAATTGTCGAGGGGCACCCGTCTCATGTCCAGCACGTACAGGTTCCACAATTGCGGGACGCTCCACCGAATGTGAAGACCATTAAAGCACGCGTAGGTGAGTCGGGGTAAACGGCGGCGATCACAGAAGGGAATTGGTGCCGATCGCTTTCGTGGCTCGGGCATGGGACCAACCCACAACCAAGGACGTCCAGTTCGATGCAACTCGAAACGTTCCATTCGTTCGGGTAGATAGTCGCAATCGCGTAGTTTACGAAGAACGACGAGCGCTGGCTGCCAGGTATCGACCATAATGACCAATGTGCGGATGGTGCGGATTTTGAGAAGGAGTTTTTCCATGACCTCTTCCATCATTTCTTCCGTGAAGGGGTGGCCGTCCTCCTGGCTGTCGTCGATGTCGTTCATATGTTCCTTGTACCATCCCTCGTGACGTTCGTTGATGCGGATGTCCAAAGGTGCAGTGCCTGCCCTCTCGACAAAAGTGAGGGACCGTTCGTATGGGTACCGATCCTTGAACCAGACGATGCTCCACAAGGTCATGTCTTCAATAGCGGTGTACCTCCACTTCTGACAGACCCACGTCAGCCGGAGTAGGGAGAGCGAAGACGATGGCATGTCGGTGGATGACCACGAGACGAGATGGAAAATTTGGAGGAGGATTTCGGTGGGCTGTCATCACCTGACATCAGTGCACGTCCTGGATAACGAGCATGGGTGGTACTCACGAGCTGATTGATTCGAAGGCAACGGCAAAAAATCCATTTCCGTTGAAAATCCATGAAATAATACTTGGCCTCCTGATCCGTGGTCCAGGCTGGGGTGGCCTTGAGAGGCTCGAGTGCGGCGAGTCGATTCCGAAGTTCTATGCCCTTCCTTTTGAGAGTGATAATTGTTTCCGCGGTATCGGGACGCCCGGGCGGCGGAGGGACTTTATCCAGGAACGCGGTAAAGATTGCCTTGGGATCGAATGGTACCCGTACGGCTTGGGAACCATTCGGCTTGACCATCAGTGAGGACGGGTTTGGGAGGAGGATGTCGGGATGTTGACCAATGGGGCGCGGAGGTGTCTGGACGTGTCTCCTTTCTGAGAGAGATCGGCAGGGACGGGAAAACGTGATACGTACCATGGCCGACGCCGAGCTGGATGGGGATAGGTCCACGGGAGATGGAACGGAGAGGTAGGTAAGGATGGGAGAGAGAGGGAGGGGGGAGCTTGGGGATGATTACAGGGTGGCTGGTCCTCGCCCAGTCGGTATTTAAGCCGGAAGTCCAGGAGACGGAAGGACAAAAGGGAGGGCGGCAAAGGTAAAATTATGTCGAATCTGGAAGCAGACGTGACTTCAAAAAATCGCCAGCAACTATTTGGCGATGTGGGTCCACGGTAACGCTCGATACTTCCTGTGGGTGTCTGTAGGTTGGCAGCGGTTTTTGTCTGAGATCAAGCACGTCGGATGGTCGTCTATCTCTCTCACCTGTGGTTTATATCCCTCTCCAGCTCGATTCCGCTTTTTTTATCCACGGCCGGAGTGACAGCAGAACAGGGGAAGCGGGCCAGGTGTCCTCCTTTGCCACAACCGTGGGTGGACCAGGCAAAACGCGTGTCTGACCGTGTACTCGAAAGGAAGCGGTACCGACGAAATGAACGGCCCAGAGGGAGGTGGGGAGGAATGGTGGGACGGAGTGAAAGCAGAAAGCCTCACCCCTCTCTACGTATCATGGTGGTCAGGTGAACAAAAGTACAGCGTTTACGTCCATCTGTTCATTCGTCTCCCTGCCGTCCCACAGCCCGGTCTTCGCCTCTTCGGGGCCAAGTTGACTATTTTCGCGCGCCGAAAGTTCGTTCGAGGGGGTCCCTTGTGGTTGAAGGATATGTCCAAACCCGGAGATCGCATCAACAGCCCAAAGACAAAGGAAGTGGTGGAAGAGGTAACGCTCCTTTGCCCTGATCCTTCTCACAGAAACACGACTTGAATGGACTTCCTCGCAACCGGCAGCGCTAGGTACGTTCTGGCATCTCCTGTGCGACGAATGGTATTGCAGCACGTTGACATTGGCCTGATGGAGCACACAGCACGTCTCATGAGAAGTACGCACCATTCTGGGATCAACCATTCGCACCCACATGACCTCCTTCCCTCCGATAACGGACCATAATTGCATTGGTAAGGCTCGAAATCCCTTCCTTTGAGGCCCAAACGAAGTCCACGACCGATCGTCTAACGGCTCTAACCGATCCCACAGGCAACGGCAAGAAACGCGCCCCCTCTCTCAAGGACCCCTAACGAGAACGACGACTTTGTCCTACCTCCTCCCCGCTATGCGTCCCCATGCACACGAGACTTGGCACTCGCGATGCTCACGACCTGTATGCAATCGAAAAATACGTGACACGACAAGGCGGTCGCAAAGCGATGGATACCAAAATGCTCCTTTGTTCTCCCTCCGAACATTTGCTTCCGTGCGTTTGCCTTTCCCATCCGGGGTATCACACCCTCCTGTCTTTCACATCTCTTCACACCCCACACGGTCTACTGACGGCTCCAAATCGACGCCATGGAGAAGGGTGGGATTGCCAGGACCTGTGAGGCTGCTTTCATAATGACCTAGTTAAGTACTCGGTCCTCGTCGCTAGGACAAACCTTTTGCCTAACCACGCCGTTATTCACACAATCACCCCCGCCCTACGCCGCTGAAGGGGCCTCTACGGCCACCGTTGACACGGACGAAGACACCATTTGCGCAAGAGCCGCGAGATTCACCGGCACACACCTCTTTCCCGCCGCTGGACTTACACACGCCGCCTCGCCCAAATAACGTGTACGCCCACTCTGTGACACCAGATTCGTATATAAACTAACGAAAATGCTTACGCAGACGAACGGGGGAATTCACAATCACCCACGGCCGTCGGTTCGGGACTACCAAAAATGGATTTCGCAAATCCCAAAACAGCAATTCACAAATCCCAAATCCGTCACGCGTCATCCCCAGCTTCATATACATGGAGCAGCCAGCCGTGTCCCCGTGAGCCACTGATACCGGCCTCCAAGCTTCCCGTATAATGCCGTTCTTATCATCCTTTCAGTGACACAGTCGAAACGTTTGCACAACACCGAGTCCAGCCCTTCTCTGGGCCCTTCGTAAAAAGCACGTCAGAGTCTTGTAATAACCTGCCTCTCCTCTGGCATGGTCGTTCACCCCCTCGAGTTTCTCTAGGGTTCTATCAGTATCTTGATTAACGGCGAATATACCGTTAGAGTGGCTCGACCACGAAGTCTGCCCTGAGGACTACATGATGCGGGACACCGGGTGTTGGACCAGGGATCTGATATCAGACATCAAGGTCAGGCCGTATCGCATCGGCACTTTTCCAGCAGCAAATCACACACACACACACGCCCTGTCACATTAAGTAGGTTAAAGCGCCATTCAAGAAGGCCGTGGATCAAAAACATTCAGCCTCGCACCAACATCTCGGTACTTATTCCAACCTTGAGATCTTGAGACATCCGGACGCTCGAAGAGGAAAGAAGCGCACAGGCATCACTTCACGGTGAACCGGTGACCAACACACGGTCCATTCCTTTTCATTATGTATAGGGTCTGGGAGGTTGAGGAACTTGCGTTTGTTCAGATTTTGGACAGACAATACTTGGTTCCGTCCGATTCCAGGCACTTCCGACAGGATAGAAGCAATACCTATGCGAGAGTTGCCTCCAGTCGTCCAATCGCTTCCAACCTCCGGCGTGATCGTGATTCAATGACAGTGTGATCCCCACACACCCACTCTTCCCATTGTGTGGCGAACAAATCGTCAGCGCTTAAATTTCCCGATGTCACTTGAATCCAACCTCAGTGTCGACCTTCAGCGTTTCGTTGCCGACGGAACTTCTCCCCTTTCACACCAAACATCTATGTTCGTTTTAATACCATCGGAATGTACCTCCCACACACGTTTTCATCGAGATGGGAAGAAAGGAATTTTCTCGGGAAATAAAAAATACAAACACCAACTTCAAACTTGACGTTCGCCCCAGTCCAACTGAGGGAAATGCGGCGACTGGAAGCTCTGATCAGCGCAGCATATATCGGGCTCTCTAGAGTAAAACATTGTTGCCTCGTGGCACCCAGCCCTCGTCCCACCCGAGGCGGTGGAGACGTAGCGCAGGAGGAGGGAGAAGATCCATCGATAATCGGAATCAATATATCCGACGCACCTTCTCCTCCCTCAAACCTCACCAACCCTATCCCGACATCCCTGCCGTAACCATCTCCACCACCCACCCCATCAAAGTCTCATCCCTAATCTTGACCTCACCCAACATCTCTCTCACAGCCGCAAACGCCATCCTACCCCTCAACTCCCCTTCTCTCTCGCTATCTTCCGTCTGCGCGTCTCTGGCCTGCTGTTGCTGTTGCTGAGTCTGGCCGTCGTCCTGTTCATCAATGATCCCCGGGAACCCGAAATGATCATCATCGGCACGCGGCGCCGCCTCCACAGACGCAAACGCTGTCCTGAACAAGACCCTAACGCACAGCAACGCCGTCAACGCCATCGGAGGTGGATCCTTCGTCACCCTCGACAAAGGTACGAAGAACTCCCGTGGGGGTACTATCGATCTCTTCGTTGGGTCGTCTACGGGGTGCTGGTGCCCAGGATCCGGGAGAGTCACTACGTCGCTCTGGGACGAATGTTTCGGGAAAGGTTGAGTGAGGGGTATATGCGTCAACACGTGCGAACGGAGGTGCTTCAACGGCATCGGTCCTTGCGTGCACGCCGCCCACAGGCAATGATGAGGTCCCGACGCCGAATCTCCATGGGTGAGGTGGGTAGACGACATATGGTCGTACAAATCTCCGGGGTTGTGCGCGCCGAACGGGTTCGGACACTGACCACGGTCCCATTGGCATTTATACCTATCTTGGTTCGGAAGTTTGACCTGTTTCCTTGCGACACCCCGAACAACGAATTTTTGCGGTGGCCCTGGAAGGAGAAGGGCTTGTGCAGAGGGGTAGACGACATTGACGTTCTTGATGACATCCGCGGGGGCGAGAAGTGGGCTTGTTTCAGCAAAGGGGGTGAAGGTCACGCTGTACAGTTGGAAGAATTCCACTTGGGTCAGCTCGCCCTCGGGGTTTAGAACGAACATTGCTTTCATCCTACCCATGCGAACACGAGAATCAATAAATAAAAATTGTTGGGGCAGGAATCCAGACTCGGAGGAAAACTTACCACTCGTAGCACCTCTTCGGCTCCTCCAAAGCACCCAACGTTTCCAACTCCTCCGGGCCTAATACCAAATCCACGGTATCAGGTGGAACAGCCAACGCAACAGCCGGCGGTGGACACAAATCCACCATCACAATCTCCTCCACCTGCTCCTTCAACAGCAACAGCACCAACACCCTCAATGCGCTTGGCATTTTCGGATGCAGCAAAAACGCCCTAGCCATCGGCGCACAAGCCAGATGCGCGTAGAAAAAGCTCAACGCGGCGTCCACCAGTTCCCTATCCATCGCAAAGAGTGGGAGGTATCGAATCGCGGCTTCGAGGCCGGGCGAATCTGGTGTGATGTGGTCCACGTTCGCGGGGTACGAGAAGAGCAAAGCGAGGAGCTGGAAAGAAGCTATGATGAGGGACCTGTTCGAAGTCTCTTTGAGGATCGCGAGGACGGCTGGAGTCGGGTTTGCGGTTATTGGAGCGTTGGTGGGCGGGAGCGTCAACCCGGCACTGCTCAAATCATGAAAAATCTCCAAAACGTTCACCAAAAACTCCTCGTTCTCGTCCGAATCCAACTCCAACTGATGCAATGCGGAAAGTATGAGTGTCCTTGACCGGGCGTTATCCAACAACTCTTGAACGTTCGCGTCGTTATAGGCCGTAGCGGTCCTCAATATTGTGATCGCCTCCAATGCGTGTCTTCGCTTGATAACTTCCTTGGGATCATCCGCAAACAAAGCCAGCATCTGGCTCTTCTTGGACCTCTTCGTCACGCCTTCGATTCTCGAGGGGACGATGTGACCTCTCCCTCGAGATCCAGCAACGCGAGGGTTCTCCAACGAAGAAATCTTGTCCAATACCGCTCGTTCGACGTACCACTCCGGCCATGCGAACAACGCGTCGGTGAGCCCAGGAATCGCGCTCAACAGGAACTTCTCGTTCGAACAGAGCCGTAAAAGTCGATCGAGAGCCCAGCTCACTTCTTCAGGTATCCCGGACCGCAGAGCGAGCATCATCCGGTTTTTTGGCGACGGTTCGACGTACCATCCTGATTTTTCAAAAGGTCAGAATGACAATGAGACGATAGTGATGAAGGTGACAAAGGGGCGGCGAGAGGGAAGTTTTGATGATATTTTGTCAAAAAATGGTGGACGCACTTTCGTAATCGTCTTTAACATTTGACCCAGTAACCACGGTCGCGATAGGTTGAATGGTCGTAGCAGGAGTGACCGAGATTGGTTGGATCGTAGGTTGGTACTGCTTGATGGTCAGCCCACGGGTAGCGGTCTGCATCTGTGGCGCGAGGGACGAGTCCGACCGTCACGATCGAGGCTTATTCGGCCGCTGCCTCGTGTCCGACCGATGCTTTTTCACGACGAATCTGCCTTACAACTCCCGATTGGCGTTGGCAGCCCAACGAGTTTATCTTCGTCCTCGACTACCTCCGCCCCCTCAAAATGTCTGAAGCTGAGGACAGGAGGGCAAGGACTGCCCGTTCTAAAGCCCTTGTTCGTACTATTTCCATTGGGCTCAAACCTGCGCTATCTCTGACATACCGACCCGGATAGCTCAAGAAGAGGCGACAAGCCACGAAGTCAGACAAGAGTCCTCCACCATCGAGGACGTTCACCCCGTTGCTGCAAGACCCCCCTCCTGCGGATTCACCCACGACCCAAGTCGGCGAAACACAGAACGCGGCGGACATGCAAGTCTCATTTGTTTAGAAACTCCGCACCCGAGGCGTTCTCACACTGAACTCATGTATCTGCAATCTAGATTCGGACGGTCCCCCGAGGCGGATGGAACGTGGTTGAACTCCTTATCACGAGTGGATAATGCTCCCGCCTCTCTTTCCATTGTTGGTTCATCCACGTCTACACGGCTCCCTCACGACGAACCGCCTGCGACTTCGCCAACGCACAGCCTCTTACAGAGTTTGTCAGCTAAACTACAACGGCACCAGGATACCATCGCTCCGCTCAAGCCGGAGCGCGATGATTTGGACAAGGAATTGGACCGACAGAAGGACTTGGAGACCAGTGGGTTCGACTTTGATCATATCTTTGTCCTCCAAATGACAAATCCTTGACCGAACTAGGACTCAGGGATGATCAAGAAGAGCACCAGGGTGAATCAGCTGACGAAACATCTCTGGCTCAGGGCGTTCAACAGCTCGAGAGCAAGTTACGTTCGATGACTTCAAAGGCCAAAGAACTCGAAGGTTCGCTCGCCAGTTCTCGTTCCGAAAGAGATCGGCTGTCAAGGTCACTACGAGACTCGGAAGTAGGTTCGTCCCCCCGATTCTTACTGCACGATGCTCCGCTCGTTTCGTTCGGGAATAATCCTCCGTATTTAGCGAGGCAACAACTTCACGGTCGTCTCAGAGATGCGCTGACCGCAGCCTCGGACCTAGAGAACCGATTAGCTGTCTCACAACAAGAACTGGACGAAGCCCGGAACCAAGCGTCTCAACGCCGGCAGACGATCTCGCTCTTGGTATCAGAAAAGAACGCCCTCGCGGCCTCTGTAGACCGTCTAGCTGAACTAGAATCACGTACGCGTGATCATTCTGTAAGAGTAACCTTTGTCTCACCACCATCATTTTTGCAAGGCGCGGAGGAACTGTAAAAATAATTGCACTATGAGGTGTGGAAAGCCTTGAGCCCTGATGCGAACTTGAAGCGCCAGGAAGTGCCTGGATGGCGACCTCGTGGAGAGTGGGTGACTATCTATAACGCTGGATAATATCGTATCCGCTGTAGGGGGATGATTGTACGTCGCCCGACAACGAGCACCTAAGTGAGAATCAATTCCAAAGAATGAAAGTTTTCTTTGTAGAGAGCATTGAACGTCGGTGGACTGCCTCGCCTTCCTAATTCCATCAGTCATGGGCACACCCAGGATAGAGCGGATGAACTTGAATTCCAACTTTCGAAACTGAATCAGGTGAAGTTTTTTTGCCACTGCTCACATATCCCCGTGGCTGACACTGACTCAGGCACACGCATCATCGAAAGCCGAAGGTGATTCCCTCCGGTCGCAACTTCAGTCCAAACCGGAATCCGCGCGAGTGCTCGAAACAAAGTATGCGGAACTCGAGAAGGCGCGCTCTTCTGTCCAGGCGCAACTTGTCTCCGTTACCTCTGAGAAGGAGGCTTTGGAACAAGCCAAGGTCGCGGCCACAACCCGCACAGACTCGTAACCCAGAAGACCCTCACTGAAATGCAAGAGAAGCTCACACAATCAACCGCCGAACTCCCAGCCAACTCAAAATAACTCCATAACGGTGGCATAAACCTCATGCGTCCCAAGATCGTGGGGCTGGAGGGGATCATCAGGAAGGAGGATGCGATCTCTCAACTTGAAGCTA
>Ga0307515_10011407_pt1 | contig 16865 bp, 21 predicted proteins | sample 17_EM_MG_FD_194513 | JGI IMG/M metagenome (GOLD analysis project Ga0307515, IMG submission 194513) | Populus trichocarpa ectomycorrhiza microbial communities from riparian zone in the Pacific Northwest, United States - 17_EM | ecosystem: Host-associated > Plants > Roots > Unclassified | place... | reverse complement strand
TTGGGATGAAAAATCTCGAACCTCCATATTTAACTTCCGAGAAAGTTCCTCAGATGCAACCAAATTTTCTGAACTTTCACGCAACTTTCTTTGATGGTCAACTATCAACTGTGAAAACTCCACATTTCTTGATAAAACACCATTCATTTCATTTCTCTGTCACATAGAAAATGCAATCAGAACTATATAAAATAAACACTTTAACATGTGTCCTAATTAGGATAAATAGCATATCTGAAAGCACTAGTATAGAGGAGTTGACAGTAAAATTTAAAAGTTCACCTGATGTTCAAATTCTTTCATATAACTATCAAGTCTTTCTCTAGCAAATTTAGCATCCAGAGCCATCTTGTCACGTTCTGATCGTAGTAATATAATATCACTCCTGTCAACAGATAACATATACAGAATAATGCGGCAAGTAATACAAAAGGACATAGCAGGGTAAAGTTAGAAAAACTCACAAACAACACATTCAACACGAAGCAAACACCCTTTAGGAGTTATTTAAAAAAAAGATTGTTTCAACAATAATCTATTGTGTTTCTAAGAAAGGGAGGAAAGAAAGAGAGAGTGTGTAACTTGAGAACGAGCATAAAAGATGAGATAGACATATTGGTTTTTACACTATAATAAAAACTATTAATGAGAACAGCAATATAGGCTATTAAATAATGATAAAAAAATATCTGGTAAATACACCAAAATCCAGGGCCATGGTCTTCAAATATAAGCAAAAGCCATACGAATAGGCAAGAATTAAACACAACATAAAACTTCAGTTATTGATGCAAATACAAGCAGAGAATTTCCAGTGTGCACAACCAACAAAGAAACCCAGAAAAGCAGGAACGTGAAATGATGGCAATGTTAAACGCATATGTCAACTATAATCAACTGAGAATAATGAGCATCGCCATCAACATTTTTTCAGATCCATTCAAGTGCTTTTTATTTACAGGTAACAAACTTAAAAAATTCAAAAGGTGTTGTGTTTGAGTACATTGGAAGTACACAATGGCAAACAAAATTTATTTTACAAGCAGAAGTCCGTAAAAGAAAAGGATATGAACTTTACTTAGATTTCGCCAAATCTTCCTCAAGAGATCTTAATCGCTCAGCAGCCTTTTCCTGGGCCTTCTTAGTAGCTTCCTGTATTTTAATCATATGGAATACATTCAGAAGAATGATTAACATGACACTGGCTATCTTAAAAACTTCAGTATTAGCTGTACCTGGGAATCTTCAAGCAGAAGTAAACGGTTCCTTCTTCCATCCTCTTCAACTGCATTGTTATCATTGAATCAATGCATGCAAATCAGATGAGCATTTGGTGAGCACAATAACATCATGTGACAAATAGATAAGAGAAGATCAAGTTGTAATGCAAAAAATATCCTAGGTTGAAATGTTTCAGGGCTACAAACATTAACATGTCCAGTTAAGAAGTAACCATAACATACATATTTGTTAACACATATATTTGTGTTTAATGAAAGTAGGATATACGAGGAAACTATTACAAAAAGAGGATATTAACAAAGTTGGAGACAGCATTTGAATGCAATGGAGCATGAATCGAGAAAGAATACAACGTACTCAACAGAAACCAACTGTGGTATGATGGATTGCCTTCCTCAAAACATTATAATGGAACATGATAAGTTGATTTATCTTTTCCTGCCTTGTATAGATTATTAGATTGCAAATTTGGGTGATTGGTTTTAATCCTGTTGCTGGATTCATTACTATTTTCAGTTAATGTTTTGGAAAAGAGGAACATTTTTTTCCAAGGGTCTGGAAAAAAAATTCCAGAATACAACTCTTTTAATGTTATCACGTCACTGAAAATTTTTGAAGGATAATTCCCTTAGTAGAAACCAAAATTGCAAAAACCACAAATGGCAAAGGATGCACGCACAAAACCATAAACATAGATGAAGCAAGGCTCAGCTAAATAAGTGGGATGCCTCCATCTCCTTGAATTTCATAAACTTTCCACTGCATTATCATCCAGCACATCAATCTATTGTTTGTTGTTCCTATGTATGAGCCACTCACACGAATACACTGTTGTTCAGAACAGAATGCAACAAGTGTCTTGGGGCACAAAGCACAAGCATATGACTGGAAAAACTAAAGACACATATTAAAACATGATGAAATTTTATTTCAAAAGTAATATCAGAAACATACAATAGAAAAGGTCAAGATAATACAGAATACCAAGTATTTTAGCCTACTGATGGGAAAGATTATAACGATTTGAAATATCAACAATACTGCAAATTTAAAACGTACTTAGGATATTTATTTTTCATAAACGTTGGACATCACAATGAACAATTCTCAATCAGTAAGACTATAATTATCTAAACACATATGATGACTAGCAAGATGTATATGAGTGCAAAGCTATAGAAAATATCTGCTCATGCTCCTAGCAAGATGAATATGAGTGCAAAGCTATAGAAAAATTTATCAAAATGCACCAAAGCAGAAAAATATTTAAACAAAAAGACTTTTGTTCTGTTATTTGAGATCCTAAAGATGTATAAATAAATGCAAAAGTCTCCTACAAGAATAACGGAACACAGTAATAGTTACATGAGTCATCAGTGGTGAAAAAGGTTGATCAATAGCCAAAGAATAGCAAAGCCACAAAAAGTTTTTAATAGGAAATAATAGTGTGCTTCTGAGTGCAAGATACTTTAAAGAAAAGGGAACAGTTTTTGAAGCATGAACAGGCAGTCAAACTGTAACGGCACTTTGCAATTTTTTGAGAAGTAGTTTTAACAATAACATCCAGCCGTCAGTTCTAATAAAGACAGCTACAGAAAACTTCAGTATAGAGATGTCAAACATGCAATAAACATAAGTAAGATAAGATGGAAAACCTGGAGCTGCATCTGAAGAGCGGGAATAAGATGAGCGAAGTTTGTGTTCCTCTTCATACAACCTTTTGTACATTGCAACCTATGTATGTGAGGAAAAAAAGAAATTGTGATGTTAATGGAAAGAGAACAGAAGTACAATTGAAGCACAATATGTTAGTCCTCCGAAGCTTACAGAAGTGTGGAGTGATTCAATCATGTGACCCTGCTCTTCAGCTCTTTGTAACACAGCAGCAACTTTGGAGGCAGCTTCATCAGTGTGTTTTTTGAGTTCCATTTCAATTTTCTCCTGCAATCCATGCACCATAAACTGTTAGATACCCAAGCTCCTCTATAAGCAATAGTTACTTCAATTAAAATTCTTCTGAGGTACCTTGAACACCGTCTCCCTATCTTCAATCTGATCTGAAAGATTACGCACAAGGCTCCTGAGCTGAACATTCTGCTCAACTAACCCATTTATATCCTTGAAGGTCTAAATATATAGTCCCAACCAAACAAGAAATCAATGATTGATCAGTTTTGCCAAAAGAAAAAAGTTCATGTGGATGAGTCTTCCAGAAAAAGTTAAGAGGTGAACTTACAAGGCGTTCCAAGATTGCATTTTCAGGATCAGACTCTACGCCCATTCCGACAGGAGCAATTGCTTTACTATTATCGACTTGGTCATGCCCAGAAGATCCACACCGAAGTTGTATATCACGACATTCCTTTAGAAGAACTGTCACCTAAAACATCATAAACAATGCTAAGGATGAGTAGGAGACTGCTTATGATGTGCGGAGGAAAAAAAAGAAAACCATTTATCATAAACATCAAAAGTGACATTAAAGAATAAAAAATATACTTAAAGAATCTTATCAAGTCCTTCCAATTAGAACCAAGATAAGAAGACAACAAGCTTTCCATAAAACTAATTGATGATGGAGGCAAAAAGTCCTCTGATCCCTACCTGTTTCTGAAGATCAACAATTTCCTTTTGAGCAAAACTGTAACCACGTTCATGCCTCCTCAAATCTGCCTGGAAAGCAAATGTATCAACTAATCAGCAAAAAATAGCCACAGAAACAAACTACATAACAGAGTTAGATAAGTTGCAAACCTTTAATTCTTGGATTGTTTTCTCTAGGTTTGCCTGTTCAGAAAATGAGTGCTGCAATTTTTGGTTGATGACAGAGTATGATTCTACCATTCTCTCATATTCAACTGCAGAACAGCAATTCCATCAGCAAAACAAAATTTCATGCCTCAAGAGCAAACATATGTGAATAGATTGATCTTATCCAGCATTAGTTGTAATAATAACTTAAAAGGTAAAGGTGACTAGCTTATGATCTGGATGATGGGAATGATGGATATTCAATCACCGGTTCATTGTTTGCTCAAGTGCCTTATCTTCTAAATGGCATCAGCCTTGAGCATCATAGAGTCACCTCTATGTATGTCAGTATGTCTTCAAGAGGGCTCAATCTTTTTCAAGAAATCATTCAACTGAATAAACTCCTTTAATGTTGCTAGCCTATTTATAATAGCAGCAAACATATATTCCTCTTAGACCAAAAGCATAAATGCATGAACTAATCAAGAAGAGTCATGAAATTTCCACGCATCTGAAAACAAATTAGGCAAGAATTTAAAAGAGAAAAAATTGAGAGAGAATCCATTAGCTTGTCAAATTTCTTCATTCACAATTTAATGTTTTTACCTCTTTCATCCAAAATTACACCTGCTTTCTCCTCTAGTTCACACAAAACCTGCAAAAAGAAAACCAGCGTGCTTAAGTAAAGTTGATGGAACAACCTGCAGAACTTAGAAAATATTTTCCAACAAAATGAAAGACATATCACGATCTGAGAAAACAAGGAGCAGGCAGAGGACAGGGGAAAGGACATCCAAAAAAGATGAAGCAAAAGGCATCTAATTTAGAATGGCATGTTATCACTGGACCAGATTACCACATAAAATCATTGGTACAAGTGTAGAGCATACCCGTTGCAGTACTGCCTCTGATTCCTTCCTTCCCAATTGCTCATGGCGAAGAGCATCAACCGCTTCTTGGTACTTTGCATACATTTTAGCCAGCTAGTAGCCAAGAAAAGTTGAGAATACAAAATCAAAATTACAATAGATATGTGCCAGCTAGTAGCCATGAAAAAATGAAAATACAAAATCAAAACTGCACTACATGTGTGCGAGTGTAAGTCTACATTGAATAAGTATATTTGCATCAACTCACACTCCAACCATCACGGAGCAGAGAAGCTGCTAATGCAGTTCCTGAAACACCAACTGGGATCTTGGAGACAACCATGCTGTTACCATCAGCAAGATCATCATTATTGAGCGGATCCATCCATCTGCCATAAAAGAAAGAACTGAATAATGCAAATAGCAATTGAAAATTCAATAGCAAATTCCCATGTTATAATCAATTACAGGAGGGTGCCTCCATAAAACAAATCTTAGCCTATAAAATTGAATAGGTTCTGTGCTTAACCACAAATCATCATAAAAATTTGATGCCCACCCCCTCCACTCCAAAAATAAATAAATAAAAAATCCCGTTTTCTTCCCTCTGAATCAACCATAAGAAAACATCATTCCTCCAAATCAACAATAAGAAAACAACAGGAAGTAAACCCAAGACTTATTCTTTAAAAGGGAAAAGGCATTCCATTCCATTGAAATCTATATTAGAGCAAATGTACCAAGGTTGGCACTTTGTAAAATTCAAAAAGAAAAAAATGAAAACAATATAGACAAAGAAAAAGGCCAGCCCTCTTTAAAACATGACACATTGGTTAGCTTTGACACAATGCGATGAAAAAATCCGTCATGTTATGAGCATCGTATATAAATGCATATAAGATTAGCCTTGGGACTAGTTACAAGTACGAGTGAGATGAACCAGAAAAGACCTACAAAATTATCAGGGTTAAAACGCTATGGAATGAATATCACATAATTCCACAAGTATATGATTAGCATCAGGAAGAGGTGGAATAATGAGTAAGATAAACAAGAAAAGATTTACAGGTTAAATCTCCAAAAATCAACTTCTTTAAAAAGTTGGAGAAGTCCCAAAAAGTTAAAACCCCATCAAATTGGAAACATATTGAATGATTACCATAATCACTAATAATAAAAAATAATGCAAATCCAAATCCAAATCTAAAATGAACTTTAAACAATACAAATGAGAGCTTTGAATCAAAGGTAGCAACTTTTCTTGTAACACAAAAGGAATAGAAGAATAAATACAAACCTTTTTCATAAGATAAATAAGCCCATGTGAGGGGACTAGAAATTCATCCATGAATAGCAACAGTATATGATTAGCATCAGGAAGAGATGGAATAATGAGAAAGATAAACAAGAAAAGATTTACAGGTTAAATCTCGAAAAATCAACTTCTTTAAAAAGTCGGAGAAGTCCCAAAAAGTTACAACCCCATCAAATTGGAAACGTATTGAATGATTCCCATAATCACTAATAATAATAAAAAAATACAAATCCAAATCCAAAATGAACTTTAAACAATACAAATGAGAGCTTTGAATCAAAGGTAGCAGTTTTTCTTATAACACAAAAGGAATAGAAGAATAAATACAAACCTTTTTCATAAGATAAATAAGCCCATGTGAGGAGACTAGAAATTCATCCATGAATAGCAACAGTATAGACATGCAATAACCATGATTTAAAAAAGGAATCACAACATACCTTTCTGTAGTGTAACTGTTGAGAGGAAGAAGACTCAGTTCATTAGTTTTCCTGCTACTTTCAATATCAGCTTCGCACCTTTCAAGTTTGTCTTTCAAATCCCCCGCCTCCTATAACAAACAAAAGAAAAAACCCATATAATGAAAATAAAAGCACTCAAACAACTCACCCCACATGATTAACACTCAAACTAAACACTGTTATCTTTTCTGCAAAAAAGAATGGATGGTGAACAAGAACTGATCATATTAACAGAACAAATCGTAATTACTGAGAAGACAAATGGAGTTGATGCATGCCCAAAATGAAAAAACTTCTCTCAGCCAGGTAAAGTTGATATAACTGATGTTTCTTTCCCAAAATATGTGTCCAAAAGAACTAATAAAATTAAAACTCCATAACTAGCTACAACTAGCTGTATATTTCTGAACCATGGCCAATCCTCACAGTCCAAGTTTTTAATCCAAAGCTGTGTTGAAATTCTCAAAGAACAAGAAGCAAACAAAGAGAGTCCACAGCATGCTTAACAGCAAAAGGTAACAAAATAACAACAAAAGAAAAATAAAGCGGATAATGGGAATCAACTGCCATGATGATTTATTAAAAAAGAATGGATCTATTTGGAGAGAGAGAGCATCTAATTGACACTTCCAGACAAACAGAATGGAAACCCTACTAAGCTGATCCAAAAAACAAATCCTGGTCAGAAAGCGAGGTAACAGACGCCAGCAGACCTTCTCTAATTGTTTTCGAGCAGATATTTCCTTCTCCAATCTCTCTTTGTAGTCATTTTCAACTTGACTCAAATGTGTCTGCTTGCAAAAGCAACAAAAATTAGCATACAGAATCAATGCAAATGTATTCATTAGTTCATATGATCAAATTCAACAAATCTACAGGAATAAAAATCTCACTTCTAGAGCTTTGATCACACCCTCGAGCTCTCCTGCCTTTTGAGACCATTCCTCAGAGCTTTCTTTGTACAATTCAACAAGCTTATTTACCTAAATGGTTGGGAAATAATTATTAAAAAATTAAGATTCGGTACATTATAGGCAAAATTTTCTCCATTTCACAAGTCATTATCGAATGCAAGACATAATAATGAATACTGATTGAACCGAAATTGTCAATGTAACTAGAAGGGTTGAGGCAGTCATGAAATAACCTAAGCAAAACATTGGAAGCTTAGAGTTTAAGAAGTCACAGCAAGTAGACATTAATCAACTCTATTTATAAAATCCTTGACCAAATCGACTTATGATTAATTGGATTTTTCACTACACTGCTGTTTGAAATAATGCTCTTTCTTTTCTTTAATATAAAATCCAGTGAGATAACAGCCAAAGGAAATTATCCAAACTAGAAAACAAGCATATAAAGAGAAGTGCCTACAAAAATAACTTTTCACAACCAGAAAGACAATTGACTGGACAGATAACAGAGGAATTAAAGTAGCAGCACTTATAAGGTATTTGCAGATTTGCCTCCATAGAGTAAAGAATCGAAGGGCCAGATACTAAAAAAGCAAACAAGGAGTATATCCTAAAAAACAAAAAGAAAAGAACACTTGAAAGAAAAAGGGGGAAGGAAAAAAAAGCCAAACTACAAAATGAAATGGCTCGAATTGAATCCCGATGAACTACCAAGATATCCACAATTGATACATCGGCAGCAAAAATCAACTCAACATCCTCCTCACTGTGAATTCAGTCTCTCATCAACTTAAAACAAGATAATGAAAGCCAGTAATTTTTTTCACCCAGTATTCCATATGAACAAAGCCATAAAAGAAAAGGAAGTGGTTGAGATAACCATTTCCTGTTAAAATTGTACCAACAAATCATCATGTCACAGCTAAACAGTCATGATGAAAACCCCAAACAAGGTTTTAAAGCTACCAAATCTTGTACAACTACATGTGCTGAACCCCAATGCATTTCCCCAACACAATCAGCATTCACACAGATTGACATCTGCACAACATTGCCAACACCACCACTCTCCACTTGCAGCTCACATCCCCCCAAGGCCTTCGCATCTTATATTCCTAACAACTCTTCCACAGCATCTGCAGCAAAATACCCTGCTCCTTATCCTAGCCCCCAATCCTTGTAACAAAATACAGCAATTGAAAGCAGGTACAGCAACATAAAAAATTTTAATGTCTCTATTTTTAGTCATGGACTTGAAAAGATTCAAGCACATACTCTTTCGAACGCAAACAGACGCGGAGCTCAACCATTCTACACACACCCCCGGTGCCAAAAAGAAGAAGAAGAAATACAATCGATATCAAATAATTATAACACTTACAGTTGAGAGTTCAGCAGACAATCGCTCTTCATTGGCTGCAGCAGCATCTCTAGAGGAGCATAATTCCTTCACAAGTGGCAAAAGACAGTTCATGAGCCAGCTACCACCAAAGCAATTACATGTAACACAATTTTTTATGAAAATTTTGAACTATTTTACCTCCTGCATGGATGTCAATTTCAGTTCTAACTCCTTCACCCTTTCCATGCTCCTCTTCGATGAACTAGAGCTTTCATTGAACCGTCTCTCTGCCTGAAGAGTTTAAAATCATTCAATGAGATTAGATACAGCAAAGAAAATTACTGAAAAATATTAAGAACAAAAACTAGAAAGAACATATAAAAGTCAATTACATCTGCAAGCTTGGTAGATACATCCTCCTCAAGATCAGCATGCCTTCGGCGTAACTCCATGAGAGTGTCAACTTTGGCAGTCAATTCATCATTTAGCCATGCATTATGCCTCTCAATAAGTTCTTTCTCCTGGTCACATCCAGACTTTAAACATTAAACACCATGCCACTCTAGACAGACTGAACGTAAGACAATTGTACAAATAATCAATATATATGAACAGAAAGCCAGTAACATTAACATTAGTAGTAAATGGGTATCAATCCTTGCAAAATGAATGAAATATATGTGCATATCAAGCTGCTGCACAGAACAAAAGGAGAGGATATCCAAACAAAACCCGTGCATTATCTATTATGGCTCTGCCAATTTGCCCCAACAGTGGAAAGGTTAGCCAATTTGTATGCGTATGACGTACAGATATAAATACACGTATAAATCCATGCATGCATTCACGCAAAACCAACCTGCAAAAGACGAGTACAAGTAGCCTGAGAACGGGCCAACTCTGCCTCAAGTTCGCTTATTCGAGCCTCCCTATTTGCTGCTCTATCAGTCAAATTGACCTTCACATCCATTAGAAAATAAGCTAAGGCGAAGTTATGCCAGCATAATCAAAAAGCCAAAGAGAATAACAACCAGAAGCAACTTACAATCTTGTCAAGATAACCATTGAAAGTAGCATTCTTCTCACTAATCTCCAAATCCTTCTGCTCCACTAACTCAATCAACTGCCTCTTCGACTTGTGCAATTCCGAAACCTCCATCGTCAACCTTTCTATCTCCCCATCCTTTCCAATCTACAAAACAATAAACAATTAACAACCCTAAAAGGTAAAAAGGCATATAGGCATTGCAAGGAAACTGACACTGAAAATAGGAATGCTTACAGATTGCAAGTGAAGCTGATGCTTCTGTGCCTGTGCCTGAGCAAGTTCTGAGAGGCGATCATCGAGAGAGGACTGAAGCTGTGCGTTTTGAGACTCGAGCTTCGAGAATTCGGTAGAAAGAGCCAAGAACTTCTGTTCGAGAAGCGAACAGGTTTGTTCCGCGGTGATCGACGCCGCATCGGCCGCAGCCCTCACGTTTTCGAGTTCGCTCTGCAATCCTCTGATGAACTCGTCGGCCTTCGCGGCCACATACGAGGCGTCGTTTGAGTGCCGCGCGAGGTCATCGTCGGTGATGAAGATGTGCATGGCTATGCACTAGTTGAAAACAGAAACGCACTTTATTTCGATTTTTTTATGATTTTGTGGATGGAGAGGGGTGGGGTGGAAGGGTTTTGATTCAAATGTGTATGGAGAGAGTAGAAAATGGGAGTGGAAGGGAAGGGAATCGATCGTTTAGGAAGAAAAGAAAGCCCTATGTAATGTAGCGTCTTGGTCTCTCTCTACATACTACTCAGTGGGTTGTGGATTTCAGATGGGCGTGGATTGTAAGCATTTTCTTTCCGGCTTCTTCTAAGTTGGGCCAGAAAGTAAGGAACCTCAACGTTAACCCAATTTGATTTGCTTCGATGTTGCTGGAAATGGAGTGTTAGTATTGGTTTGACATAGTGGTTGCTTCTACTTTTTAAATTATTTTTTATTTGGTGTTTTTGCAGGAGTTTTTTTTTATGATTCTATACATTTATGTTAAAAGTGAAAATAAAACTTAAGGGGACATGGAGTGTTAGTGTCCATTTGGCATTATGATAACTTCTAATTTTTAAAATATTTTTCACTTTAAAAAGTAATAAATTGATGGTTTTGTAGGTATTTTTTAATAATTTTCATGTACTAATATTAAAAATTAAAAAAAAAACATGAAAATTAAGTGTTGGTATCTGTTTGGTATTGTGCTTTTCAAATTATTTGTTTTCTTAAAAAGTATCAAATTAATATTTTTATAGGTGTTTTTTATAATTTTGATATATTAATATTAAAAATTAAAAAAATTATTTTAATAAAAACATTTAATAAAATACATCGCGCCATATTATTAAGCACAACATTTAGTGCCTGCAGACACCAAAACCATGGAAAGTCATCAGAATCCTTAACACCGTATTTCTGAACAAGTTATAGGCAAAAGTATTGTCATCCTGCAAGAGAGGCAATTCACACAAAGGTTATTTACTTATTTTCATGTTTCTAGATTTGTAACATGATTTTGTGAATATGTTTTTAACTATCCCTCTATGGTATGGTCTCGGGGTGTTTTCAAACGGAAATGTTGATTTCATCAAAAAGATGAAAGCCCAGGATGCTATGAACTAGAGTACGAGGATGTTTATTTATTTATGTGGTTGTTTATGTGATTGAAGTAAACTACGGAAAAGTTGGTGTTTGATAAAATACAAAATATGGTTTACTGTTTGTGGGGCTCGGTATTTTTGTGTTTAAAATGCAAGTGAATGGAAAGCAGCTCCAAATTGCTTTTAAAGCTATGCCATTCTTTGTTCTGGAAGATTTTAATCAGCATAAGTGCACCAAATAGTCCAGTGATAGTTCCCATGACAACCCATCATGTTCTTCCCAATAGGCATTTGAGACTCCAGAAAACAAAGAAGATGATGAAAATGGATCAGTGCACCAGTCACTCAAGCACACTTGGAAAAGCTAGGGCCAGAACTTGGGGAATGACGAAGGACACATAACAGAGGATATTGGTGAGTGGGGATGGATTCGATGAACATGGAAATGAAGAAAAGCCAAGCAAAGTAAATTAATTCACTCTGCATATAAAAATGAACAGTAAAAAAAGTTAATTTTTTTATTTTTAATTATGTTTTATTTGAAAAACTAGTGTTTAATATTATTCAATGACACTACATAGATTAGAAGGAGATCGCAATATGGTGTAGCATTTGCAGAATTTGATCGTAATCTCAATTTTGTTCCCGGTGATATTTTACCTGATTTTGTTGCACGCTTAAAAAATCATGGAAATTGTAGTCCTTGTCGGATGAATTTCGTACGTGATGGAATTGTAGATAGTTTAATGGAATAATAAAAAATATTATATATAAAGTATTATTTATTTCATGATGTAATAGCAGTAGTTAAATTTACAATATTTAAATTAAAAACTATCAATATTAATACATATCTTTTTTAGTTATTTTATAACCTCAATTTAAAAAGTATTTTTAAACAAACACATTAAATTATTTTTTGTTCAACCTCAATTTAAACCATAGTTTTAACCAAACATATATAAATATCAAACCAACCTTAACCAAAAATATTTTTTATAAAACAATTTTTTTAAAAAATCATAACCATAAAAACTATTACAATACCAAACGCGCACAATAATTGGAGCATCCCATTGAAGGCAAGAGAAGTCAAATTCCCGCATACACACGGGGCTTGTAGCTCAGTGGCCTTGGCAGGCTTTGCCCTGCCTAAGTGCCCTGGTTCGAGCTCTCGTGTGTACCCAGCACTTGAGGGTCTAGCTGCTGTGGTCCATCGTGGACTTGTTCCGCCCCCCCTCCCGGGTTCGACCCTCTATGTGCACGTCTGTCACCCCCGCGGTGCCTTACCTGCTCCTGGGCTTGCAGGATGTCCAGTGGGTCGTGGGGAATAGTCGTGGTGCGCGTAAGCTGGCCCGGACACCCCACATGAATAAAAAAAAAAATAAAAAATAGTAAGAGTATGCTTCTTTTGTGGCATCAACAATAAGTAATATAGCTCCGACCATAAAGATGAGCAACGAAGGTCAGGTCAGCAGTCTTCTACTTCTAGTCGACTGCTCTATGACGGGCTTCCTTATTTCATGGCGATAAAAGGAAAAAAAAAGGGATCTCTCCGGACCTGCACGGCCTTCGCCAATCGAGAAAGATCTTCGAGAAATGCTTGAAAAAAACTAAATTCCGGCGAGGGCTTTCGGCGACCAGCTCCTCTGTAAGAGGGCCTAATAGCGAGATACCTTTCTATGATATAACTTAGAGCGCATGAAAAGGACAGGGGGCACATGGAGAAGATATCTCATACATGGTTAAAAATCATAAAAGGATGTATTTAAAAAGAAAGCACTTCAGAAGCACATGACAAGTGCAATAAACAACACTAAGAAATGGCACACCAAATCCAAGATACATTACACATCTGGGGTATAATATTCTCCCAAAAGCTACAAGGTTAGAAAATACAGGAGAATTACAAACTCAAACACAAAACAACTAAAGAGAAGGAGAGGGAGACGGAGGTGATAGTAGGCGGTCCTACCCTCCTTCAACAAGCATCTCACACAGCCTGTAAAAGGAAAACCCCTCAAATAATGCAAGTGTGATAGGTCACATGGAATAAAAAGCAACTGGCACCCCACACATGCCATTGCCTCCCGGTCGCACATGCTACCTGTCTCCTCCACCACAACACTACGCCACCCTTTCTTCTCCCTAATCTATTTCAACACACTCAAACTGTAATAGAGAGAAAAAAATCTCGGGGAATCTCAGAAAGTCACAAACCCTTTTAATTTCTCCTCCTATCTAATTAACAACACACACAACCATTCCAAGTTAGAAAATGGGCTTAACTATACATGCGTTTTAGCGCACTTTCTTTATGTCTTGTTAATTCTTCTGTCCCTTTTTAATGTCAATTTGAGTCTATTGAGCTTGTGCCTCGGTAGGCCTGCGGGCGGCTGCCATTAAGGTGCATGGAAGGTGCCTGTGGCAAGTGATCAAGTGGTCATTGGTTAACCCTGCTGCTTGCATGAACGAGTGAACCATGGTCGGACCAACAAACCTGAACCCCCTCCTAACCATGTCTTTGCTTATAGTCTCTGATTTTGATGTCTTCACTGGAATCTTGTGTCCAAATTTGTACGAGGTGGAGATAGGCTTGTTATTGACAAATGTCCATATGTATCTGTCAAATGACCCGAACTCCTTTTTGATCTGCAATATTGTCACAGATATTATCACTCACAAAAAAAAAAAAACTAGCAATGCAGGTCTTGCTAATCAATTAAGACTATCATTTTATTTTTTTTAATAAAACAAGGTCTAAGGTCTAATTAAATAACAAGGGTCCCCTTGTTCCATGGGTATTGACATAAAATGTAGGGTACCCCATCACCATGAGTTCGGGTCGGAGCTTGCTTGGCAACTACTTTTCACTAAATCAGAGGAAAAAGGGAAGACCAATTAACAAGCTGTTGATACTAATCAAGTCATTGCATTTTTTTTATTAACGATGAACTCTTAAACATGATCTTTTTAAACCGAATAAAAATGTTCTTTTGAAGGTTTGGAAGATGCAAGATCACGTCTTTTATGTGCAGAAAGAATGCCAAGAAGAGAAGGACCAGGGCGGATTCTGAAAAAGATACGATAAAAGACAAATGATTTGCGAGTTTTGAAGCTAGATTAATTGTTTACCTCAAGAATCCTGTTAGAGTTGTCCACAACACCTCGAACTCGGCTCATATCAATTCCATATTCTGCACTGATTGACATTATCTGTTTTTCAGAAATGTTGGCCACAATTTCTGCATCGAATCCTGAAAATGCATCTCTGCAGAAGAGGAAACATTATCTTTCGCTAATTTTGAGAAACAATAAAACAAAGTAATTCGGTGTCTTTTTTTATAAAAAAAACAACCCACCTGAAGTCTTGGCGTTTCTTCAAGATTGAAGTCCAATCCGAACCAACCTGAGCACCACTTAGAACTAGCAATTCAAATAACATCCTGCAAGAAATATAGGAATGTAAAGCAAGCTGGTTTTGTGCAATTGAACGGGACAGAGAAAGAAAGGGACAGTCTTTACTTGTCATCATGGACTGGAACTCCCCATTCTTCATCATGGTAAGCAACATAGATGGGATCTAAGCACAAAAACATTGGAAGTTTGGAACATAATCAGAGGATGTCTCATTCAAGTTCAAAATTATTTACACCAAATTTAACCTCAGGAACATAACAAACATTTGGCCAACTTCATTTCTTCTTTTTTTCCTTACCTGAATTTGCTGTGATAAAACTGCATCTCTTTTCTTCTTCCTGATCAGTCTTTGTTGCCATACTGATTGAAGAATCATTAGGAACAACTTGATCTTCAAACCTGGCAGACTTTGATCTTCCATAATGAGCAATTCTCATCTTTCTTTGTGCATGTTGGAGTGCCATTTGTTCTCTCCTGACCGCGGCAATGCTTCCTGGTGCCTCAACAATCAAAGAGGAAGAATAACTCAATGATGCCTCAATAAAAGAAGAATGCACTCCCCTCCCAACGCTACTTTCCTTGAAACTTTTCGACTTCTTTCTCTCTAAAGTCGGTGTCTTCGTAGTGTTTCTTGGGATCACGACCTTCTCAGAACTTGAATTCAAGCTATTAGCATCACTTCCTCTCTTAATAGCTGGTAATCTAGGAGACTTCGACATTGGAGATAAAGGAGGCGAGGCCTTGTTGGTTTTATTAGAAAAAGTTGGTGGTGGTGGTGGAGGAGGAGGAGAAGACTTTGGTGCTGTTTTCTTTAGAGAATTACGCCTTTCAAGCGTAGAAACTAAATTGCACGTAGGTTGAAGGACCGGCCGGCCATTGATTCTAGCCACTGCCGGTGTTATATCAACTCCTGTGGTCACCTTAGCCTTAAAGCTGCACATTTCTGTTGAAAATGTGTGTTGTAGGGTATATTTAATCAAGTTAATGCGTAAAGTACAAGTGGTATGTGACAAGAGGACTTACGAGAAAATGGAACAGAGAGGGATAGTTAATGAAGGAGGGAAAGGAAGAGCTGATGAGACATTGAAGAAGGGGAAGGGGAGAGATGTGGGATTATATAAAAGGGAAGGGAGTGGGGACACATATGAACTATGAAGTGTATGCTGTAACATGGAGAGGTTGGGGTCTGCCATACAAACTCTTGTGAAGGGCATCACTTTTTGCTAACGAGACCACGAGGAGTGACCATGACACACGCATCTAACTTGGCCAATTGGCATTGATTAATTAATCTAATCTTTCCTGCTAATTGCTATCATTGCTGTTAATTATATTGATATATTTTGAGTTATTGTTAGAGAGGAAGATAGAATCAAGGGACTGGTAAAGGGGGGTTTGTTAGTTGTGGTGGTATATCCTCAAAATACAGAAATGTTTTTTCTTGAAATTCCCCCTTAGTGCCACTTAATTGGCGATGCATAACTCAAAATATTACACGCACACAAGAAAAAAAGACCAATCTTTTTAGGATAAAAAAGGCTGGAGTGATGGATAAGGAAGGTAACAACGCAAGAAAAAGACCATTCTTTTTAGCGGGAAGGAATCTCTCTCTTTTTCATTTGGGCTATATTTAATTTCCGGAAAATGATTTCTGAAAAATTATTTTTCAAACTTTTCTATGTTTATTTGTCATCAAGAAAGTTGGTCAATGAAAAACACTTTCCAGTCAAAGAAAAATTTGGCTTGGTTTTCAGGAAAGTGTTTTCCTAGAAAATTTGGGCGGAAAACACTTTCTGAAAGTTGTGAAAAATTTAGAAATGTCATATTATTTGCTGATTATATCAAATTTGGTCCTCAAACTTTTGATTGCTATATATATTTTGTTTTGAATATTTATTTTTCAATTTCATCTCTTAAAATTTA
>Ga0307515_10011406_pt1 | contig 16865 bp, 19 predicted proteins | sample 17_EM_MG_FD_194513 | JGI IMG/M metagenome (GOLD analysis project Ga0307515, IMG submission 194513) | Populus trichocarpa ectomycorrhiza microbial communities from riparian zone in the Pacific Northwest, United States - 17_EM | ecosystem: Host-associated > Plants > Roots > Unclassified | place... | reverse complement strand
CGGGCAGGCTCTTACTGGCGACGAGAACATTGACGGTCGGTTCGCGTTCGATGACCGGCTCGGCTGTGCTGATGACAGTCTTGCCGCTGGTCAGCTTGAGTGCCAGGAATCCGGCCAGGCCTGCCGACACGACAGCCACCGCCAGAATAATAACGCGCACCGGTTTCATGATCTTTCCCTGCCATCCGAGAATATGCTCGCTGCAGAATGATCAGGAATTGGTGTAATTATAGTTAACGGACAGCTTACATTCGTGGTTAACAAATGATTTGCGCAACAAAGGCGCATTCGACCTTCGGCCCGTGCACTGCAGCAACGCTACGGGTTCAGGATGGAACGAAAAGATTAATGAGACTGCGCGAGCGCAGCCTGCATCAGCGGCGATGAGGGATAGGCGACAAAACCGCCGAGAGCGATCGCAATGCCATAGGGGACCTTCTTTGCCGTAAACAACAGATGCGGCACGCGAAGTCCGGACGCGAGGATGGTGTTTTCATAGCTCCGCAACGCAAGGATCAGCAATGTCAGGAGACCGCCGAAGATCGACACATAGATGAGGAACTCGAACAGCGGCGTATTGAGGCCGAACCACACGGCGCTCGCTGTGAGCAGTTTCGCATCGCCGCCGCCCATGATGTTGAGCGCAAACAACGCAAAGCAACTGAAGAAGACGATTACCCCAGCCGCCAGATGCAGACCAATCGTGGTTACGCCGAGACCTGCCAGCGGCGCAACCAGCAGAAAGGCACCGAGTAGTATAGCCGATACCCGGTTCGGGATCGTCATGGTGAACAGATCGGAGAACGCCGCGAAGGCGAGGCAAAGCGGGAAGATCACGAAAATAGCAGCTTCGGTCATGGGTCTCTTCACAGCTTGGCCAATGGCATTTGCGTGCCGCATGGTATCAGGCGTGCCCTTAAGGATCGGTTACGCGCGCGCAATCGCGCATCGTTTTCGCAAACGTCAAGGACCGCTTCCATGAAGAAGCGGCCCCGACATTGTCAGGCAAAATATGCCTGCTAACCAGTTGTTTAAGCGATTACGGCGTATTGGCGTCCGTCAGCTTGGTGCCCAGAGCCTTGAACTGTGTGTCGAGCGCGCTGCCGAGGCTCGTTGCGCCGGTGATCAGGGCGACAGAGATGAGAGCGGCGATCAGGCCGTATTCGATCGCGGTCGCGCCGGACTCGTCCTTCATGAAACGTGCGAAAATCTTGGTCATGTTATTTCTCCTACTTCACTTTGTTGTTCAGCACTTCCGCCAACTGTTTCCGTTGATCGGATGAAGCAAAACTACACAGTGCGAATTTCAATCGTCTTAAGGAAAACAGTTATCTAAACCTTAACGGCGGCGGGCGGGCTTTTTGGTAAACGCAATGCCAATTTCGCATGCATTCAGAGGTTGTTGCGCCCTTTAACCCTTCATTCACCAAAACCGAGGATGCTGGCTTATCCGCATCGTCAGGAAACAGTCATGAATTCGCGAAATACAGCCTCGGGCGTCTGGTTGCTGGCCACGGCCTGCGCAAGCTTTGCCCTGACCGCCCCTCTCGTCGCGAGCCCTGTTCACGCTGCCGAAGACATGCTGCGCGTCTATATGGACCATGCGCGCGTTCTCAAGCTCGATCGGCCAGTCAGCAAGGTCATCATCGGCAATTCGGATGTGGCCGACGCGACGGTCGCAGATTCAAAGACCATCGTGCTGACTGGACGCAGCTTCGGCACGACCAATCTTGTCCTCCTTGATATTGACGGCAATGCCATCGTTGATGAACGCATCCTGGTTTCGATCGACGAAGGCAATACAGTTCGTGTCTTCCGCCAGACCAGCCGTTCCGTACTCTCCTGCACGCCCAACTGCGAAGTCCATACCACGCAGAAGGCCGCGACGGGCAATTAGGTCCCGCAGCCCAAGGCAGCAACTTTGCCTTGCGAGGTCATCCGTCGGCATGGAGCCAAATCCTTAGCGCTCCGTAAGCATTTATATTCAAATCTCTCCTGCTCTTGCATACGAAATATCAATGGTCCTTTTCTAAGTTGCCTTATCTTATGGCGGCCGGACGGAATGACGAGATGTTGAAAAAGCGGAATGTGACCCCCGAGGTCAGCGCGGCCGGCAATTCGGCCAACCGGCGGGGCAATGGCTTTTTTCTGCGACGACTCGTCAGAGACAGAACGGGCGCCTCGGCACTTGAATTTGCGATACTGGTCCCGGTCTTTTTGATGGCACTGTTCCCTCCTTTTGAAACCTTTACGGCCTTCATTGGAGAGCAGCTTTTCGTCAATGCAACCGATACGATGGCCCGCAAGGTGCGAACCGGCGAAATTACATTTGGCCTCGGCAAGCCGACGGATATGTCGGAAGAGCAATTCCGAAAGGCTTTTTGTGCCGAAATTTCAATCCTGATGACCTGTTCGAACACGGAGGGTAAAACTCCGAGTCGGCTGCTCGTCGACGTCCGAAGCTTTGCCGACTTTGCCAATATCCGGGCCGGCATCCCCCGGAAAGGGACATCAGCCGGTTCCGATCTCGATACCACCGGCTTCAAGTTCGCGCCGGGAGGACCACGGACGGTCAACGTCGTGCGGGCCTATTACCGCTGGCCTGTCACGGTCGACTACTACCGTGCCTATACCACCAATTTACGCCCTGCCGGCAGCAGTATGCCGAGTGACTATCTTATGGCGGCGACGGCAGTGTTCCGCAGTGAAAATTACTGAGGAGGAACTGCCATGAAAGCGACAATCGGCCATCACATTGCAATGCTTTCCGGAAAAGCAGAGACATTCAAGGCGTTCTGGCGCGACCGAAAGGGCACGGGCGCAATCGAATTCACGATCGTCCTGCCGCTGCTGATCGTGGCCTATGTCGGCTCGTTTGAAATCTGTGCCGGCTTCAACGTCGCCCGCAAAGTCGCCCGGGCTGCCAGTACGGTTGCAGATACGATTGCCCAGGCCCCGGAAGGCCCCACCATGAAGGTTTCGACACTTGACGGTATGCCTCCGGTCCTCAGAGGCATCATGGATCCCTTTCCGCTGCCAGCCGCTTCGGCTCTGAAGGTAACGGGCATAAAAATTACCGGACCAGGGGTTGGCGTCGTGGCGTGGTCGCGTGGCTGGTCCTGGAAGAAGAATGATACGCTCGATCCTTCGGCGGACTACACCGCGGCAATGGTCACCACCACGACACCCTATGTAAAAGACTCGACGGTCGTCGTTCCGACCGACATTTCAACCACAAGTGCCTTTATCGTACGCTCAGAGATAGACGTGCCTTACACCGTGGAATTGCTGAATTGGAGCTCCGGTGTCGTGCCGTCGCAGATCCATATTTCCAAGACCTATTATTTGCGCCAGCGCGTCGGTGACCCCATAACCTGCAGCGGTTGCGGGGCTTAACGTTTGACGCTGGCCCCATCGCCAGTGTTCCGTCATTTGCAATCTGCCCCGCCCCGGAGTATTTCTTCGCGCCTTCGTCTCAACCGCTGCGACAGCGTGCGAAGACGGACAACAACTGTTCTGCCGCAAGCCGCCTGCAACATGGAACCCGGCCAGCGACAGCATTCCGGGTGATCCATGGCGCGTGCCTTTCTGTTCGTACTTGATTCCTTCGGCATCGGCGGGGCGCCGGATGCTGCCGACTTTGGCGACGATGGCGCCGACACGCTCGGCCATATCGCCGAATTCTGCGCCGCGGGTGCCGGCGACAGGGAGGGCTTGCGCCAAGGCCCGCTGACGCTGCCCAATATGTCGGCGCTCGGCCTCTTGCATGCGGCAAAACTTGCCAACAAGCGCCTGCCCGCAGGCATGCCGCTGCCTGAAAGGATCTTCGGGCTCTATGGCGCGGCAAGCGAAGTCTCGCGCGGCAAGGACACACCATCCGGCCATTGGGAGATCGCCGGAACGCCGGTGACGTTCGACTGGGGCTATTTTTCCGCGGAAGGCGACGCTTTCCCGCCGGAGCTGGTCGAGGCAATCTGCCGCGAAGGCGGCGTACCCGGTATACTCGGCAATTGCCATGCCTCGGGCACAGACATCATCGCCCGCCATGGCGAGGAGCATATGCGGACCGGCAAGCCGATCTGCTATACGTCATCGGATTCCGTGTTCCAGATCGCCGCGCACGAGCATTCGTTCGGTCTCGAACGGCTGCTTGAACTCTGCGTCACCGTGCGCCGGCTGCTTGACGACTACAATATCGGCCGGGTTATCGCGCGGCCCTTCGTCGGCACCGCGCCGCAGGATTTCGCCCGCACCGGAAACCGCCGGGACTACTCCGTGCTGCCGCCTGAACCGACCCTTCTCGACCGGCTGAAGGAAGCGGGGCGCACCGTGCATGCGGTCGGCAAGATCGCCGATATCTTCGCGCATCAGGGGATCGGCCGGCTGATCAAGGCCAATGGCAACATGGAACTTTTCGAAGCGACGCTGAAAGTCATGGACGAAGCCGAAGATGGAGACCTGGTTTTCACCAATTTCGTCGATTTCGACATGCTCTACGGCCACCGCCGCGACGTGCCCGGTTATGCCGCGGCCCTCGAAGCCTTCGATCAGCGTTTGCCCGACCTCGACCGCAAGCTGAAACCCGGCGACATCGTCATCCTGACGGCCGACCATGGCTGCGACCCCACCTGGCGCGGCACCGACCACACCCGCGAACGGGTGCCGATCCTTGTCTTCGGGCCGGAAATCCGCACCCGCTCGATCGGTGTCCTGCCGAGCTTCGCCGGCATCGGCGAGACCGTTGCCAAACATCTGGGCCTTGAACCGGGCCTCCATGGGAGAAGTTTTCTGTGACCGCGCATCTGAAGAAGGCCGAGCTGCATTGCCATATCGAGGGCGCGGCTTCCCCCGCTCTCGCAATCGATATGGCCCGTAAATACAATGTTGACGTCAGCGACATCATTCAGGATGGCGCCTATGTCTGGGCCGATTTCAGCCATTTCCTGAAATGTTATGACGCCGTCGCCGAGCTGTTCCGGACCGAGGAAGATTATGCGCTTCTAGCCGAAGCCTACCTCACTGAGTTGGCGGCAGCAGGAACCATCTACAGCGAAATCATCGTCTCGCCCGATCACGGCAATACGATCGGCATCGGCAGCGATGCCTATATTCGCGGGCTGGCGGGCGGCATTGAGGCGGCGAAGGTCAAGACCGGCATCGAAGGCCGGATGATCATCACCATCATCCGGCATATGGGACCGGAAGCCGCCGAGAAAACGGCGCTCTATGCCGCCAAGCGCGCGCATCCGCTGGTGACGGGCTTCAACCTTGCCGGTGAGGAACGCATGCACAAGGTGGCGGATTTCACGCGCGCCTTCGATATCGCCCGCGATTGCGGCCTCGGCCTTACCATCCATGCCGGCGAGATGGCCGGCGCCTTCAGCGTGCGCGATGCACTCGACCATGTGCGCCCTTCGCGTATCAGTCATGGCGTGCGCGCGATCGAGGATGCCGATCTCGTCAGGCGGATCGCCGACGAAGGTGTGGTGCTGGAAACCTGCCCCGGCTCCAACGTCTCGCTGCAGGTGTTTCCGGATTTCGCCTCGCATCCGCTGCGCGCGCTTTACGAGGCCGGCTGCCGGGTAACGCTCAACTCGGACGATCCGCCGTTTTTCCACACCTCGTTGAAACAGGAATACGAGATCGCCTCGCAGGTCATGGGCTTCTCCGATGACGAGATCAACGGCATGACGCGCACGGCCATCGAGGCCGCTTTCGTTGACGAGACGACCAGAACACGCCTGCTTGCCGCCCTTTGAGCCTCGTGGCTGGGGATGACGCGGTAAAGCGGCGCACGGGCCTTGCGGCATCTCGCGTTTCCGTGAAAAAAGGATTTATATCGAGATCCCGCAGAAAGGCTTGGCCATGGACGGCGTTACAGTCATCAATCATCCGCTTGTCCAGCACAAGCTGACCATCATGCGCAAGAAGGAGACCTCGACCGCTGGCTTCCGCCGCCTGCTGCGTGAGATTTCCACTCTGCTCTGCTACGAGGTCACCCGCGATCTCGAGCTGACGATGGAAACCATCGAGACGCCGATGCAGACCATCCAGGCGCCGGTACTCGAGGGCAAGAAGCTGGTGTTCGCCTCCATCCTTCGTGCCGGCAACGGCTTGCTCGAAGGCATGCTGGAACTGGTGCCCTCCGCGCGCGTCTCGCATGTCGGCGTCTACCGCGACCATGAAACGCTGGAAGCCGTCGAATATTACTTCAAGGCGCCGGAAAGCCTGTCGGAGCGTCTGGTGATCGTCGTCGATCCGATGCTGGCGACCGGCAATTCCTCGATCGCCGCCATCGACAAGCTGAAGGAACGCGGCGCGACGAAACTGCGCTTCCTCTGCCTGCTCGCGGCCCCCGAAGGCATCCGCAATTTCCAGGCAGCCCATCCGGACGTGCCGATCTACACCGCCTCGATCGACAGCCATCTCAACGAACACGGCTATATCGTCCCGGGGCTGGGTGATGCGGGCGACAGGATGTACGGGACGAAATAGGGTTGAGGGAATATTCCCAATTCCTTAACCAGATTTTCACTTGAGCCGTCAGCCGCCGGAAAATCCGGCGGCTTTTTGCATCCTGTTAGCGGGCTTCATGCTTAGCTGGGTGCTGTTTTGGATGTCGCGGGGTGTGACACATGCTGGTTCGATTGGCCGTCTTTGCTGGAGGCATGGTCCTCGCCGCCATGTTTCTGCCGGGTCTTGCCACGTCCTATCTTGATCGCCCAGCGACGGACCAGCCCCAAACAAAGCCTGCGCAGGCGAGCCCGGCAAAATATGCCGGCGGTCGTGGCGTGCTGCTCGAGGCAAGCGCCGGCGGGCACTTCTTCGGCACGTTCACCATCAACGGCCGCAAGGAAAATGGCCTGGTGGATACCGGCGCCAGCGTGATCGCGATCAATGTTTCGACAGCAAGACGGCTTGGCATTTCAACGGGATCATTGGCCTTCGACGCTCAGGTCGGCACCGCCAACGGCGTCGTCAAGGCGGCGCATGTCGTGCTTGATCGCGTCGAGATCGGTACCATTTCCGTGAAAGAGGTGGATGCCATGGTGCTTCCAGACAAATCCCTGTCCGGCATGCTGGTCGGCATGAGTTTTCTCAACAAGCTTTCGTCCTACCGGGTCGAAAACGGCGCGCTGCATCTTACCCGCTGATCTTGGGCCCGCTGATCTTGGACACGATCACCGGACGCTCCGGCGGTGCTTCGTCACCGATTGTGTAAAACGCCAAAAGCCGTGCCCGTGACGCCGCGGCCTGATCCGCGCTCGCTGCATGGATGAACGCGAAGGGTTCGCCTTTACCGAGCTTCGTGCCGAGCGGTTTCAGCCCTTTGAATCCGACCCGATGATCGATCGGTTCGTCCGGCCGGGTGCGACCGCCGCCAAGCGCAATGACTTCCATGCCGACATCGCGCGCGTTGCAGCTCTGAAGGTAACCGTCCTGCGGTGCTTCTACGGCAAGGACAACAGGCGCGTTGACCAGATAGGTCTGCGGACGCTCCGCGAAGTCATGAGGACCGCCAAGGAGATGGACCATCCGGCTGAAGCGTTCCAGTGCCGCGCCGGTCTCAAGGGCGCGGCGAGCGAGATCGGTGCCTTCTGTGGGGCTGGCCGCAATACCCGATGTCATCAGCATCTCCGCGGCAAAGGACATGACGACCGCCTCAAGGCGGGTTCCGGCTTTCTCCCCACGCAGAAAGGCAAGACAGTTTTCGATTTCAACGACGTTTCCGGCCGCATCCGCCAGGGGTTCGTTCATGTCGGTGATCAGTGCCGTGGTCTTCACGCCGGCACCATTGGCGACATCGACCAGCGAGCGGGCCAGCGTCTCGGCCTCTTTGAGCCCGACCATGAAGGCGCCATTGCCGATCTTGACGTCGAGAACCAGCGATTGCAGCCCGGCCGCGAGCTTCTTCGACAGGATCGAAGCGGTGATCAGCGGCACGGAATCGACCGTCGCCGTGACGTCGCGGATCGCATAGAGTCGCCGGTCGGCAGGCGCGAGGTCGGCGGTCTGGCCGATGATAGCGCAGCCCACCTCTCTCACAGTCCGCCGGAACAACGCTGCGGAGGGTTTGATGTCATAGCCGGGAATCGATTCCAGCTTGTCGAGCGTGCCACCGGTATGGCCAAGCCCTCTGCCTGAAATCATCGGCACGGCAAGGCCGCAGGCAGCCACGATCGGTGCCAGCATCAGCGAGACATTGTCGCCAACGCCGCCGGTCGAATGCTTGTCGGCGACGGGGCGGTCGATATCCGCCCAGGAGAGCACATCGCCGCTGTCGCGCATGGCAAGCGTCAGCGCCACGGTTTCATTTAGGTTCATGCCGGAGAACCAGACGGCCATCGCAAAAGCCGCCACCTGCCCCTCGGAAATCGATCCATCGGCAAGGCTGCGGATGAAGGCGGAGATATCCGCCTTCTCCAGCGGCTCGCCGTCCCGCTTCCGCCGGATGACCTCTTGAGGGATCATCAATAGGCCGTCGCGCCGGCGACCGGTTCGCGGTCTTCAAGCACCGAAAGGATATCCGTCAAAAGGCCTGAGGCACCGAAGCGGAACGTCGATGGCATCGGCCAGTCCGGGCTATGGATCGTGGCAGCAAGATTGAGATACAGGCGGGCATCGCCCACAGTGCGAACGCCGCCGGCCGGCTTGAAACCGACCTTTCGGCCGCTTTCGCGGATACAGGTCAGCATGATGTCGGCTGCTTCCAGCGTTGCGTTCACGGCGACCTTGCCGGTCGAGGTCTTGATGAAATCGGCGCCTTCCTGAATGGCTATATGCGAAGCGCTGCGGATCAGGCCGCGATCCTTCATTTCGCCGGTTTCCAGAATGGTTTTCAACAGGACAGGTGCCGGGCAAGCTTGCCGCACCGCGGAAATCATCGCGCGGACCGCCTGCTCGTCACCGGCCATGAAGGCGCGATAGGGAATGACCAGATCGATCTCGTCGGCGCCGTCGGCAATCGCCTGCTCCGTTTCGGCGACGACCGTCTCCACAGGGAGATCGCCAGAGGGGAAATTGACCACGGTTGCGATCTTCACCGCGCTGCTTGGCCCAAGGATCGAACGCGCCTGGGCGACGAAGCGCGGCCAGATACAGATGGCGGCGGTGTGGCCATGTGGCGTGCGGGCAGAGGCGCAGAGCTTTTCGATCGCTTCCGGCGTGCAGTCATCCGTCAGATCGGTGAGGTCCAGCAACGACAGCGCAAGCGCGGCGATTTGGCGATTGGAGGCTTCGAGCATCATGGGGTCCGTCCATTTCTTGTCGCGATGATCGCGCCCGACGCGGCAGCCGGTCACGAAGGCTTGTTCTATACGCTTGACGCGATCGCGCAAACCCGTCCTGCACGATCTTGCGGGCTGGAAAATTGCTCAGGCTTCCGTCGAAATCATTTCGGTGAGGATCGAAGCAAGACGCCCACCGCCAACCGGCGCCATGTCCTTGGTCTCATGGTGGCTGAGTTCGCCGCCCGTCATGCCCGCCCCGAAATTGGTGATGACGGAGGCGGCCGCGACCTTCAGGCCGAAGAACCGGGCGAGAATGACCTCCGGAACGGTCGACATGCCAACGGCATCGGCACCGAGGATACGCGCCATGCGGATTTCCGCCGGCGTTTCGAAATTCGGACCGGAGAACCACATATAGACGCCGGAGCCGAGCGGGATATCCAGTTTGATCGCGGCGGCGCGCATGCGCTCGGCCAGTTCTGCGTCATAGGCCGATGTCAAGCCGACGAAACGATCGTCGCTATCGACGCCGATCAGCGGGCTGACGCCGGAGAAATTGATGTGGTCGGTGATCTGCATCACCGAGCCGGGCGGCAGGTCTTCGCGGAGCGATCCAGCCGAATTGGTGAGGATGAGGGTTTCGACGCCCAGCGCCTTCAGCGTTTCGATCGGCCCGCGCATGGCATTGGCGTCGCCGCGCTCGTAGAAATGCACACGCCCCGACAGGACGAGGACCGGGACGCCGCCGATCGTGCCTGCGACCAGTTCGCCGGAATGGCCGGAAACAGCGCTGACAGGAAAGCCCGGAATATCGCCGTAGGAAATCCGCACGGGATCCGCGACCGCCTCGACCAGAGAGCCCAGGCCCGAACCGAGCACGATACCATACCGTGGCGACAGGCCGCCAAGCCGGATCTTCAGCATCTCAGCGGCGGCGGTCATCCGAAAACCTCGGTCTCGAAGGAATGCGGCAGCAGGTCGGACATGGACAGCGTCTTCTTCACACCGGTCTCGTCGCAGAGGAAAATGCGAGTGCTGGCGCCGGAAAACTCGGCGAGCCGCTGACGGCAGCCGCCACAGGGCGGGCAGAGCGCCAGCTTCTCGGCGATGACCGCAACTTCGAGGATCTTACGCTGGCCGGCCATGACCATGTGGCTGATCGCGGTCGTCTCGGCGCACCAGCCTTCCGGAAAAGACAGGTTTTCGATATTGGCACCGGTATAGATCTTGCCGTCCTCGGCGCGAATGGCGGCGCCGACGGGGAATTTCGAATAGGGCGCATGGGCCTTCGCCATGGCCTCGCGCGCCGCCTCGAAAAGCTCGTTTTCCATGGTCAGCGCTCCTTCACATAGGGTACACCGCCGGCTTTCGGCGGGATCGCCTTGCCGATGAAACCGGCAAGCAGGACGACAGTCAGGATATAGGGCAGCGCCTGCATCAATTGCACCGGCACCTGGCCGATCAGCGGCAGCGGATTGCCCTGAAGGCGGATGGCCAGTGCGTCGAGGAAGCCGAACAGCAGGCAGGCCAGCATGATGTTGACCGGACGCCATTTGGCAAAGATCAGGGCTGCCAGCGCGATATAGCCCTTGCCCGCCGTCATGCCCTTGACGAAGCCGGCATTCATGGCGAGCGACAGATAGGCTCCGGCAAAACCACAGAGGATGCCGGCGCAAATGACGGCGCGATAGCGCAGCCAGATCACCGAGATACCTGCGGTATCCACCGCCCCCGGATTTTCGCCGACCGCGCGCAGGCGCAAGCCGAAACGGGTGCGATAGAGGATCCACCAGCTAAGCGGTACCATGGCGAAGGCGAAATAGGTCAGCACGAAATGGCCGGACAGAAGGTTGGAATAGATCGGCCCAAGGACCGGCACGTCCTTCACGGCATCCGCGAACGGAAAGGTGACCGTCTGGAAGCGGGCGTCACCGGCAAGCGCCGGCGTGCGGCCACCCTGGCGGAACCAGGCTTCACCGAGAATGACGGTCGAGCCGGCAACGACGAAGTTGATGGCGACACCGGAGACGATCTGGCTGCCGCGCTGGGTGATCGAGGCATAACCGTGGACCAGCGACAGGAGTACGGAGATAAGGATGGCCGCCAGAAGCCCCGCCATGACCGAACCGGTAACGGCCGCGACGGCGCCGGCGGCAAAGGCGGCCCCCAGCATCTTGCCTTCGAGACCGATGTCGAAGACCCCTGCCCGCTCGGTAAACAATCCGGCAAGGGCTGCGAAGATCAGCGGCACCGAGACGCGGATGGTGGATTCCAGGAGCGCGATGATGGTGTGGAAAAAGTCCATGGCTCAGGCTCCCCGTGTCTGCGCGGCGGCGCTGGATCGGCTGCCGATGGCCGCGAAAGCCCGCCCGATCGCCGGGCGGAACATGTTTTCGAGCGCACCGGCAAACAGGATGACGAGGCCCTGGATGATGACGATCATGTCGCGCGAGATCGACGGCATTTCGAAGGCGATTTCGGCGCCGCCCTGATAGAGCATGCCGAACAGGATCGCTGCCGGAATGATACCGGCCGGATGCGAGCGCCCCATCAGCGCCACCGCGATGCCGACGAAGCCCGCGCCTTGCACAAAGTCCAGCTGCATGCGGAACTGCTCGCCCATGATCGGGTTCAGCGCCATCATGCCGGCAAGACCGCCGGAGATCATCATGACGATGATGGTGATCCGGGTTTCGCTGATGCCGGCGTAGCGTGCCGCCGAGGGGCTATGGCCCATGGTGCGCATCTCGTAGCCGAACCGCGTGCGCCAGATCAGCACCCAGACGCCGAAGGCAGCCAGCAACGCCAGAAGGAACGATACGTTGAACGGCGCATTGCCGACGTTGAGCCCGAAGATCGACAGCAGCCAGTCCAGCTTAGGAAGCTGACCGCCTGCCTCGAACGTACGGGTCTGGGTCGCCATCGAGCCGAGCGGCTTCATCACCTTGGTCAAAAGATAGACCATGATGCTGGAAGCGATGAAGTTGAACATGATCGTGGTGATGACGATATGGCTGCCGCGCTTGGCCTGCAGCCAGCCGGGCAGAAACGCCCAGAGCGCGCCGAAGGCAGCCGAGCCGACGATCGCGACCGGGAAGACGACGAACCACGGCATGGTCTTGTCAAGCCAGAGACAGGCGAGCGCGACGCCGATGCCGCCGATATAGGCCTGGCCTTCGCTTCCGATATTGAACAGGCCGGCATGGAAGGCGACGGCAACCGAGAGGCCGGTGAAGATGAAGGTGGTCGCGTAGTACAGCGTGAAGCCGATATACTCGCCGCGGCCAAAGGCGCCGTTGATCATGTGATAGGCGGCGTTCAGCGGGTTCTCACCCACCAGCAAGACGACGAGGCCGGCGACCAGGAAGGCGACGACGAGATTGACCAGCGGGATCAGCCCGTATTCGGCCCAGGCCGGCAGTTTGGCATATGGATTGCTCATTCGGCGGCCTCCTTGCGGCCTTCGACACCGGCCATCAACAGGCCGAGTTCCCCTTCGGTCGCACCCGGATCCCGCTCGCCGACAACGCGGCCGGCAAACATCACGATGATCCTGTCCGACAGGGCGCGGATTTCATCGAGTTCGACGGAGACAAGCAGAACGGCCTTGCCCTGATCGCGCATCTCGATGATCCGCTTGTGGATGAATTCGATAGCGCCGACATCGACGCCGCGCGTCGGCTGGCCGATGATCAGCACGTCCGGATTGCGCTCCATTTCACGCGCCAGCACGATCTTCTGCTGGTTGCCACCGGAGAAATTCGCGGTCTTCAAACGCGGATTGGGCGGCCGGATGTCGTATTTCTTGATCTTTTCCTCGGCATCGGCCTGGATCGCCTTGGTGTTGAGGAAGACGCCGTTCAGATAACGCTTGTCCCGATGATAACCGAGAATGCCATTTTCGCTTTCCTCGAACTTGAGTACGAGGCCGACATGATGACGGTCTTCCGGCACGTGGGCGAGGCCCCGCGTGCGCAATGCGGCGGGATCGGCATGGCCCGTCACATCGACCGCCTCGCCATTCAGGACTACGTTACCGGACACGGCCTTGCGGATGCCGGAGATCGCCTCCAGCAGTTCCGACTGGCCGTTGCCGGCGACACCGGCGATGCCGACGATCTCGCCGGCCCTGATATCGAAGGAAACGTCATCGACCATGGTCACGCCGCGCCCGTCGCGCACGGTGAGGTTTCTGACGGAGAATTTCACAGCGCCGGGATTGGCCTCGCCCTTGTCGACACGCAGAAGGACGCGACGGCCAACCATGAGTTCGGCCAGCTCCTCGACGGAGGTTTCCCTGGTATTGCGCGTTGCCACCATCTCGCCGCGGCGCATGACGGAGACCTCGTCGGTGATCGCCATGATCTCGCGCAGCTTGTGGGTGATGAAGATAATCGTCTTGCCCTGATCCTTCAACTGGCCAAGGATTCGGAACAGGTGATCGGCCTCCGGCGGCGTCAAGACGCCGGTCGGCTCGTCGAGGATGAGGATATCGGCCTTGCGGTAGAGGGCCTTGAGGATTTCCACCCGCTGCTGCAGGCCAACCGGAAGCTCCTCGATCAGTGCGTCCGGATCGACCTCCAGCGCATATTCGCGCTCCAGCCGCTTCAGCTCGACGCGCGCCTTGGAAATGCTGGTATTGAGGATCTGGCTGTCCTCGGCGCCAAGCATGACATTTTCGAGTACGGTGAAGTTCTCGACCAGCATGAAATGCTGGTGCACCATGCCGATGCCGTGGGTGATCGCCGCGTTCGGATCCTTGATCGTCACGGTGTTGCCATCAACGACGATATCGCCGTTATCGGCCTGGTAGAAGCCGTAGAGGATCGACATCAGCGTCGATTTTCCGGCGCCGTTTTCACCGATGATGCCGTGGATGGTGCCCTTGCGGACAGTCAGGTTGATATTCTTGTTGGCATGGACAAGGCCGAAGCTCTTGTCGATGCCACGCAACTCGATGGCAATATCGCTCATATTGACCCATGTTCCCCGAAGCTCGACCCGGTTTTCTCCGCTTTGACAGCGGTAGCCCGGGCATCGATTTTTTTACCAATTGGTATAAGTTTAGCATCGAAATCCGGACGCGTAAGCCCAAAAATCGTAAGCCTGCCCACTCTTCCCAGTTCATTGGGGAGAGTCCAGCGCGATTTATATCCGCCGAGTTGAGTGCGCGACCGGAAATGCAGTGCACCGCCTGCATAATCGCATTTGATATGATAAACGACGGCGCGAACGCCGAGCGAAAGCGCGGCCGCAGGAGAGACATCATGAGCGAAGAACGCATCACCCGGCTCGAAGAGACGATTGCCCATCAGGCAAAGACCATCGAGGAACTGTCGGATCAGCTGGCAGAACAGTGGACCGTCGTCGAGCAGGTTCGCACCAAGCTCGATCGCCTGACGGAGCGGTTCCTGAGCCTTGAGGAACAGAGTATCGACGCGCCGGCAATCACCCGGCCACCGCATTATTGATCACGACCGCGCCCGGGGCGCATCCAGATGAAAGCCGCCGGCCCTTGCGAACCGGCGGCTTTTTCATTCAATCCGTCGAGAGATCAATAGGGGCAGGCTTCGTCCGACATGTAGTCGTGAACCTGGACCGAACCGTCGATGATGCCGGCCTTTGCCTTGTCGACCGCAGCCTGCATTTCCGGCGTGATCAGGGCCTTGTTGTTGTCGTCGAGCGCGTAGCCGACGCCGTCTTCCTTGAGGCCGAGATTGGAAATGCCGAAGGCGAACTTGTCATTCTTGGCGGATGAGAAGGCGTCATAGACGGCCACATCGACGCGCTTCAGCATCGAGGTCAGAACCTTGCCCGGCTGCATGCCGTTCTGGTTCGAATCGACGCCGATGCCGAGCTTGCCTGCGTCAGCGGCGGCCTGAAGTACACCAACACCGGTACCGCCGGCCGCATGATAGACGACGTCGGAACCCTGGTCGAACTGCGACTTGGCGATTTCGCCGCCCTTGACCGGGTCGTTCCAGGCATCCGGCGTGGTGCCCGTGTAGGCTTCCAGCACCTTGACGTCAGCGCCCGTCGATTTCGCGCCGCCGACATAACCACAGGCGAACTTGTGGATCAGCGGAATATCCATGCCGCCGATGAAGCTGACGGTCTTGGATTTGGAGGCCATGCCGGCCAGAACGCCCACGAGATAGGAGCCTTCCTGTTCCTTGAAGACGACCGACTTCACGTTCGGCTTGTCGACAACCATGTCGATGATGGCGAATTTGGTATCCGGATATTCCACGGAAACCTTTTCGAGAGCGGCGGCCCAGGAAAAGCCGGCCATCACAATCGGGTTGTTGCCGTCGCCGGCAAAGCGGCGAAGCGCCTGCTCGCGCTGCGCATCGTTGGCGATTTCGAATTCGCGATATTCGATGCCGGTTTCCGTCTTGAACTTCTCGGCGCCGTTGAAGGCCGCCTCATTGAAGGATTTGTCGAACTTGCCGCCCAGATCGTAGATGATCGCCGGCTTCACATCGGCGGCGAGCGCCGTGGCGGACATCATCGAGAAGGCAAGGAGACCGAGGAGGGTTTTTTTCATTGTGCAGCCCTGTTGTTGCTATTGATCTTGTTGGGTCCTCCCGCAAGCTCCTCTTTCGGGAGCATGTCTGCGGAACCACCACTCCCTGTTCAAGGGTATGTCTGGTTGGGGCGCATCCTTGCATGCCTCAAATCAAAATTCACTCAAAATTTTTCAATTGGTAAAAAAAGGTAAATCGCCCAAAAAACCGGCAAAATCATTGCTTTCGGTACACAAACGGCACAAATTTTGGAACTGGTGCAGGTAGCAAAAGGTATTTGGCATGCCCCCTGAAGACAACGAAACCTGGGTGATCGAGGCAGGCCATTCGATATTGGAAAAGGAAGCCACCACCGGCTTTGCTTCACTAGAGGCATGGGAGCGTTTGCTTTACTCCCTCTGGGTCGCCGACTACGGCATGAGAAACGCAGGCGACCTGGAAACTGCCGAAGAAGTCGATGAACACTTTCAGGAGAAAGGCCTACAGGCCGCACGCGAGCTTTCGCTTCTCAAATGTATCCAGGGATTTTCTCTTGCAAGAGAAGATTTTGAGCGGCGCTATTTTGAGCTTTTCGACACGATGTGCGAAGAGATCAAGGGGGTCGAACGACGAACACGATAAGCCCGTTTGGTCGCAAATTCCGTTCTAGAGGACCAGCATCACACGAAAGGCAGCAGCGCTTTCGTGCTGCGGCCTTTCGTAAAAATCAGAGAATTTACCAGGACTTGCTGAGCTTCAGCGTGATCGTGCGCTGGTCACCATAGCCGCAGGTGAAGAGGCCCTGGCAACCCTTGACATATTCCTTGTCGAACAGGTTCGTCACATTGAGCGCGGCACCCCAGCCGTTCTTTTCGTAGCGGATCGCCGCATCGGCAACCACCGCGTCCGGAACCTTGGCCGTGTTGGCCATGTCGGCGAAGGATTCGCCCTGATAGCGCAGGCCGCCGCCGATGCTGACGCCTTCGAGCGCACCGTCCGTCACCATATATTCGAGCCACAACGAGGCCTGATGTTCCGGGATCAGGTAGGGCCGGTTGCCGATAAGCGATGGGTCGCCATCTTCCGTGATTTCCAGATCGTTATAAGTATAGCTGGCGAGCATCTTCCA
>Ga0307515_10011405_pt1 | contig 16866 bp, 5 predicted proteins | sample 17_EM_MG_FD_194513 | JGI IMG/M metagenome (GOLD analysis project Ga0307515, IMG submission 194513) | Populus trichocarpa ectomycorrhiza microbial communities from riparian zone in the Pacific Northwest, United States - 17_EM | ecosystem: Host-associated > Plants > Roots > Unclassified | place... | reverse complement strand
ACGTTATAGGACGAACGAATATTCGCTTTAGTACACTCTAAGTAAGAGGACGGTTATCGCGAAGATGGGTTCGCTAACGTAATATAAACTAGCCTCTCTTTTAAATAATAAGAATATAGAGATAGTATAATCTTACTAAGAGATAATATCGCAGTAATAGTATGGGCACGACGTTAGGCGTATAAAGAAGAAATTGCTTTAGGTATAATAAGTAATAATATTAACTAAATTAATTAAATAGATATTATACCTCTAGTAAACAACTTAGAGATATTTTAAATCTTTAAGGATAAAGATAAAAAGGAGAGGGATAGTATTACGGACGCTTTAAGTATAATATTACAACTACTTAGGGAAGAGTTAGAAGAAGCTAGTTGGTTAATTTAAATACGGTTTAGGATAAAGCCGATAAAGCTATATAACGAGGAATAGTAACTAAGGTTATATAATATACTACGTATTAAATAAGAGGAATAAGAGGAACTTACGTATCTTATATATAAGACGTATATTACGTATAAGGAGGATTTTATAGAAGTATAGTTGTATATTTAAGGACCCTTAGTCCCTACCTAGATAGTTCCTTCTTTATAGTAATTCTTAGAATATAATTAGAGTTAATCTATTAGGCAACTACTCCACCAGTTATTATTACTTGTTAACTTTTATACTTGCATTTCCTACATACCTAGCCCAATAATAGGACTTACCGTAGTTCCTGCTACAAGGTTCCGTTACAATTCTGCTATATTCTGCCGTTTTCTGCTAGTACTATAAAATATTAAATATCTAGGAACTTTGACCGCCGGTTAAAGTTATCTAATTAGTTAAATCTATGCTAAGACTTTTAGCGGCTACTTTTTTAAGCCTAGTGCTTCCACTTAGCCCATAATTGCCTTTATACTTAGTCTAAACGTACTTATATCCCCTTTATCTCCTTATCTTATATTTTATAATCCTACGTTTATAAGCCTAATACTACCCTACTTCTAACTAAGCCTAAGGGCAGGCTTTCTTTCAAAGAGGGGGGTGATGTAACGGCGCTATCGCACGTTACCTACCAAATTCTACTATATTCTGCCGACCTGCGATTGGCCCACCCAAAGCTAGCGCCTTAGCGGCTCACCCTATATATTTATTTACATCGGTCCTAGCGACCCCTTTTCCTTCTCTTTAGCTTAGTATTTTTATAAGACAGCATTATATAAGCTTTAGTTTAGAAGCATTTATATAAGCCGTCACAGTAATTAGGATATATCGGCCTTATACTAGGAGTATTACAAAGATATATAATCCTAAATACCTCTTCTTTAGCGCTAGTAATAAGTAGAATTCTATAATGCGAGCTATATATAATATATAAACTAAATTGCTTAAAGTAGAAAGACTTATATTTAGTTAAAAGATACCGGAATATCCTATATCCTCTAAGTATAAGGTTAGATATATTATAGATTTATCTAGCCTATAGCTAAATAATAAGAATGTTACTAAAATATACAAAAATATAAGAGATTATATCCTAGATAGATTCTATATATAACTAGGTTCTAATATAGATAGATATAATACTTATATATATTAAAGAACAAAATAAGTATAATATACCTTCTTCTTAGCCTCTAAAAGTGCTTTAGAAGACAGATACTCTATTTAGGCGTGTTTTATTGCGAATATTTAGACCCTTAACTATAAAACTTTTACTATAAGTAAATTACAGTAGAGGACTAGGAAAGAATATATAAATTATAAGAAAAAGTATAATATATCTATAATATTATATTACTATATTTAAGTTATAATATAGACGTTATAAACTCTTATATTTTCCTTGGCGATTTAATATAATATAATTAAGATAATATTAAACGAAGAGATACAAACACGTAAGATATTTATTTATATTATCTACTCCTATTAACGTAGATATGGGCTTAATAATAGTATTTGTTATATATTTTAGTACTAGATTGCCTACATAGAGCAGAGTACTAATTATAAGCTATATCTTTATTGTAAGGCACATTGCTAAGGTGTATGGTAGGGAGTAGGCAAGCCAAGTATGAGTTACAGAAGAGTCGATAGAAGAGGACGATATAGTAATGAGGGTAGGCAATAGCCTAAGTATAAAGACGAACCGATGACTCATACTCGGCTTGCCTGCTCCCTACCATACACCCTAGCAATGTGCCTTACATTCAAACCGATAAGGAGGACAGGAGGGCTATAAGCCCGAGGAGCTTATAAGGAGGTTCCAAGGGCTAGCCAAAGGCTACTATAGCCTTGGCAGCCTAAGACCTTCCGGGCGTGCACCCCCCTTCGTTAAGGGGGTCGCAGTCGTCTAAGTTAATGTAAGCGTTATATAAGCAGCTTGTGATTGGATAATCGCCTGGGTCCGAGATAATGGTTCTGCCAAGAGACGGCCCGGATACGTCCTCGTCACCGCGACTTTACTATTAGCACCTCCACTGATCCACGCATTATTTGTGGTTCCCGCGGGGTTGCTTCTTACCTTTTATTCTATTCTAAAGAATCTTAGCCTGATAATGGAAACACACGGTCGTGGCGCTTCTCTGCGGAGAGTGGACCCCAATTATTCTTAGCCTCTCTTATACTCATGCATTTTATGTAACACCCTACCTTCCATCTTACGAAATTAATGATAAGAAAAACGGAGCCGTGATGCATGTACCTTCTTAGGGAGGCAGAGTTATTTTTATGGTGGCTTACTTGGCAAGGCTGCAGCGGATCCACGCAGCAGGTCCTAGCACTGCCCACGAGAGAGAACGCCATTCTCACTGCCGGGCGCTATCTTTCCCATCCCAAAAGTTGTAGTGGCTTTGCATATGTGGGGTTTTTATGGGATGCTGGCCTTCCAGACGTCTGCGCCTTCCAATAAACGATCATTTATCAGTTGAGGTGAATGTGTACATACGCTCTACCTACGAGATATGTGTCGTGCTTATCTTGCCCCGGTATATGGCTAACGGCCCGGGCTAAATGATAGGTAATGGCTCTGGCCGAACTATAAAATGTATGGATAAGTAGATTTTCCTTTAGTGATGATAAAGTTAAGTGGGGGCCTTAGCAAAGCATTTATCTTTATTTAATGCGTTAGGGGCCACTCCGCTGATTTCCTCATCTCTTTCTTCTCATTTAATCCTCTCCATTCCATCGCTCTAGCCTGAAATATGTCTGACTTTCCTCCTACCCTTCGTCACACTTCCAGTCAAGATTCCTACCAGGAGGAGCCGGCCTCAGCGCCGGGTCTTCGCTGGACTCCACGACTGGCCATACTTTCAACCGTTACTATCTCAGCCTGCATAGCAGCATCTATCGCCATCATTATGATCTCAGATACAAAGATTGTGGCATCATGGAAGGTCTCGCCCGCAGTACTTCTTGCTATACTTTCATCAATCATGAACCTCGCATTCAGCACAGCGCTGACCGGCGGGGTTGCTATCACATGGTGGCTATGTATTTCTCGCCATCAAGGCACAAACGTATCACAGCTGCACTATATCTGGGATCGGGGAGAAGGGATCGGCTTTATACCTGCCGTTCGTGCACGCTTTGACGCCAGGCGTGTGGCGCTAATCGCAGCCTTCGTTGCCACGGTGCAGTTCGTTCACAATCCCCTGCTGCAAAGAGCAACGCACCAGAAGACCCATGCCCATATCACAAAGTTACCTATGCAGTTGGATATAGCGCAACGTCTACCGGATGGTTGGACAGGCTATATCGGAAACGGCTCAGCTATCACCATGATAGGATCCCGCCTTGGCCTCTCCGATGTACAACAGTGGTGGCGAAACGATACCATCTTGACTCGAAAGGAAGATGGTTACAATTGCAATGGAACATGCGAAGGCACGGTCAAAGGCGCAGGAATATGCTATCACTGCTCATCCACTACAGAGTATCTTGACTTATCTACAACCGAGACTGATGGTTCAATCGTCTTTGCCATTAACTCCACCATGGCTCAAAATGCTACTGGCGTACCCTTTCTTCGGTTGACGACTCTCTACTCGTCAGACGTCAACGACTCATGTATTGCAACCCTCACCGTAGATACCTGTGATATTGGAGCGGCTGTCGTAGAATACCCTATTACCATCCAGAACTCTACCGTCTTACTCAACCGTGGCGAGCTCCAGAACATGACGGTCGTCTCGACATATATCTCCGCCGGGGATTTACCCACCGCCCCAAGGAATGCGGGAGCCGGGCCCCTCGCCGGGCTCAACAACTTCTTCGGCTACTATCTATACGCTAACGTCACCGAGATGTATGACCCGGACCTGAACAAGTCCACTTACAGCGGCCCTAGCATGATCGCTGACCTATTCTTCCAGCCCGAGTCGTCGAGCTACTCCGCCTACACTTTCTCCAAATGTGGGCTCAAGTGGTCCAGTCCTACCGAGTACGTCCTGAACTCGATGCACGACTTCATGTTCCGTGCCGCGTTGCGCGCTGGTAACAGCATCGAAGCGCAGACATTCACCGCAAGGCGCACCAGCCAGGCGTTGGTGTTCCACTCGGACCATCGCTACCTTGTTGCTGCTCTGGTTCCCATTCTGCTTGCGCTGCTCTCCGTGCTGTCCCTACTGTGGGGATGGTGGCGGCTCGGGAGGCCGGTTAATCTTAGTCCGCTGGAGACGGCTAGGGTGCTCGGCGCGCCGATCTTACAGACTACCAGGCCGGACGCTACGGTCGAAGAGATGCTGCAAGATGGGGAAATCGGCCAGAGGAGGGTCAGGCTTGAAAGAGGGCTGGTGGTGGATATCACGCATAGTAGGGGAATTAGTGATAAGAAAGTGACAGAGTGTGGACAAGGTGCCCAAGAGGAGACGAGCAGGGCGGGGAAGACTAGGTGTGATGTTGCTGCTGTTAAAGTTAAAGATGGAGAGGAGTGAATAAGATGGGTTAAGGCGCCCGTAGAACTTGCGACGAGCAGGTGGACCGGCCGGATTCTCAGTTTGCCTACGATACGGATCTGAATTTCGACGATATAGATCTGGATTCTTGACAACATCATTCTAGAAGGCTTTAGGCAGTCAGGCCTATCTCCCCCTAGCCAGCCTTGAACCCCTTCCGACGATAACAGTCCGCCTAAAATTCCTACGCCTAAACATGCTAATAATGCGGACGATGCAGACGATCCTATATATTCTTTTTACTTTAACTCTACTTTAAGTAGTAGACCTTACTAATTTTATTTTACAAATCGATTCTATAAGTCTTAGATAATATCTTTTATATATAAAGTTATAGCTTTACTAGTTCTAATTAGGTAAATACTTAAGGAAGTAAAGGGAGAAGTAAAAGATTTTTAATACCTAGCTAGCTTGCCTATATATATAATCCTATAAATTTTGTTTTAAAAATGGATTTTATATATAACGAAGCCTTATAGTAGATACTATGGTAGACTTGTTAATAGGCTAGGTATATAGGTAAACAAGAAGTTAATAACGTAAATATAACTAGTAGAGTAGTTGCTCAATAAATTAACTCTAATTATATTCTAAGATTATAGAATTTAAGTCTATTATTCTATATTGTTAAAGAGCAATCGTACAGAGAGTCGCGTTGATTTTAGTAGGGCTACTAGATAACTAATAAAACACGTTAATTTAGGTTTTACAGCCGTTGCAAAGCACCCCCTATAGCCTTATAATATGGCTCTATATTTAATAAATAAAGACCGATTTTATAACCCTAGAATAGAGCTATAAAATGGGCCCCTATATATAAATTGGATTAATATTAGTGGAATTATATGGGGTGGATTGCTTTAATAAGAGGGTGTGCTGCTGCGGCGTGGCGATTTTTACCAGTAGACGTACGGGCACCCACCTCGTGCACGGTTTTCCTCACCAAAATATCCCCAAATACACCTTTTTATACCACCTATAACTTAATAACCTTTAAATAAATTTTTGCAAGAATTAAAACATGGCTTATTAAATACTGAAACTGTAATTATATATATATATATTTTTTTTTAAAAAAAAAATAAAGTTAAAAAAGGACTTTTTTGATATTAACGAAAATTAATAATATTAATATTAATAGGCCTATTATATAGCTGTATTATTTATAAATATATAACAATTATATAAATAATTCTTTTTTATATAAATTATATTAATATTTATAGGTAAACTATAGGCCCCTTCTTTATAGGAGTACTATAAAAAAATTAAGGATATTACTAGCCTATAGTCCCTTAAAAAAGGACTACTTAAGTACCGTAAATAGCTAGTAGTAGTAAAGGAATAGAACTTACGGACTTGGCTTATCGCTAAAGCATATACTTAGGTCTCTACGGCCTACCCAAAAAAATAAGACCTATAAGATTATTAGCGAATAATACTACTAGCCTAAAATAGTTATAGATATTAACCGTTATATATAAAACTATAATAACTACTATAGGTTTATAATTCCACGAGATAAAACTCTAGGACTATTAAAACCTCTTCTAATACTAGAATGCCCCTAATAGTATATCTCTATAGATTTCTATAAACTACCTTTAGACTATAACGGATATAATATAGTTATAATTTCAGTTAACCGCTTTAGTAAGCGCCTATTCTTAATCCCTTATTATAAGAATATTAATGCTAAAAGAGGCGGCCTAAATATATATCTATTACGTTAACCGAATTTGCGGACCGCTAGATACCATTATATCTAATTATAGGCCGTAGTTTATATTAGCCTTTCAGAACAAGTTTACTTAGATCTTAGACATTAGGCTAAAGCTTTTTATAGTATACCACCTCCAGACAGATAGTTAAACGGAAATTATAAATTAATACTTAGGCCAGAGACTCCGGCCTTTTATTAACTACTTTTAGAATAACTAGGCTAAACTACTACCCTTAATAGACTATACCTAAGCAACCTTACTCTATAATTTTACGGGATTTGCCCCTATTTAACTAGAAATAGGCTACTTACTCTATATAAGCTTTAACTAGGATAGACCGGAAAGACCCTAAACTATACGCAAAAAAACTATCTTATAAGGAGGCCTAGTAGTACGCTAAGCGCTTAGAAAAATCCTAGACAGTAGCCTGTACAAATTTAGAAAAGGCTTAGAAATTAATAAAATAGTAGGTAAATAAGTATAAACGCGAGCCTAACTTTACCGTAGGTAATATAGTCTAGGTTATAATAAAGAACTAAAAGACGGGACGGCCTAGCTATAAGCTAAACTATTAGATAGCAGGACTATATAAGGTCCTTAAAAAGATCAGCAACTTATATAAAGTAAAGCTCCTAGATTTAATAAAGGTTTACCCTATTTTCTTATTAGATAAGCTATAGAAAGCTACACACAACCTATTACCTAAATAAAAGAACGAACCTCCCCTACTAATTTAAGTTAATGGCGATAACAAATAGGAAATTGAAGAAATACTAGCCTATAAACTAGTAAGGAGAACGCTGAAGTACCGTAGTTAGAAAGGCTATAACCTAGATCCTACCTAATACCCTATATAGAACTTTATTACAGTCCCTATAAGCTTTAAAAAAAATTATAACGGTTACCCTAATAAACTAGGACCCCTAAAGTACCTAAACAAGTAGATAAAGTATTAGTATAGCGAAGATAATAAGCTATTAAAAGAACATAAGGATAAGAACGCCCTATAGGTATAATACGGATATATAAAGCCTAAGGTCAGCTTTACTAAGGGGGGGGAGTAATATTATAGTATTAGTAGAACTTAGTAGAATCTAGTTAGTAGAATTTAGTAGAACTTTATAGTTATGTGACTAGAGGACCGTATTAAAAAACCCTACTTTAGCTGGCGCTACTCTTCTTCTCCTTTCCTTTCTCTAGCTTTAGGTCCTTATTTATAGATAATCTAATTATATAGGCCTGCATGTCCCTCTTGCTGTACTTATATCTCGATTAACTAAGTCGCTAATACTAGGGGTAGCACGCTGTAGAAAGCTTTAATTTAATGCCTAAAATCTAGGTAAGTTTATTCTAAAAAGCCAATATAAACTACGGCCTATAGTTAGATATAATAGTATCTAGTAATCCGTAAATTTGGTAGATATAGTAGATATATAATAGGCCATATCCTTAATATTGATATTTTTATAATAGGGGATTATGTTACGGACCTTATATCGGCAGTAGTAGCACTACTGAGAGACATAAACGGACTAGTGGTGGAAGCACGGGAGGTGCTGGAACCAGTCGCACTATGGGACGAGGGGTAGCCAAGTCACATGACAAGTCACGGGAGGTTGATCTGAGGTCTGCTCACGTACCTCACGTACCTCGCGTACCTCACGTACTCAGTATTTCTAAGGCGCAGTATTGTGTATTTAAAGGACCACAGTCCCTACCTAGATAGTTCTTTTCTTTGTAGTGAATCTCAGAATACAATTGGAGTTAATCTGTTAGGCAACCACTCCACTAGTTATATTATTGTTGTTGACTTCTTGTTTACTTATATACCCAGCCCATTAATAAGTCTACTATAGTTCCTGCTATAAGGCTTCATTATAGATTAAGAATAGGCGCTTGCTAAAGCGGTTAATTAGAACTAGAACTATATTATATCCATTATAGTCTATAAGTAGTTTATAAAAGTTTATAAAGATAAACTGCTAAGGGCGCTCTAGTATAAGGAGTAGTTTTAGTAGTCCTAGGGCTTATCTTATAGGGGTATAGCTCTTTAGTAGTTATTGCAGTTCCGTATATATTGGTTAATATTTATAAATATCCTAGGCCAGTAATAGCGGCTACTAATAATCTTACGGGTCTTATTCTTATTAGGGTATACTATAACGACTTAACTATAAGCTTTCTAGATTAGCTCTATTTATAGGTTACTTATATTTAGTACTATAAGCCGCCCCTAGTATAGAAGTAGTCTTTCTTTTATTTTAAAATCCTAGTTCTTTTCTACAGCTTATATACAAAGGGCCTCTAAGGCGTTAGCCATATAGTTTACTATTAAAATGCGGCTAATAAGTCCTATAATTTTGTCTAAGTCTTCCTCTATTAGTACTAGCTCGTTTTACTAAAAGCCTATTTCTTTAAGGATCTATAAGTTAAGCTATTTAGGACAGAAAAGGATATATATCCAGTACTAAGCCTTTAGCTTATTTTAGGGTTCTATATCTTACTCCCTTTAGGTTAAAGCGTTAGCCTTAAAGTTTTACTTACTAGAATAATAAATAATTATAAAGAAGAATTAGAAGAGTATTTTAGCCTACTAGGCTTATTAACTAGTAAGTTACTTTATAGTTATAAAGTACTCTAGGGCTTTATAATCCGTATATATCTTAATTTAGGAGTTTATACCTCTAAACTTTATACGCTACTATTATGAAGTAAGTATAAGCGACGATAATATATAGCGGAGTAGATACTATTAAGCTATATATATAAACTATATAATAAAATCAAGACGTTATATAAGAAAAGAAGGTAAGAAAACTGTAAGAAAGGGTATATATTATTAGCTTAGTTGCTTAGTTAATATATATATATAAAACAGAATAGGATTTAGGTAGTAATCCTAATAGAACTTAGTAAGATTTAGTAGAACTTAGCGGAATATAGTAAAATATAGCAGATTGTTATTAGATTGCCGTAAATTACTATTAAATTGCCGTCTTGTAGTTAGTCTTTAGTTATTAAGTTAGTAGAAATAGGTAGACGTATATAAGGTATTATGGGAGTATTCTATAATAGTACCCCCCCTTTAAACTTAAGCTTCTATAAGATAGGGTTATAGTAATTCTAAATAGAGTATATAAAAGTCCTTTATAGCTTATATAAGTCCTATAGAGTTAATAGGCTCCTATAAGGGCTTAGTAAAGCCTTTCTATTTCGTAAGGTATATATATTAACGTTTCCGCTTATTATACTTAATGTTATTAATTATTTTAATAAAGTACTTATTTGTAAGGCACATTGCTAGGGTGTATAGTAGGGAGCAGGCAAGCCGAGCATGAGTTATAAGGAGAGTCGATGGAAGAGGACGATATGGTAATAAGGGTAGGCAATAGCCTCGTACGGAGAGAGACGAACCGATAGGGGAGGAAGGAGGCTGCAAGCCCGAGGAGCTTATAAGGGGTGGCTAAGGCCTAGCCGAGGGCTAGCCTTAGCAGCCCCTGAGAGCTCCTAGGATATAGCCGAGTAAGTGTCACGGAACCCGACCGCAGGGGCCTCTATAGGAGAACCCCGTGCTCTTGCGTACACCTCGCGTACAGCTTATATCAGCTACGCGAGGGTATATCACCTCCTTACGCCCTCGACCCTTACGATCGATCGCGCAACGTCTTATAGACTCCCCGAATACATACGCTTTATAGCCATTGCCCGCGTTCCGTAATATTACGTTGCGCCTTTTTCTTTACTAACGCTTAGCCTACGACTAATTCTACGTCTCCACAATACTACAGACGCTGCCAAAAGCAGCGTGTCCACGATTTACCTCACTTTATACTCCTAAAGAATTAACAATAGTAAAACGAAATTCCTTACTAGCCACTATATCAAACTTAAAGAATAACCCAATACCTATATTAAAACCACGACACCAATTAGTCCTAGGAGGATTTAATTTATTAGCCCTAGCCTTAACCCCTAAAGGGAAGCCTAGTGGCTTAAAAGACTACGACGACCATAAGGGGGATATTAACAATGTTTTATCCTTTATTAACTACATAACCACGGATAAATAAGCTAAAGGGCTACTACCTATTAAGATCGAGATACGAGACGCCGAGATATTTATAAAAATAGTAGCACGAGAACCTAATAGATACTACCGCCTTTTATAAAACTATTATCTAAAGCTTATACGAGCTAAGATGCGTACTACCTAAGATTATAATATTATTTAAGACCTACAAGCTTATAAGGCGCTCGCTAATAACACACGCTAAGAGATTAAAGACAACCTCTACACGTCTAAACACGACGTCTAACGATTAAAGAAGGCCAAGATTACACTTATTGCTACAGTTACCGAAAAAGAGGGTATAATTAAATACCTACAATCTTAACTTAATAAGCATATTCGCAACAATACCAGATACCTCTTTACTACATATAACGCCACCTAAGTCTCTACGCCCCTAGTAACCTTACCTACTTAACGCTTAATAAAAGGTTAGCGCCAAGCAGCTTTACCTAACGGGAACCCCTACCATAGTAGCGGCGACGACGAAAGCTACAACAATTAAACCTAAACTACTACTATAGGGTCCAATACACGCTACCTTAATCCCCTAATTTTTAAGGGTAACCGCAAGGAATATAGCTACTAGAAGATATAAACCCGCAAGAAACTAACCTAGAGCGCCTACCTTTTCCCTATAAAAGATATTAAGATTAGCTATATTATCGGACAAACAAAGGGCATCCCGTTTAATAGGCTTTTCGCTTAATAGGAGACTAGCAGTCCCTAAAAGTAGCAGTCCTACTAGGAAGTCCTTAACGACCTTAACTAAATATACCGCGACTATAACCTAATAGCCACTAGTTAAGCTAAACTACGCGCCCTAAAGATAAGTCCTACTAAATTATTTAACAAGTTCTATGTTAAATTCCAGGAATACACTGGAGTCCTCACCTAAGACGACGCTAAAGACCAAGAAGATCTCCTTAAAAAAGTCACTTATCGCCTTAGTCACGCAGCCGCCAGCCACAACTATAACAACGTTTACGATATAGTAGCAGCCCTATAGAAGATTAAACAACGGCTAAACTAGATTACTACTGCAAACCCCCGCCTAAAGACCTCCCTATAGAAGCCCTCCGGACCTACTAAACTACTAACGCCTACTACCCTAAGCAACACCACTAGTCCTAATATCGACCTCTTTATACTAGCCTTCCTAAAGAAGCTACTAAACAGAGAGCGTAAGCTACTCCAAAAGCTAAGGCGTTGCTATAAATGCCATTAAGAAGGCTATTATAGCTATAGCCTAAACTACCCAATAGCTAGGTTTAGCAGCTGCCGTTAAATACCTAACCCTATACCCCAGACACTAAATACATCACTACGCGCCGCTACTATATAAGACGAAGATATAGTAATAGTAGTAGAATTAGACGTAGAAGTAGAAAACGCAAAGTCCTAGCCCTAAGTCGCAGGTTAGGACACTCCAATAATAGAGGGATCTATATATCGGCTTACTTAATAGATAGCTTAGTAAGAATAAAAGAACAGAAGCAAATAGTCTTACCTATAGAGGGAACTACCGCCAAGAAATAATATAAAACCCGTTTTATAATTAACTGCGGAGCTATTAATAAATTTATAGATACCTAATTTGTATATACTCATAACTTACTTACCTTACCCCTTACTAAAGCCCGCGCCCTATAACTCGCTAATAATAGTTATACTGTATAAAAGATTACCTATATAGCATAACTCTACTTAAATATAAACGGACACTAGGAGGAGCTCTAGGCCTATATTATACTACTTATAAACTACCCTATTATCCTTAGAATGAACTAGCTTAAATAACACAACCCCACCATTAACTAGCAAAAGAGAGAAGTAACCTTTAACTCTAAATACTGTAGAGAGACTTACCTAGGGTATAGCCTAGCCGCCTCTATCTACTCCCTAGGATATTAACCCAAGGAAACCCTTATCACTCCACCTACAACTAACTACCACTATATAAGCGCCGCGGCCTTCTACTATATAGCACGTAGAAAAGGCTAGACCATTGCCGTAGCCTTCTAATCATAACTATATAAGCTTAACAAAGATTAGGACTATATCCTCTACAGTAACAGGATAGACATAGTTAACCTTTTAGAAAATAATACCCCCGCAAAACTCTACGGACTTTTACCCTTAGACTTTAAGAAGTTTATAAAGCTTAAAAAAGGACTTACTATCACAGGACACCCCCGTGACACCTTATACACGTCCACCTGTTTCCACCAACTTAGCAACTAGAGACTAACTATAAGACGGCAATTTACGGCAATCTAACGGCAATCTGCTATATTCTGCCATATTCCGCCAAGTTCCACTAAATCCTGCCAAGTTCTGCCAGGACTACTACCTAAATCCTATTCTGCTCCGTGTATATATTAACTAAGCAACTAAGCTAACAATATATACCCTTTCTTCCCGTTTCCCTGCCTTCTCTCCTTACGCAATATCTTAACCTTATCACACAGTTCATATATATAGCTTAATAGTATCTACTTTACTACATATTATCGCCGCTTGTACTTACTCCGTAACACTACATTGCGTTAACCACCCACACTACTGTTAAAATGCAGACCAAACCTAAAGCCCCCATAATAACCGCCGGTATTATATCCGCACTTTGAGAACAATTAATAGAAATACAGAAGTCTTTTATAGACGCCCTCGTATAGAACTAAGCCACTTTAAATTAATAACAAGCCGAATAAGAAACACGACACCAATAATTAATTAAGGACCTCTAAGAAGAAGTCCGCACCCTTAAAATGCCTACGCTAGAACCTTAAGACTAAACGCCGTCTTTAGAAATAAACACGCGGAACACGAGCCCTGAACCCACAGTAGTTACTTACCCTAAACTAACTACTGCACCGCAATAATCTAAACGATTACTAGACCCTCTGATATTTACTAGCAAACAATAAAAACTCCAATTATTTCTAAGCCAGCTTAAAAATAAGCTAACTAGTAATACTAACCGCTACCTAACCGAAGCTAACCAACTCTACTACGCTCTAAGTTAACTAGGAGGAGACGTAGCTAACCTTATTAAACCCCTTTAACCGAACTTAGTACCAAGTCTAGTTATACTTCTTAAAGCTATATATAGTAACCTAAACCGCCAAGCTACTGCTTAGAGAAAGATAAACTATATAACTTAAGGAACGAAAAGCTTTCCAGTATACTTCTCCAAATTTAACCGTTATATAAAGGAAATAGGCTAGAACAACTCCGCACTAATTAATAGCCTTATTAAATCCTTAAGCTCTAAACTAAAAACCTCCCTAATAGGCGTAGATTTACTAGGAGCCCTTAATGCCTATACAAACGTTATTAATAAACGGTATAATAATATACTACGCCTAACACCAAAGCCTGCCCCCTAATATAATACGACAACCCCGTAAACGTCCACTAAGTTATTATCTTAGCCTAAGCACCCCGACGCCATGGATATTAACACTAAAATCCTAGATTACGCCCTACTAGGGTCCTCTAAATGAGAATGACGCCTTAAGCTAGGCCTCTACTTTAAATATGGAAGGAAGGATTATATCTTAAAATACTACCTTATCCCCCTACCTATGCACTAAAACGATTTACGAACGGCTAATACTAATAGCTGTTCACCGCATTAATCTTCCGGTTACCGTCCCTGATCTTTATCTAGTTCCAGCCCTACGTCTAGCAAGCACCATTTATAAGGACGAAGCTCCAACTGACACTCTATAAGAACCCCGCCCTAATCGCCTCTAAAAGGAAGGTCCTAGAGCTAAGTCGCTCTCTAGGACGGCTCTGCCTTAGGATCTTGTTAAACATATTTAACGTTACAAACTCTAACTCTTGGGACCGTAGCATAACTATCAACTGCCGTCTTTAGCAGAATAGTTAATAGGCTAACGCTCAAATCCTAATTAATACAGGAGCTAGCGGCATAGGATTTATTAATAAGATCTTTATGTAAGATAATGGTTTTACCCTAACCCCCCTTAACTGGCATATTAATATATTTAGATTTAACGGTAAACGCACTATTTTAGGCCGTATTACCCACGTAGCAGCCCTAAGACTTCGATACCTAAACTATAAAAAACTAATTAAGCTTTTCGTTACCACCTTAGGTTACCTAGTAATCCTTAGATAACCTTAAATAAAGCTATATAAGGTGACTATTAACTAGGATAACCTTAAGCTTCTATTTACCGCCTCCCGTTATAAGCAGAAGTGCCTATAACTTACTACCCTAACCCTAAACTAAAACCTAGGAAATCCACTAAGATCTACCAGCCTAAGATTTCCACTAATATCTACCCTACGCCCAAGGAATCCACCAGATTCCACTAACCTAAGAATTCCACTAAATTCTACTAACGTAAGATTTCCACCGATATCTACTAAAGATCTAGAAATCCCACTGAACCCCATAAACTAACCCTAACTACTATACTACCCTAAACTAAGTAGAAGCTTAAGCTTAGTATATGGGAGTACTAGAAGAACTAGTACCCTATAATAAAAAGAATACTTAAAGAACCTAAACCTAAATCTAATACTAACTCTGTACCTAACACTAAACCTAAACCTAAATAAGAAACTATATAAAAAACTATAGACAATCTAAGAGAGCTTAACACCCTAGATATCCGCATAATTAAAGCTACTCCGCTAGCTTAGCTTGCTAAGAAGCCTAAATATACGATTTTCGCTATCACGATGGCTAATATTAAGAAAGCCTTAGCACTAAAAAAGCATACTAACCCTATTATAAAGGTACTAGCAGAGTACTATTACCGCTTAGACGCATTCTTATAAAAGGAAGCCGATAAGCTACTAGAATACTAACTATATAACCACAAGATTGTACTTAAAGAAGGAAAGCAGCCTGGATTTAGACCCCTATATAAAATGTCCTAAAATAAACTCTAAGTGCTATAAAAGTATCTAGACGAGAACCTAAGTAAAGGATTTATTAGAGTAAGCTCTTTACCTATAGCTATACTAGTAATCTTTGTTAAGAAACCTGGCGGCGGTTTGCGCTTCTATATAGATTACTAAGCCCTTAACGCCGTTACTATTAAGAACCGATATCCGATCCCGTTAATATAAAAAACGCTAAACCGACTAAGCAAGGCTCGCTACTATACGAAGCTTAATATTATCTCTATATTTAACCGCCTCCGTATAGTAAAGGGAGATAAATAGCTTACCGCATTTCGTACTTGGTATGGATTATTTAAATACTTAGTAACGCCATTTAGCCTCGCAAATACTCCAAGCTTGTTTTAACATTACGTAAATAACACCCTACGCCCCTACCTAGACATCTTCTGTACTGCTTATATTAACGACATCTTAATATATAGTAATAACCTGACTAAATATTAGAAATACGTTAACCTTGTCCTATAAGCCCTATACGGAGCTAGTCTATAATTAGATATAGATAAATGCGAGTTTTATAAAACGGAAGTCCTATACCTTAGACTTTTTATTTTTATAGACGGCATATAAATAGACCTGAAGAAAATTAAAGTAATTATAAACTAGTAAGAACCCAAAAATATTAAGGACGTAAGAGCCTTTATAGGATTTGCCAATTTCTACTAATGGTTTATTAACAACTTCTCCGCCCTAGTTTTACCCTTTATAGCTCTAACCCAAAAGGATAAAGCCTTTATCTTTAATAAAGAATATAAGAAGGCCTTTACTTATTTAAAGGTTATATTTACTACCGCGCCTATACTTTAATACTTTAACCCGAACTAAATAAGTATTATAAAAGCTAACTTATCTAACTATGTCACTAGAGGCATCCTGTCTTAATATAATAAAGAGGGAGTATTATACCCTGTGGTATACTACTTAAAATAACTAAGCCTAGCCGAATATAACTATGAGATCTACAATAAGGAACTGCTAGCTATTATTAGATACTTTAAGCAATAGCGACCTAAACTAAAAGGCGCTAAATTCCTAATTAAGGTCCTTAGCAATTATAAGAACCTATAGTACTTTATAACCACGAAATAGCTAAGCCACCGTTAGGCCCGCTGGTTAGAATACCTGTCTTATTTCTAATTCTTAATTATATACCGCCCAGGCGTTTAAGGCCAGAAGCCTAATG
>Ga0307515_10011403_pt1 | contig 16867 bp, 18 predicted proteins | sample 17_EM_MG_FD_194513 | JGI IMG/M metagenome (GOLD analysis project Ga0307515, IMG submission 194513) | Populus trichocarpa ectomycorrhiza microbial communities from riparian zone in the Pacific Northwest, United States - 17_EM | ecosystem: Host-associated > Plants > Roots > Unclassified | place... | reverse complement strand
CTCGTAATGCTACTGGGGGAAGATATAACAACGTCCGACTGCGTGTCGCAAAAGAGAAGCGGGTATCGCGAAACGTCGACCGACGAAATGTGTAACAATAATACTGCTCATAATCATAAAAGGCCCCAAAGACGTCTAGGAATTAGCAGATCATAAAAAGGCGGGCTGAGAACAAAACATGTGGGGGTGTGTGCATGCCGGACAAAACGAGAGAGGAAAGAACGAAGTGGAAAGTATGCACGCCAGATTACTGAAAGGACAAGACAATAATGATAGGGCCAAAACAAACAACCAATGAGCAGATGAGCAACGAGACAAAGCCAACAATGGGTCATGAGAGCAGCGCACGGTCCAGGAAACTAGAAAATCGGGATGTGATGAGCGAAAGGAGAAATTTGTTGGATGATGCTGGGAAGGTGAGTTTATGCGACGAGTTTAAGATTTGATCGAACCAGCATCGATTGTCGGATCTACCACCATCCTCCTCCGCCAGAGTATCCTCCTCCTCCTCCACCATTGTACTGAGCACCACCGTAGCCACCGCCGCCGCCACCACCACCACCACCCCTTCCTCCGCCTCCATAGCCACCGCTGCTGCTGGCAGATCGGTAATCCCTGCTGGCATTGCCCCTGCCACGTCCGCGTCCACCCCGGCCACGGTAGCCTCCGCCGCCGCCGTTGCCGAACGTGTTCTCGTGAGCAATGGTCTCGAGCCAAGCAGGGATCTCTTGGTTTGCCTCACGAAGGAGCTCAATGAGGTCACGAACGATGTTCTTGTTGCCACGGTTGAAGAAGGCGGTGGAGACACCAGTGTTACCGGCGCGACCAGTACGACCGATACGGTGAACGTAGTCATCAATGTCGGAGGGAAGATCAAAATTGATAACATGGGTAACGTTGGGGATATCGAGACCACGAGCAGCGACGGCCGTGGCAACCATGATGGGAGTGCGGCCCTGACGGAAGGTTTGAAGGGCCGTTTCGCGCTCCCTCTGGGTTCGGTCACCATGGATAGACGTAGCAGGGTAGTTGTTGGCGATGAGGTAGTCGCATAGGATGTCAGCCATCCTCTTGGTCTCGACGAACACAAGGGTCAAGCCACCCTGAGGCTCCATGGCAAGGATGTCTAAGAGAACCGAGCGCTTATCGTTCTCCTCAACATACTCGACCTTCTGGGTGATGTTTTCGGAGGTGGAACCGACGCGGCCGACGGAAAGGAAGATGTAGTCCTTGAGGAAGTCCTTGGCGAGGATTTGGATGTCACGTGGGAAGGTGGCACTGAACATGAGGGTTTGACGCTCATGAATACCAGGCATGTCCTCTTCCTGGACGATACGACGGATTTGATGTTCAAAACCCATGTCAAGCATGCGGTCGGCCTCATCAAGGACAAGATAACGAATGTTGGAGAGGCTAACACGACCGCGCTCGATGAGATCAACGAGACGTCCGGGGGTGGCGCTCAAAAGATCACAGCCTCGCTCGATTTGACGTAGCTGGGTGTTGATGTCGGCACCGCCATAGACGACAGCAGGACGGACCCAAGAACGATAAGCAAATTTGCGAGCCTCGTCGTGGATCTGGCTGACCAGTTCACGGGTGGGAGCGAGGATCAAGGCGGTGGGGTAAGCCTTGCGAGAGCGACTATGGGATAGAGCGCTGGTGTCGGTGGGGGGAAGACGAGGTCCTTGGGAGAAGGAAGCGGAAAGGATGGGGAAGAGGAAGCCGGCGGTTTTACCTGAGCCAGTCTGGTGGACTCAAATGTGAGTGATGGAAGAGAAGGAAATGAGGAATTGAACACACTTGAGCGCAGGCCATTAAATCTCTACCAGAAGCTACGATAGGAACCGAATACTTTTGGACGGGGGTAGGGGTGTTGTAACGAGCGCTGGAAATATTCTCCAAGAGAACGGGGTCGATTGGGGAGTCGGCGAAGGTGGTAATGGGATCCGGAACCCCGGCACCGGTAGCCTCGACGGGGATATCGTCGTACTTTTCGAAATTGATGCCGGTGTGTTGCTTAGAGGGATCGTCGGGGTCGCCAAAAAGCTCCTTCTCTAAACGACTGTTACGCGAGCCTGCGATGTGAACACCGTCCTTCCAAGTGCCGTAACCAGAAGGCGGGTCACCTCCTCCACCACGATGCTCCTTCTGAGGGGCGTTCCAACCGCCAGCAGAAAGAGGTCGATCTCCACCCCACCTGTTGCCACCTCGGTCAGGTGTGACATGTCCACTACGGGAGCCTCTGTCGGGGATAGGCGGTTTAGAAAAGGCGTCGTTGCCACGAAAGGAGGGTGTAGAAGAGCGGGAGTCGTTCCAGCCGTTCCTAGGAAAGGGGAAGTCAGTATGATGGGGATGTGATGGGACACGATCGTGCTCACCCAGTTGAGGGAAGAGAGGGTGTGGAGGCAGCCCGCTGCTGGTTTCTCAAATGAGGGGGGATATAAGTGGTTCTTCCACCGTTTATGCCCAGAGAAGCTGTCGATGAGGGTGTCAGACGAGTGTTGCCAGCTGGAGAGGTGTACGTACCAAAAGGGCTCTCGAGGGAAGGAGATCCATTTACAGGTCCATTGGTCATATTAAGCGGATACTTTTGACGAGGATTTTGAGTGAAAACTTGTGTTTGTCTAAGAGACGGAGGATGTGAGCAGAAGTCGGTTTCTAGGTGGTGATGATCACCGTTGCAGAAAGAAGGAAAAAAAAAAACAAACGGTCTTGCTCACTAAGCGACGGCAGACCCCGGACAGCTCCTTCCTAATCTGGTAACAGGTTCACGGGGTCTCTACCTGCCTGATAAGGAAAGAGTTCACACACGTCGAGTGTGCCACGCTTGCACCTCATCAAGCATCCACGATATGGCTCAGCCTCAGATGGTACAACCTCCCCCAGACCCTGTTTTCCAGGCGATTATCGACGCCGACTACAAACCGGTGAACCTCAAACTCGGCAGTCCAGATAATATGTCCGTCCTTTCAGGAGCAAACTCGGAGGAGGTCGATGAGGAGAACGGCCTGGACTTTACTCGCCTCAACAAACTCTCCAAACTGCTGGCGACGAACGCAAACCTCCGGTGTCCACCGCCCCCAACTGTTGTCTCCCAGAAATTGTCGCAGGTGATCAACGGCACCAAGGAAGAAGGGAATGTGTGTCCGTTCCGTTATGTCATGTCATCACTGCTAACCATTTAAAAACGATGCCTAGAACATGTTCAAGGCCAAAAAGTACGATTTGGCTCTCCAGCGATACACCATGGCTGCTAGTATCGCCGTGCATCGACCATTGTGGGAGTCAAACCAGCAAATGAGGGAAGAATTAGCAACTGTCCTGTCAAACCGTTCCGTCACGTTTCTCGAAGCAGGCGACTTCCTCAGCGCACTCGTAGATGCTGAACACGTCATAACTCTCAAGCGTCAATGGAGCAAGGGTCACTTCCGGAAAGCCAAGGCTCTCATCGCCTTACAAGAATACGAGGAAGCCCGAGACGCTGTCAATGTCGGTCTCCAGTTCGAGCCCAAGAACGCCGTATGTTCCCATTCAATCCCGAGACGTTGCCCTGTTGAATAACTCCATCCCTGCAGGAGATGTTGAGTCTTCTGGATAGTATTCAGAAGTCGATCAGGGAGTCGCAGTCATGACCCCTTGTTCTTCGCCTACGGTTCACCGGTCTTGTCGTTTTTTGTTAATACACATTTATTTGTACCATTCGCTAGCTGCTACCCGTGTTTGGGTGCCGGCACTGTAAATGCACAGCGTAATGATACACCCGCGTTAGGACTGCAAAAGCCTTGTTGTCGCTCCCGCCTACATCCTCCACACATTCGGGTTGGGTTATCGTGAATGCAATCAAGTGACCCTACCCATGACTCTGATTGAGTGTGTGCACATTTCCAACGATCCTGAGGTTCTTCATTCCCGATACCTTTGATCGACTCACCCAGGTTCGCGGGTTCCTCGGATGATCGCGAACCTGTGATTATGATCCCGCTCCCATTCCCAGCCCGAGTCCACAGCCTACAGGGCTTCGTCACTTGGTGTGGTCCGCGATCAGCTGACTTGACTTCAGAATTGTCGTTTTTCCCGGGCTTACCAAGGAATAGAAATACTGTCGCCTAGGTGGTGGGGGAAAGCGGTGACACAGTGAAGGAATGGACATCAAGTGATTGTAGAGCTACGAAATACGAAATTTGGCCATGTCCATTTTATTCGCCGCCCCCCCCCCCCCGGTTCTCTCGCCCCATCCAACGAACCCTGTGTACCGTATCTTTTCGCAACAAGTAGTGCTGGTCGGACTCAAAGGCAATCGTTCAACATTCACGGCTCGTTCTACTGGGGGACGTCAAAGTTACTCTGCTTGAATTACCTTGTTTACGAGGTTTCTCCGCCCACTGAGCCGCACATCTCGCCTGGGCGAATACCACAGCACCACCCAATTTTCCCAGTGTTGTTATCCCCCGGCACTTGTTTTAAACCAAGGTGGGAATGGTCGGGCATCCATTCTCCTTGAGGTGCTCTTATCCCTTGCGCTCCACCCGCGTTAACCCTTCCTGGTCGTCGGAGAGAAACGTGGCCGAAGCACGAAATCACCACAATGTTCTACAAGCAAGATTCCTGCCGACACAGTCGGCGCTCTCCTAGTTATATATATTCCTACACCCGTTCGAACTACTAGGGAAAAGAGTTTTTATACATAGACGAGCTATCGTTGAAGGAGACAATCCAGAGACGTGGGTTTCCACATGTCACATCTACTAAACCAGCATTGATATTGAGTGTTTGGCTAGAGATCGTCGTAGAAGTTTTGGAGGAGACATACGGGTGCAAACCCCCTGGGGCTGTGTGCTCTCTTCAACGCTTGATTTCCCCCAGGTTCATGAAGTCGCTCGAGGACCAATCACTGTCTTCTCACTTGAGTTGCCCTAGGTTCATGAAGTCGCTCGAGGACCAGTCGCTGTCTTCCCGCTTGAGTTGCCCTAGGTTCGTGAAACCAGTCGCTGTCTTCTCGCTTGAGTTGCCCTAGGTTCGTGAAGTCGCTCAAGGACCAGTCGCTGTCGTCTCGCTTGATTTCCCTAAGGTTCACGTGGTTGCTCGAGGTGGTATCCCCGTCGCGCTTGATTCCCAGGTTCGGGCAATCGTTGAGGGCGGTGAATCTTCTCTGGAGCAGACAATAGTACGTGGGTGTGGTGTAATCGTCGTTACGGGCGACGACCCCGGGGGTTATAGGTATTGAATGCTTTCAGAAGAGCCAACTCCTAAGTCAGTCCCACTCCCTTGGGGTCGACGCGCTCAGACTCACCGTGCCGGAGATCAACAAGGCGGTTAGGACGGCGGTCAATGTCAATTGCATACTGGTGAGAGTTGTGGGAGGGGTAGAACTGGCTGGAGCCGAGAATTTTAGAAAAACCTACTCTACACCCGGCTTAAATACGGTCAGACTTTGGGTTTCGCCCTTGCGAAGGGGCTCATCAGAGGGCTTACCCGCTGCCCTAACCCGCCATCGAGATTTTAACGTACTACCTATTTTTGGATGTATCCTAGTGGAGTCCCCACAACGCCTATCTGTCGACGTGCAGCATGTGGTTGACCACAGGAGATAGGCGCAGTTGGGGGGGTCAGCCTTGGGTGGGGGGCGCTCCCTGCCGTCGCACCACCTCAACAATTGGACTGATATAGGCGTTGATGACAGTAACGCAACCTATATATAGCCGACTGAATGCCTGTGATATACAGGACTTTGCGTACGAAAATCTGTAGAACAATCTGCCCACACCCCATTCAGTCAACCTTCCCCGAAGATAGGGCTGAAACAACAAAGTGTTTTGTCTTAGGCGAGAATTGAACCGAAGAGCTCGAGCTGCATCGGAAATCGGCAGGTCGACGTTGCCAGGATGACGACCTGCAACTGGATACCAACGGCTCTGGACTCGTTGTAATCCGGCCTCAATATCTTCAGTATAAGTATTGACACATCTTAGCGCCTCAATTCCCACAGTACATAAAAATTCCTCGTCAGTACTAATACTGCTGAAGTTTTCGTACTGACGATCAGTACCGACCTTTCCCACAGTAGATCCTCCATAGAATGGATCGAACCCAAACAACGTTGAGCCCTACAACATGTACACGACGCTCCGACGGACCTCCACGACCGGCTCCTTTACGCCCCGTGTCCAACTGAGCGGACGCTCTGTTCACCCAACCCCTAATAGCGTGTTGGGTGTTCCTGAGTTGGACAGATTCAATTGACGTTGGAATAGCTTGGCAGAATACTTCTTCAATATTTCATCGTCCGATACCTCGTTTATACGTGCACAACTAGTACAAAATTGCGGACAGTATAGCACACGGTATCTGTTACAACAGCAAAGGGTAGATACTCATCAAAAATTTCCCGGAACCTGTTTGCACATTGGTGGGGATGTTTATTCTCCCCTGACCGTGGCATCCGGATCCGGTTTGACATCCTTATTATTCAATAAATCCATCACCTCAAATGCCTCCACACACTCCTCCGGGTTCACGAACAACCTAAACCTCACGCTCTGAGGTATGTTCACTCTCGCCCTATCGACTCGCATCTGGAGTTCTAGCCGGTTCCATTCCACGTCGGGCATCTTTGCTGGTCTTGGGCCGAGCTCCATGGACGGATCGATCTCTCCTGCCTCCGGTTCCTCCTGAATCTGTGTATTGCTGGACCAAGGGAAAGGGTCATTGTTGGGAGCGGGGGATGAGGGACCGGATCGACCAAAATAATCCGCAGAATCTTGGCGTTTGGCGCTGATCAAACGTTTTACACTTTGGTAGTTGGGAGTTGGGCCGGGTGTCATCGTGGGTTGGGCCGGTATCATTTCGTTTGAAGTGCCACGTGAGTTCTGGCGAGAGCTCCTTGAGCTCCCGCCGGAATCCGAGTGCTGAGCGTAGTTCCTCCGTCTGGTGTGGGCGGTTGCGCCGATGGGATCCTCAACGGGCTCGGGCTTTTCTCCATTCAAAGGGCTGCGAGCATCTCGAATGAAGATCGCAAGGATCTGTTGGGGTCGTTCCATCGCGACCGTTGCGTACAGTTCCATGTCCTGTTCACCACTATCGCCGACGAGAATAAACTGGGACTCGGGAAAACTGTTGAGGATATCGATCACTCCCTGGCGTTTTCGAGCCGCAGGTGCAGACAGGAGACCGTTAAATAGTGACCTTCCCGTATAAGAACGCAGTTTAATTGATCCTACATCAAATATTCGGTCAGAGGATGACAAAATTCCAAGATCAACCGCAGAACCTGGTGGGAGCCTTGCGAGCGGGAAGAACTCGTTGAGTATAGGGAGGATTTCGAATGGCCCATTGGACTAGGGATAGTTTTACCGCCAACCCTATAGAACAGATAACGAAAGGACGAACCACGTAATGGAAACGGGCCCCGCGTTGCCACATCTTGTCATACCAATCGCCCATGCCAGGAATGACAAGTTCCACGAGATCCTGGACAAAGACAGTGTAAAAGATAGCCCGGGCACCGGCCAAGACGTTCGCCGTCTTTACAGTGTCGTCGATATCTGAGATCACCCGTACGGGGCTGTATGATAGTGGGACCTTGATTTGCACCTTGGACACCGGGGTATCATTAACCGGGGCAGGTTGCGGCACTGAAGAGCTGGGTGGCTGAGGTGGTGGTGGGAGAAGTTCTGCGAGGACGAAGAAATCGTGTTCTGTCGTCACGTCCCCGAGCGAAATCTGAGCGCCGGGGTGTTGGGATAGCACATCCCAAGGAACGCCGAATTTGGTCTGAAAGGATCCATCCTGGGTGGTGGTCACCTTACGGGAGACAACTGGTAGCAACCTAGGGTCGTCATAATCGCGAGCTTCGTCTCCTAAAGCTTGTGCTATTGCGGCGGCATCCTCGGAAGCGTAAAGAGATATCTGGACCGTCCTATAGGAAAGCGCTGACGACCAGAATGGCATGAGCCGCCGCTCAAGGTTAGCATGGAGCTCCTGGACGCTACTAGCTGTCGAAGACGTTCGCTCTATAGGTCGAATGTCGGAAGATGAGGAAGATTGTGATGAGTTGGAGGGGGAACGGTGAAGTGGAGTGCCAGCGGTGGAATGAGAGGCCGACGAGGGGGTATCGAGGCTATTGTTCAGCCTCCTAAAATGCTCCTCAAGGCTCTGCATCTCCTTCACTTCTGTCATTTCGGACGGAGGCGAAAGTTGGTCCGGTCCGATGGTGTCCTGCACCTTCGGAAGGGAGGCGAACCCTGTAACAAAGTTAGTTTATACCGAAAAACTTGTGGTGAAAGGTATGCGTACCCTTGGCCAGCCTCAGGAATGTTCTCTGCGATCGCGACATGAACTCGGGGTTGTTGGATTTTGAAGCAAACCCCGCCACGTAGATCTCAACATCAAAATGGGTGTCTACGACAACGGTTAGGAAACCGGCGTGTACGGCATACGAAGGCCACGTACCTTCACCAGGAGAGGGCGTATGCAACCTCCGAGCCGCCCATCCAGGGAACAACGAGACCATCTCCACAACGTTCCCGCTGTCCCCTTGCGCCTGGCCAGCTCGCCTCAACTTTTCGCCCGCCCACTGTGTCCAAGATTGTCTGGTACCAGATCCGGGATCAGCTCCATGACCCGAAGAGTCGCCGGAACCTTGTTGGGATGGCGGTGAAACCGAGGAGAGAGGTCGGGGATCTTTCGAAGCGAGATAACCTTTGAAGTTGTTTAGCTTGCTGGTGGCGGAAGATAAGAATGGCCGCCATTTCCGCATATCTTCGGACATCGCAAGTAGCTCGAAGTCTGGTCGGCAGTTACTGGCCTGATCACTGATTTCTGCAAGTGTAACCCTTCGCCTCTTTGACTCGGGCGCACCTCAACCGGCCCGAGCTTGATGCTTGATGTTCGGTGCGTTTATCAAGCGAACATCAAGAACTGTTCGCACGTTTTCCAGGAACTACTTCCGGATGACCACCATGAGTGAACATCCGAAGCAGACGAAACAGAAGGACAGGAAATCGCACCAACAGTCTTCGGCAAAACTCAGGGGGAGTCCGAGGGACGATCCAAAGACCCGCTTATCCAAAACTCTATCCTATGTGCTCAGGCATGGCGCTGAGAAGGAAGGCATACCAATCCGCCCGGACGGATTCGTCCTAGTCGATGATCTAGTTAGTTAATCCCTCACGTTCACCCCACGTCCACCCTCTGTTGACATCGTTTTCTTGCACATCACAGCTTTCCAGCCCCAAGTTCAGGGAACTAGACTTTGGAATCCTGCAGTCCATCGTGAAAGAGGATAACAAACAACGGTACAATCTCGTACAAGATGTTGACCAAGACGGCACGCCTTCAGATTGGATCATCCGTGCCAATCAAGGCCACTCGTTGAAGGTACTTTTGCCTTCAGTCCCACCCTATCCCCGAAATGACATGTCTCAGACAGTTGAAGTAGAGGGTAAAGATATTCTTTCGGCAGGGGAAGTCCCCATGGCTGTTCATGGGACGAACAGAAAGGCGTGGGCTTCGATAGGTATGTCAAACCCATGCTCTTTACCACATAGTACGTAACCCCCACCCGTTTCTAGAGAAACATGGCCTCTCAAAGATGTCACGAAACCACATCCACATTGCCCAAGGTCTGGCCGGAGATACCGTCATCAGCGGTGCGCTCTTCACCTCGCCCTAGTTACACCGGCAAGATACTAACATCGATACAGGCATGAGGAATTCTGCCGACATCTTCATCTACATCGACCTCCAAAAAGCTCTGGACGCAGGCTATAAGTTCCAACTTTCTGAAAACGGCGTGATCCTCACAGCAGGTAGCGAGAAGGGCTTCCTCCCTCCAGAGTTCTTTTCTCGAGTTGAGAGGCGGGTTGGGAAGTCGGGACGTGAACCTTTACCTGGATGGGAGGGTGTTGCACATCCCGAGCCCTCGGGAGTTGCTACTCAATCCACCCAATCCGGAAGCGACCCAGCGAACGGGTGATCATAACATATCATTAGCGGTGGCCGGAGCACAATGTTAGAGTACAGAATGAGGCGTAAGCAGCTGGGCATCATGGAATATCTTCTTCATCACCATCCAGCAGATGTGCAAGGTCTTGCGAGCTCTGGCTTCCCGAACGGTCGGACTATATGAGAGCCAAAGTCAGGAACAAAAAAAACGTTGATTCCGGGGGGGGGGTGTGAATGATTTACCTGGTGCGTGGGGGTGTTGGAAACCCCCCAAGGATCCGGGTCCAACCTCATGCTTCCGATTTTCTGTGGCTTCGGGGTCTCGTCCACGTCCAAATCCCCTAGCCCGACAGATAAAGTTCTTTGCGACAGATGTCGTCCAATGTTGAAAGGGCTTGAACTCAACAAATCGTCATCCGAGTCGGTATCGGGAGTTGGGGACTTTGTCGATCGCTTGCCCACTCTCTCCGAGTTCTTGGGAGGTAGTCGGGGGACAGACTCGGTTCCTTTCCAGGTGCGACTCCGGGTGCTCCGAGTGCTATGGTCGGAGATAATCTCCACGTCCGAGCTGTGGTCCGACGGAGTCTTAGCTCTGTACGATGAGGCAGAGTTCTGATGTTTAGGAGGCTGAGAGGCAGGTAGGGGTGGAAGTGAATCTGAAGGCTGTGTCGTCCGAGCGTTAATCTTGGAAGCCCGTTTCTTTGTCATTGACCTTGTCGATGTCCTGCTCGCCATAGACGCGTTCGAAGCGTTCGAGGCGTCGGAGCGGTACCCAGAGGTTGGTTTTCGAGACTTCGCCGTAGGAGGGCGTTGCGTAAGTATCTGTGGTTCGTCCAAGTCAACCATCACCATGTCCCGCTCGTTCTCGCTCGTGTCAGTGACCAATCTCGTTCCTGCTTTAGTTCGTTTGGAGCGGCTCTTCCTGGGGGTGGTAGGTTGGGGCGGCGAGGAAGGTCTCGAGATCTCGAGTTCAACCTCCGCTTCCGAGCATTGTTGCTGAACCTCCATCTCCTCCTCCTCCAGCTGTTTCCTCCTCGCCCTGGCACGCTCCTTGACGACCTCCTCTGCGGCTTTCATACCCTCCTCATTGTCTCCTCCGGTGTCGGGGAACATGGCTACACCATATTCGACACTCTCCCGGAGTGTCTTGATTGCGTCCGAGTAGGTAGACCGGAGATCTTCCATAATCAAGTACACAGCAGCCTCAGGGATCAGAATACGCTGAATAAAATCCGATGGAGTGAGGGGGGTGGTGGAATCCGGATCGATTGTATCGGGAGGGAACAGTTGGTATATTGTTTGGTGGATGATAAGGTAACCCAGCTCTCCATAACTGCGCACCAAATGCGTTAGCATCAAATCGCCTAGCCAGTGAAACCCGGGTCGTGCTCACTATCCGGGCTGAAGGGCCTTGAAGTTTGCAAACTGTCCCTTTGAGCTGGCTAGTGCTCTTGTGCCCTTGGATTTCACCTCCCTCACCATCTCCATCCAAAACGGACAATTGTCTCTCGGCTTTTCACCCTCTTCATCAAGAAGGATCAAATTGCCTGCGTCAGAAGGTTTATCCAATACCAACGCCTCTAACTTGAACCTCAGTGCCTCGACCCGGGGTTTAACTTGCCCAAAGTCGATTTTCGTAGGCCAGCCTTTTGCTTGAGCTTTGGGAATCTGGTGTGACTCGAAGCGATGGCGTTGACAAACGGCCACGGACGCCGTGAGCGGAGCACCGAGACCGAGAGGGTTCGAGGGTCGGGGTGACGAGTATGACTTGGACCGGACGGATTCTATAAGTGATTTAAGGCGGGGAGTGGGATCCATGGGTAGTTGCTGGTCACACCAGGGACAGAGAGTAGACGGATCGATGTTAGGGTCAAGAAAAACTAGGATATATGCGCGTGAACAACCATCATTCGACACAAAAAAAGGGCGGTGCTCACAGAAATCGGGGTTTTGGCTTCCGATACTGGGAAGACCATCCTGTAACAGTCCGCTACGGAAATTTAGTATCGTCGTACGAGGGAAACAAGGCCAAAGTACTTTGACAGGGATTCCTTGAGTTTCTTCCTCTCCGATCCCCCGCTGTGGGTTTCGTCTTCAGGATGTCGCTTCGAAGCCTTCGGTGTGGAATTCATAAAACCTGTGGAGAGGGGAAAAGGCTGAGGAGCTTGACTGGTGCGATCCTCGGTGTCATCGTCGGAAACTGCAAGAGCTCTACCTTCCCCCTTGGCGTCGTCACGGGAAGATCTGGGCGAGCGACAGGGGGATAGATTCGAAGCGATACCCAAGGGCTGGGCCGACTGAAAGGTCGGATCGTTTAAGAGCGGAAACGCCATCGGCTTCCCCGGTTGCCTCTTCGTAGGTTTAGGCCGTTCTTTCGTCCCAGTGGGGACAACCTCTTCTTCCTCTACGCGATCCCCGATGGGCTTATCACTGCCGTCAGAAGAGTCCACTCTTTTGAGAATGCGTGTGGGAGGTTTTACTTTTGGCCGAGGACGAAGACGTTTCGGTCTAGTCATTGGAGGAGATGAGGATGAGGGCTGGGACGAGCGAGGTGGTGGGGTCGAAGGGTCGCCTTTGTCAGCTGCCTGATGTTTCTTGTTTGGGATCAGAGGTGGGCTCTCCGATGGTAGGTTCAACCGCTGTGGCTGATCCGGGGTATCAGCACGGGAGGAAGTATCACCTCCGCCATCCCCAGTCTCATTCGTAGGTTTGTTCTTTCTGAAACTGGGAAGCTTCGGTTTGGGCGGGTAGTCAGGGTGATATTCGTGGACCTCGCCTTTGTACGTGACTCCGGTGGTCCCTTCGATGACTCTGGAACCAGATGCAGTCGTCGTTCTTATCTTAGCCGTCCTAGCTCGCGAATCGAACAAGTCAATATCGTCGTCATCGTCGCTCGAGTGAATTAAGATGGCGGTCGACTGCGTGCTAGCCGGGCGCGTCTTGTCAAGCCTAGATTTCTGCGGTGATCGGGTGAATCCACTAGAGCCAAAATCTTCGCGGGGTCTGCCTGCCCCTGGAGCAATCCCCGTCCTTGCGGGGCGCGTCTGCATGCGGAGGGAGGGGTCCGAGTCGATGGTGAGGCCGGTCAAGGAGAGTCGGCGCTCGACCTGTTCCATTACGTCCTTTGCCGCTTCAGGCGATGACAGGGAGGACAGTGAAGGATGCGGAATGAGATCACTCACGTGACGTACGCGTCGCGTTTCTCCTAAGTATAGCCATCAGTTGCCGTGGCGCCGGATTGAACAAATTGGCGGCCCATATGCAGCTCACACAAACGCCCAAAAGTAGGTGGATGTAAGGTCTCATACCGGTGTTGTGCCAGTCAATGATTAGTCATGGATTCACAAATGTCAAGTCCCAGTCGGGACGGATCTCACTAGGCGAGCCCAAGAGTAAGCCGAACTCATCCCGTCGCCAACTTATCCAGGCGAGTGGCTCCGGCAAAAAGGTCCGCCTAGGCCGCGATGATACGCATTTTGGTTGGGCTTCTTATGGACGTAAAGTCTTCATGTCGTGTCCCTTCCGATTACCACCCCGCGTCCGAAAGGCCAGTTGTGTCTAGGGTACTGAACTTGGAAAATTCTGGACGTTTAGATCCCCTGATCTCGGATGGGACGGCGGCCCAACCGAGGTTCTTCGATGCCTCTAGTGGTCATGTAAAATCCTAGCCCCGGCTCCATCCAGCCAGTGACTCGGTTGATCACCACGATCTAAGGTGGGGCTCTATTCTCGCCTTATTCGACGGACTCTTACTGTATGGGGCTTTTTGGGACAGGTAGATTGAGAAATACAGAAGGCAATCGTTCGCGAACTTTTCAATCGGGGGGTGTTCGAATGACTTTGTTATATACATATACATTTCATACATTTGTACATTCGTTTGAAGGAAACGATCCGAAGGCATGGGTTTTCAAATTTCACTACTAAACCAGTATTGAGAAATCAGCTCGTCGCAGCAGTTTTAAAGAAAACGTACGAGTGTAATCCCTCCTGGTCAGGTCAGACCACGACTTCCACCATTTCCGGCTTATCTTCCAACACTTTGTCGCGCTTAACTTCCTCCTTGGAACTGTCCCAATCAACGCCACGTTTGACCTCTTTTTTCCACCAATCTTGGCTGCGCTTGGACTTCTCTTGGTCCAAATCTCGGTCGCGCTTGTGTTCCTCTTTGTTCGGGGCACTGACCAAACCACGCTTGACCCCCAGTTCCGGGTGATCGTCCAAAACAAAGACACGCTTGGACAGACTGGACTTGGAGTCATCGTCGTCAACGACCACAACCCCAACAGGTTTGGAATACTTTCAGAAGAACCACCTCTCAAGTCAGTCCCTCTCCTGTGGAGACCGGCACAATCACACTTACCACGGTGGAGATGAACAAGGCGATCAGGACGACGGGCAATGTCAACCGCATGCTGAAGAGAGTTGTGGGAGGGGTAGAACTTGCTGGAGCAGAGGATGCTAGAGAAACCTACTCTGCGCTCGGCTTAAGTAGCTCGAACTGCACCGGAAATTGGCAGGACGTTGCAAGAATATCCCGGACACGAATGATGGTCGGGCACGAATCAGAAACGATCGGGCTGGAATTAGCACGTTCAATGCGTGATGACATGTAAAGCACGTCTTGAACATAGCACAGTGAATGGCTTTCCATGGCTTTTGAACTTTCTGAACCTCGAATATCCCGGCTGGAAGAGGGAACCATCAGGACCCCGACCGTTGGCTGGGGCTCAAACCAATGCAAATCTCGGTGACTGGGACCCATCATGAATTTAGAAGACCACTCGGTAAAGGCTTGTCAACCGTTCTCAGCACATTTTTGAGATTCCCGGAGATGCTGAAGAATGCTTAGCTAAAATATGCTTAAGAGTGCTTGACCGCGTTGTCCGATCAACGAGAAGCTTAGAGTACGAACCTGACGGAAAAAACCAGCCTTCCCAGTGCTGTATGTCCATCCTACGGACAACCACAGGTGCACTATTTAAAGAAGTCCTGAGTAGTGGATGCGATTGGCTCCACCGAAAATGTTGGGTACAAATCCGGAAAGACCGCAGTCTTTTTTGAATCCCGATTTACTACTCCGCAGTAGTTCAGATGATGCTGAGTGACTTCCCACGGCCAAGACCGAACGTCCCCTAAATCTATAATGGCCCCCGCCGTAATTTGTATCGGTTCGAGCCCCAGGCAATGGCCAGGATCCTGACAGTTCCATTTTCCAGCCAGGATATTCGAGGTTTAGGATGTTCGGGAGCCGTGGAAAGCTTAGTAGTCATGCAACGGAGGTCCAGTAGCTGTTGGCGACATCGGGCAGGTGAGCTATTCTGATCTCAACGCATTTTTATCTCACTGACCGCCCGGCCAAGGGATGATCGATGATTTCCCATCAACCCGGCGTGTTGATAACAAACCGGGGGATGAGGACCCCGATCTTGACCTGTTAGCAGCCGGTTCGAGAGGTGTAGGAAGGATAAAACTGGCTGAAGTAGAGATGGATGCTAGAGAAACCTATTCTGCAATCGGTTTAAATAGTTCGAGCTGCATCGGGAGTCAAGAGGACGTCGTAAGAATATCTCTGATATGACTTGCGACCGTGTGGAGGTCCTCGTTACAACTTGGGATCGTGAGTACGGTCGAGGCCATACTTGCACCAACATAGAGGGTTTCGTGCGGGTCTCAGAATGGATCGAACATCAAACGGAAAATTTAAGGAGGGGGTGAGACTGACTTAAGCAGTGAGTGTTTTGAAAGCATTCAGGGCCTGTCCCCGGGGTTGTTGCCGGCGGTGACGATGACCCCACGTCCGCGCACTGTCTGTGCTGGGGGGAACTCAAGGTCTTTTGTAACGCTCCCGGAAATTTCCCGGGCTTGGGTAGCGCAAGTGCGACGACGATTCTTGGAACGGCTACAAAAATCCCGGAGAACTCAAGGGTTGACCTGAGCCAGGAGGGCACAACCCCACAGGAACTGCACTCGTGCGTTTTCTTCAAAACTGCTGCGATCTTTAGTTGAATTCTTAATGCTGGTTTTGGTGTGAGAACCCACGCCATTGGATTGTTTCCTCCGAAAAGGTGTAGAAGTATGTATAACCATGTTGGACTGTGACATCCCCCGATTGAGCGATCCGTGGTGCACGAGCGTTGAAACGTTGAACGATCACCCCCGAGCCCGACCAGTTCCCCCCCCCGTTGTAAAAGTCCAGCTCGTTGGATGGGGCGAGAGAGCTGGGAGATAGGGGGAGGTGAGCAATAGGGAAGTGGTCAAGGTCAGTAGTTCTACGATCACTGGTGTCTATCCCCTTACTGTATCTGTATCACCGCGTCGTTTCCTCCGTCACTTAGGCGACAATCCGACACCGGTATCACCGTTCCGGGCGAGCCCGGGGAGCCTACTAACAACGACCTATCCAAGAGGAGGGCCGACAATTCCGAAGTCAAGCTGGCTGACCAGGGGTCGCATCAAGCGCAGGCGACGAAACCCCCAGCGTGGGCTCGGAGTAAGGATGAAGAGCAGAACGATCTCCAGAAGCCACGAGCGAGGATCGATCGAGTCGTATTGGGTGTTCGGAGGAATGAAGAACCTTAAAGCTCTAATGGAACGGCAATGGTGCGTACTCCTGGGGTAATCCCAAGTACTCTGATGCTTCTGGGTCTAGGTGAATGTTTGAGCCCCGGAGCAGCCGGCAACCGAGGACGCTGACAGGATTTACGTGTGGGTCTGTACTAGGTTCGTCCAATCAGCATCCCCGAATTGAGGATCCGAGTATCGTTGCGCATTCTCTCGGGCCGCTGCGGCAAAACACTGGGGACTTGCCGAGAACATACGTACATCGCCAGGCCCATGTCTTACGAGTCCTAAGTAGGTTTTTTGCGCGCCGGGGTCGGCTTGGCTACGTGTCTAATGTCACATGGATCCGGAGCCGCGA